>Ga0302320_10004332_pt1 | contig 32262 bp, 18 predicted proteins | sample Bog_T0_3_FD_202130 | JGI IMG/M metagenome (GOLD analysis project Ga0302320, IMG submission 202130) | Peat permafrost microbial communities from Stordalen Mire near Abisko, Sweden - Bog_T0_3 | ecosystem: Environmental > Terrestrial > Soil > Wetlands > Peat | place: Sweden: Abisko, Stordalen Mire... | reverse complement strand
GAAGCGCAGGGGCACGACGTCTTGTTCTATGAGAATACGGACGGCGGACATGCGGCGGCGGCGAACCACAAACAATCGGCGCAGATGTGGGCGTTGAGTTTTGTTTACCTAAAGCAAAAGCTGGGGCTGTCGGGAGGTGGGGGGGTATTTTAATTGATCCTCTTTGACCGCCAGCGTTTGAAATTGGTGTTCTCACTCGCCGCCTTTAATTCCCCGAGAATCACACATTTTCTTTTAATGATTGACGTGGTCTCACTCGTCCCCATGAACCTCAAAAGTGACTATTTATTATCAACAACTTACATTATCTCACTCCTCACCCCTGCCGCGGACTCGCTCGCGCCCGCTGGCTCGGCCCTCACGGGCCTCCGGCTCCGCCGAATTCCTATTGCTGCTTTCCCAAGCAGCAATAGTCTCCTCGTTGAGAGGAGGGTGCCGCGTTGGGATACGAAAGTTTATTTTCGATGATCTTTTGCGCCGAAGCCTCAATCAGGTGCAGGGGTTCGATGGGCAAACTTTGTTCGGGGAAATCTCTTCCCCGTTGAGGGGAGGGGACTACCCGTTCTGCATCCGATGGGGTGCCGGCGATTGGAGTCGAAGGGAGGTCAACGGCCATCCCTGAGCGGATGGCACAAATGGATTGAAGTTTGGCGGTGACAAGATTCTATCGGCGTTAGCATCTTTTTGGTTTCACAGAAACGGATTGATTGTAGTATCAAACATCGCGACAAAACGCATGACCAACACCGCCATTCTTAATCGACTCGCTGTTTGTAGTTGGTCCCTGCAGGCACAAAGTCCGCGCGAATTGGTGGAAAAGGTGCTGGCGACGGGTATCCGCAAAGTTCAGTTGGCGCTGGACCCGCTCAGGACGGCGCCGGCAGCGTGGGGGGAGACCGCAACGGAACTTCAAAAGAATGGGATCGCCATTATTTCCGGGATGTTTGGATGCGTCGGGGAAGATTACTCAACGCTGGAATCCATTCGCGCCACCGGTGGCATTGCGCCCGACGAAACCTGGCCGCAGAATTTGGAGAATATTCAGGCAACGGCCCGACTGGCAGCTTCGTTGAACCTGAAACTCGTAACGTTTCATGCGGGGTTTTTGCCACATGATCCGGCGGCGCGGGAGTTCGACACAATGGGGACGCGCTTGCAAAAGGTGGCGGATATTTTTGCGGCGGGCGGCGTCGAGGTGGGATTGGAAACGGGGCAGGAAAATGCGGCGGGGCTGGCGGCGGTTTTGCGGCAGGTGAATCGGCCGAACCTCGGAGTTAATTTTGACCCGGCCAACATTGTTCTTTATGGGCGCGGCGATAGCGTAGAGGCATTGCGCGTTCTGGCGCCATGGCTTCAGCAGCTTCACATCAAGGATGCCACTCCGGCGGTGACGCCGGGAACATGGGGACAAGAGGTGGTGGTGGGGACGGGCGTGGTGGATTGGACAGCGTTTTTTGCGGTGCTTACGGAACTGAATTTCGCGGGTGTGGCGGCGATTGAGCGCGAGGCGGGGACGAATCGCGTTCGCGACATTCGCACGGCCAAAGCATTTATCGAGAAATTATTGAACTCCGACGTTGTATGACGAATTCCCCTTTGGCAGAACCGGTGGTCAATGTTGCCGTCGTTGGGCTGGGCTTCATGGGCGTCACGCATTTGCGGGCTTATCTGGAGATTCCGGGCGCACGGATTGTGGCGGTCTGTGATCCCGTTCGTTTGCCGGTGAACGGAGTTTTGGCGGGCGTGGCCGGCAATATCAAGAAGACGCAGGACATTCATTTGGGCGCGGACGTAAAAGCGTTTCAGCGGTTGGAGGATTTGCTGGCGCAGCCGGATGTTGATCTGGTGGATATTTGCACGCCGACAGCGATGCATCCGGAGCAAGTTGTGGCGGCCTTACGGGCGGGAAAGAGTGTCGTTTGCGAAAAACCGCTGGCCCGGAGTTCAGCGGTCGCGCGGGAGATTCTGCAAGTGGCGGAGACTTCGCCGGGAATTTTGATGCCGGCGATGTGCATGCGATTCTGGCCGGGATGGCGCTGGTTGAAACAGATGGCGGCCGAACGGACCTATGGCGAAATCCTGGCCGCGCGTTTCCGGCGAGTCTCGGAAATGCCGGGATGGAGCAAGGGAAAAACTTATACCGACGGGGCCGATCTGGGTGGTGCACTTTTTGATCTGCACATTCACGACACGGACTTTATCAAACATTTGTTCGGGCGGCCGGCGAGTGTTTTTTCCACGGGCGTTTTGAATGCCGCCGGCGTGATCCATCACGTGGTTACCCAGTATCAGTATTCAGGTGGTCCGGCGGTGTATGCGGAAGGCAGCTGGCTGTTGTCGGGTGGCTTCGACATGGCTTATTCAATTTTGTGCGAGCGGGCGACCTTGGACTTTGATCTGGCGCGCCGGTCGGGAGGGCTGTTGATCACGGAACCGGGCGGACAACCGCAAGTGGTGGAATATGCCGGCCCGGACGGCTATGGGGCGGAATTGGAATACGCGGTGCGCTGTGTTGCCAATCGGCAACGGGCCAAGGTAGTGACGGCGCAAGATGGGGTCATCGCCCTGGAGATTTGCGAAGCGGAAGAAAAATCGCTTCGTACGGGGCTCGTGGTGACACTTTAGGCTTTTCAATTACCGGCCGCGAAGTCCAGAATTCAATAACCGCCATGAACAACACCTGTCGCTGCAAACTTTTCATAATGATGGTGCTGGAATTCTTTATTTGGGGCGCATGGCTGCCGCTTATTTTTGGTTACCTGCCGAGCCTGGGTTTCACTCCGCTGCAACAGGCTTTGATCCTGAATGCCTTTCCGGTGGCCGCGATTGTGGGGATGTTTTTCAGTAATCAATATGCGGACCGGCATTTTGCAGCGGAAAAATTTCTGTCGTTCAGCCACCTGATTGGCGGCCTGGCGATGCTGGGACTGGCGTTCACCGGCGAGTTCTGGCCATTTTTCGGGCTGATGCTGGTGCATTGCCTGCTTTACGTGCCGACGCTTTCGATTACCAATTCCGTGGCGTTCGCCCACATGAAAGATCCGCAAAAGGAATTCGGTCTGGTGCGGATGGGGGGGACTTTGGGGTGGGTGCTGGCGGCGTGGCCCTTCACGTTCATTTTGGTGGATTGGTCCAAAGTGCATGCGGCGAACCCGCAAGGCTGGGTGAGCTGGCTGGAAACGGTACTTAGTTCGGGGCTCACCGGCGAAGCGCTGCAGCACGGCACGCGTTGGACATACATTGTTGCTGGGATAGCATCCTTGTTGCTGGCGGCGTTCAGTCTGCTGCTGCCGCACACGCCGGCGAAGAAAATCACCGCGGGCGAAGACCGGTTTGCTTGGCTGGAAGCATTCAAGCTGCTGAAGCATCCGTTCGTGCTGGTGCTGTGGCTGGTGACGTTTGTGGATGCGACGGTGCATAACGCTTATTTCAATTGGGCCGGCACATTCCTGGGCACGCCCACCAGCGCGGGGGGCGTGGGTATTCCGGGCAACTGGATCATGCCGGTGATGAGTGTGGGACAAATCGCGGAAATGCTGGCGATGCTGGTGCTGGGCTTCGTGCTGAAGCGGCTGGGCTGGCGCGCCACGATGGTGATTGGAGTTTTGGCTTATCCCATCCGGTTCGCCGTCTGGTCCTTTTTACCGCAACATCAGGGTTTGATCATTTTCGTGCAATTGTTGCATGGTGTTTGCTACGCCTTTTTCTTCGCCACGGTTTACATTTTTGCGGACGAATATTTCCCGAAAGATGTCCGGGCGAGCGCCCAAGGTTTGTTTAACGTGATGATTCTGGGTGCGGGGACGATGCTGGCGAATTCGGTTTGTCCGTATTTATTGCAGAGCGAGTTCACCCACAACGGGGTGACGGATTTCCACGGTTTGTTTTTGGTACCGATGATTTGCGCGGCCGGCACGGCCGTGGCTTTGGCGCTGTTCTTCCATCCGCCGCAGACGGGCCAGACGGCGGTGGGCGCCGTTGGCGCGCCGACTTGAGTAGAAGGCGCCTTTGGGAAAAAGTTCACGCGGAGACGCGGAGGCGCGGAGAGGAGGGAGCATGAAGGGCGCCGCGTTGGTAAATTTCAAGGTATTTCCAATGTCCCAACGCGACGTTTTAAATCAGGTTCAGGGGGTTCAATGCGCGAATTTTTAATTCGGGGAATTCTCACCCTTAATTCCTCTCCCCTTTGAGGGGCGAGGGAATCGCAAACGGACTTTTCAGTGTTAACGGCGAATAAGCGGCAGCATGGGTACTGCGTGGACTAAAGTTACGACAGGCCGCTGACGGACCAGCCTTCGCGGTAGTTGCGGCGGACGAAATGGTTGGCGGCGTGGTGGTCGAATTTCATTTTTTTCGCGTTCCATTCCAAAGTCGTTTGCGGATAATGTGAGGCGATGCCGCCTAACAGAATGGTTTCCGTCAGTGGGCCGGCGTAGGCGAAATTCGCCGTGGTTTTACCGTCGCCGCCACAAGCTTTCACAAATTGCTTCCAATGATTGATGCCACCGAGGTCCGGAAATTCGTAGACCTTAAATTTTGCCTTGGGATACAGGGTCGGCTGGCTGTAATGCGGTAACACCATGATTCCCTCGGTGCCAATGAAAATAGACCCGGTGTCGGGTTGGGCGTCGCCTTCGAGGAGGGCGATGATTTCCGGCGGGGGTTTCGCGGCGCCGTCGTACCAAGTGACGGGCAGGATATCGGAGGCGGTGCGGTCGGTTCCGGCGAACCGGTACAGTACCTTTCCGTCGAGCGCCCAATTCCATTTATTCGGCGCGGGACCTTCGGAGCGAACGGATATGGGTTCGGCCAGGCCCAAGGCGCCGAAAACGGGGTCAAAAATGTGGCAACCCATGTCTCCCAAAGTGCCGGTTCCAAAATCCAGGCGTTTGCGCCAGTTGGAGGGGTGGTAATACTCACCGCCAATAAAGGGGCGTTCGGCACAGACACCCAGCCAGAGATCCCAATCAAAATTGGACGGGACCGGATCAGTTTGATCCGGTTTGGGGCTGGGATCGCCCCAAGACTTGGGGCACCAGGAATGGACTTCTTTTACCTTCCCAATGGCGCCGTTCTGAATGGTGCGCACGGCGATGCGATAGGGATCGGCGGAATGAATCTGGATACCCATCTGGGTGACGACGTTTTTCTCCTGCGCGATCGTCATCATGCGGCGCACCTCGTAGATGCTGTGAGCCAAAGGTTTTTGGCCGTAGACGTGTTTACCGAGCTGCATGGCGCTGACCCCAACGGGGGCGTGCATGTGGTCGGGAATGGATACGTTGACGGAATCCAGGTTCTTGTCCTGTTCCTCCAGCAGTTTGCGCCAGTCCTGATAAACTTTCGCTTTCGGAAATGTTTTCAGCGCCTCAGAGGTGCGCGACAGGTCGACATCACAAATGGCCACCAATTCGACACCCTTGCAGCCCCCGATCATCGACAGGTCGGTGAGGGCCATGCCATTGGCGCCGAAGCTGGCGTGGCGGAGGGTACTGTTGGGCGACTGCGCCATGAGACCGCTGGTGATAAAGGGGGCGGCAAAGGCGGCCGAACCGAGAGTTTTAAGAAACGCCCGCCGGGAAGGGTTGGTCTTGCGGTACATGCCTAAATTTCAGTCAAGCGGTTTAATGGAAATGTTACGGAATGCTACCGGGTCGTTGTGGCCGGCAAACCCGAACGATCCGCTGGTGCGGTCCTTGCCGGGATGCTTTTTGTTATCCAAGAACCCGGTCACATGGCTCAGGTCGGTGTCCAGAATCACGGTGCCGTTCAGCTCCACCTTGATGGTCGGGCCATTGACGGTTACCTCTTCGTAGTTCCATTCGGTGATGGGATGCTGATATCCACGCAGGGCCGCCACCATGCCGTAGGCGGAACCGTGGGCTTGACGGGGATCGATTTTCTCGCCGGTAGCCTTTTCATAATTGTCATCCAGCACCTGGCTCTCGCACATGCCGACGTAGGCCGTGTCCCCATAACCGGGATAGCGAATGGCGAGACCGTTATTACCTCCGGGGGGCAGCTTGAATTCGACGCGCGCGACAAAATTCGTAAATTCCTGCTGCGTATAAATCGTACCGCCTTTGTGCTGCTGCCAGACGATGGCGCCATCGTGCACGGCGCAGCAATCCAGCGGCCCGGCCCAACCGGCGAAATCCGTGCCATTGAACACGCTCTTAAAGCCCGGCGGATCAGTGTCGCGCACGAGGCGGTTGGCTTCATCGCTGCCGATTTCACGGATGAACAAGTTGCGCCAGCGGATTTCACCGCCGTGAGTTTGCAATTGAATGGGGCCACGCGGAGGCGGGGGCAGGTTATAGTCATAATAATTTTCCAAAGGCGCGCCCTTAACCGTTTGCTGGCCGTTTAACCAGACCCAAACTTTGGCGCCGACCATGACCACGCGGAAATGATTCCATTCACCGAAGGGTTTGTCGGCTTTCACGAGCGGATCTTTGCCAGGGGAACCAGGACGGTTGTTCCACAGGCCGCCGGACCCTTTGTCCGCGCCCAGCGAGAATTTTGCCGGTTCGGTGGAATCCCAGATTTGAACCTGGGGGCAACCGCGCAGGTAAATCCCGCTGTCGGCGAGCGGAACGGTTTTATAATCCACGAGTAATTCAAAATCCCCGTAATTTTTGTCGGTGGTAAGGAAGAGGCCGTGGCCGTCATTAACGAGTTCACCGCCTTGGACCGTCCAATGTTGCTGGATGTTAGCGAGACTGGCGTCGTGCTTCTGTTGAAATTCGGCGGGTGGCAACGCGAGATATCCGCGGGGATCTTCAGTATCGGCGCCCCACCAACCGGTGAGATCGGCGCCGTTGAACAGTGCGGTGAAGCCCGGTGGCGGCTGGTTAATTCGGGTGGATTGGGTGGGCGCCTGACAGCCGGTCAGGAGCGGAAGGACAAGCGCGGCCACGAGTGGATAACAGAGGATTAAGCGATTCATATTTAGCCAGCCTTTTGTGTTTGCAACCTTAACTATCGCGAGGCAGGCGGTCAACCGGTGATTTCAATTTTACGAGTCCCGAACGCACCATTAATGTTTTTGGAGTTCATATTGACTTCGATACGGCGGATTAAAATGAATCGGGTTTCAAATACAGACGGTAATCCTTAATCCGGCCGTTCGGGGAATCCTGGCGGGGCAGGAGATGGATCGCGGAAATATCAGATGCGGCGCCGAGATCAATTTCCAAGGTATGGGGATGCGGCGGTTGCGCGGCGCTCCACCCGGTGTGCCAGTACGTATTCTCATCGCCATCAAAAGCGTTTTCGGCGGCCGAGTATTCGGCGGAGGTCTCCTCGCTGTCAACGTAAGCGACTTTCCAGTTCTGATGCGAAATCGATTTGCCAGCGGTATCCAGCACGGCGAGTTCGGCCAGGGTGGTGAAGTCGTCGCCGCTTTGGGAGGACAACGCCTGGAGGCATAAATACCGGGCGGATTTTGGCGTAAAGACAATCTCCTGCCGGTCGTCACTGTCGGCGAGCGCGCCCGATTTCACCAGGTCGGCGGGATTCAGTTTGGGCGCGATGAGCTTGGACCGGTCGGGCGCAATCTTGGGCGGGGCTGCTTCCGTCGTCTTCGGCGGCGCGTTTTCATCTAGGTTCACTTGATCGAGGATCGGCGTCGTGAGGCCAGCCAACGGCTGAACCCCGTCTTTCAATTGCTCAAAGACAAAAATATCGTTGCGACCTTTTTTCAGCCAGCAACCCGGGCAATAGAGGGTCTGTTGCGGTCCAATATGCCAATAACGGCCGAGATTGTGGCCGTTGACAAAAACGATCCCTTTGCCCCAGCCCCGCATATCGAGAAACGTGTTGCCGGTTTCGGATAAATCGAAAGTGCCGCGATAAACGGCGGGAGAGGTGGGGGCGATATTCCGTTGGAAGTGAAAGGGCGAAAGGTCGCGCGGACCGCCAAACGGGAATTTGTACATTTCCCAACCGGTCAGCTCGCCGCCGCCGAGCGTGACAGATTCCGTGATGCCTTTGCGGTTGTCGGTGAGCTTGTGGCCGTAATTGATGCGGCCTCCATTTTCCACGAGGATATCAAGGGTCGACGAAGTATTCGTAATGGTGAGCGCGGTTGAATCCTGTTTGTCGCGGCGATCCAGCGCGGCCACGCGCTGGCCATCGACATAAACGGTGGCGTAATCGCGAAGTTGTTTGATCTTCAGCACGCCGTTGGTCGGGCCGATGATCCTGGTGCGGTACAAAACGTAGCCATAGCCTTGATTCAAGTCCTCAAAACTCAACGGTTCATCCGCGTGCACCGGTTTGCCGAGGTTTTCAAAGAGGGCGGCTGCGGCCGTGAAAGATATGGTGGGAATCGCGATGACGGGTGTCGTGGGGGGGACGTCGGGCAACGTTTCGCCCGGGGCAAGATGGCTGGCTAGGACCGCACGCAAGGCGAAGAATTTCTTGGTCGGACGACCCGCTTCGTCGATGGGGGCGTCGTAATCATAACTGGTCGGCTGCGGTTCGAAGGCATCCCCAAAGTTCGCGCCGTTCATAAAGCCGAAGGAGGTGCCGCCGTAAACCATGTAATAGCAAAACGACACGTTATTGGTGAGTTTCCATTCCGTTTCCCGCACCAAATCCGCGGTGCCCGTCCGGGCGTGCGCTTCGCCCCAATGATCCAGCCAGCCGGGATAAAACTCGGGGACCAGCCAGGGGCCGGTGGGACGGTACTTGCCAATCTCCTTCATGATCTCCGGGCCATCGCCGCCGTTGAGGCCGGGGAGGGTGTCCGGGACGTGGCCAGCGGACATCATATTGCCGCCGCCATCCGCAGTGAATTGGGGAACGTCAAATCCGGCGGAGCGTTCCAGATCGCGGATTTTCTCCGTATAAACATGATCAACGCCGTAGCTGCCGTATTCATTTTCAACCTGGACGAGGATGATCGGACCGCCGCGGGTGATTTGCAGCGGGGCCAGTTGTTCGCCGAGCTTTTGCAGGTAGGTTCCGGCAGCGGCGAGAAAGCGCGGATCCTGGCTGCGGACTTTCAAGTCGTGCTGTTTAAGGAGCCACCAGGGATAACCGCCGAATTCCCATTCCGCGCAGACATAGGGGCCGGGACGCAGGATGACCCACAAGCCCTCGGCCTGCGCGAGGCGGATGAAACGAGCGATGTCATTATCGCCGGTGAAATTAAACTGGTCCTCGCGCGGTTCGAGCTGATTCCAAAAAACATAGACGGAGACCGTATTCAAGCCCATGGCATGAGCCATGCGCAGACGGTCGGCCCAGTACTCGTGGGGAATGCGGGCCGGGTGCATTTCGCCCGCCTTAATCTGGAAGGGCTGGCCGTTCAGCAGAAAATTATTGGTGCCGATGGCAAAAGTATTGGCAGCCACTTGCGACCGGGTAATGACGCAGGAAGCGGCCAGCACGCAGCAGAGGGCACACAGGAGGAGATAAGAATTCTTGGCGATCATTGGTTATGTGAGATCTTAATCGGCATTGGATTGGGAATGGAAACTTATTTTTGCGGCGCGCAAGTTCGCCGCCGTGGCAACAATCGTTATTTTGCCGGGCGCATGGCCGGCTGCCATTAGCATCGTGGCGACGCCAGCTTCGGCTTTCATTTCCGGCGGGCTGATCATGGTCGCGTCGCCTTCCACACCAAACTGAACCGGCTCATTTGCCGTCGGCACAATCTCACCCCGCTGGTCGACGACTTCCGCGCGCACAAAAACCGCATCGGTGCCATCGGCAACCAGTTTGCGGCCTAACGTTTCCACCGTCAATCGCAACGTCGCGGGGAGGCCGGGCGTGCGGCGATCGGATTCACAAACCCGCTTTCCGTTCCGGTAGCCGATGGCTCTCAGTTCGCCGTCGGCATAGGGCACCGGGGCGAAGGTAAAGGGAGGATGGGTGACGTTGCGGCAATTGCCGCCGTCGAACATGGATCGCCGCCGCGCTTCGTCGTCGCCGGGCGCGCTGGTTTCGGCTTGCTTTTCATCGTCATGAATATTTTTGCCTTTGGCCATGTAGAGCGGATCCGCTTCGGGATGCCAGACGCCGTATTCGGAATCAGGGCCGCCGTCCGGCCTTTGACGCGCAATGACTTTATCGTTGAGCCGCAGTTCGACTTCGTCGCAGTTGGCAAAGACCACAACTTTCGCCGGCGACGCGCGCGGCGTCCAATAGTTGGCGATGAACGTCATTGGCGATTGGGGGCTGCGCTGGCTTTGGAACCAATAGTAGGAAAATTTTGGACGGCGAAAATAATCCAGCACCCCGCAGCGGCTGATGGGGTTCTCATCGCTGCAACCGCGGGCGTGATCGGCACCCACCCAGATGGAATCCCCGATCAACCACGGCCAGCCGGCGTTTTGATTGTGAGCCCAGACGAAATTCCACGCCTGGAGGAGCTGTGCCTGCTCGCCAGCGCCGATGGCGATGCGCGTCGTGCTATGTTCCCCGCCGAACTCGTAATCCCCGTATTCGCGCGCGAAGGAGCGTTTGCGGTCTTCAAAGCCGGGCGCGGCGGGGCGCGAATAGGGGTCGCTCCAGCCCGCGTACGGCACGTCATAGTAGCCGACATTTTTGCTCGCGTAGGAATCGCCGGAGACAAAGAGTTGTCCGCCGGGATATTCCGCGCGCGCCAGTTGCGCACATTCCGAATAAAAGCTTTCGTGACCGTAGGTTTCGTTCAGGCTGACCTCCCACATGATCGCGCAGGGATGATTGCGATGCCAGCGGACCATTTCGCGAATGTCTTGTCTGGCCAGATCGCTGAACTGCTCACTGTCGTTCCACCATTGCCAGCCGGGAGTGCAAACGGAAACCATCAAGCCCAGTTCGTCGCAGGCATCCATGACCGCGCGGGATTGCGGATAATGGGCGAGGCGGAGGAAGTTGAAGCCGGCGTTTTTTAACCGCTTGAGGTCGCGATATTGCGCGTTGTCGGGAACGGCATTGCCGAGCCAAGGAAAATCCTGATGGCGATTGGCGCCGCGAATGGTCAGCGGCTGGCCGTTCAGAACCAGGCCCAGTTTATCGTCGTAAGCGAGGGTTCGAATTCCGAAGCGGGTATGATTGGTTTGAATCGTCTTTCCGCCGCGCCGCAATTCGGTCTTCAGCGAATAGAGAAACGGGTGGTCCGGATCCCAGAGAGCGGGCCGGACAACCGACGCCAGGGCGGTTAAAATAAGATGATTTCCGCCGGGAATATTGGTGGGGGAGGTGAGGACAGCCGTGAGGTTATTTCCTTTGGGATCAAGGATGGTGAACTGGATGTCAGCATCGGCGGCGTTGGTTTCATCATTTTGCACATCGGCCTGAAGGGCCATGATTGCATGGGTGGTGTCCAATGACTCTGTCCGAATAAAAATGCCGCCGGCGGCGACGCGATTGGCCTCGAAAACATCCGAAATATGAAGCGGTGCACTCACCAGCAAGGTGACATCGCGATAGAGTCCGCCTTGATAGGTGAAATCAAGATTGGCCAGTGGTTTTCCCGGCGGCACGCTGGGCTGATCGCGATTGTCGAGCTGCACGGCGACGACATTGTCCGTGGTCCCATCGATCCCGGGCGTCAAGTCAACGGTGAACGGCAGATAACCCCCCTGGTGAATGACGAGCAATTTTCCATTCAGCCACACTTTCGCCACTTGCATGGCGCCGTCGAAGCGCAGTTGAATTTTTTTCCCGTTCCAATCGGGTTCCGCGGAAAAATGTTTATGGTACCAACAAAATCCCTGGAAATGGTGTTCGACGGTTTCGGGCGGTTCGATTCCGGGAGAGTGGGGAAGGGTGACGGTTGCCCATTGGGCGTCGCTCTGGTTGAATTCCGCGTCGCCGAGGTGAAATTTCCAGCCTTGATTCCAGGATCCGTCCGACGCCACGAGAAAGGTGGGCAGGCTTAGCAAAGCCAGAAAAGCGCGCGTTGCGAATTTTAGGGCCGCGCTGATCACGGTAAAATCGATGACGGAATGTCGGCGGGCGGCTGTCCCCGGGCGGGGCGGGTAAACTTTTCGCCGAACTTGGTATAGCCGGGGAGGAAGCCGCCGTTCGAGAGGAAGAATTGGCCATCCTCGACGCCCATGAAACGATCGAGCCGGTCCGAACGGCCGGTGCCATCGTGGCTGAATGTCGCCACGGTCAGCTCGTGCCAGGCGCCATCGGCGGTGCGAAACCATTGATTGCCAAAGAGCGCCTTACGTTGGAGGTAGCCGTTGTCGCCGGCAAAATCCTCGTTAAAACTGTAAAGGCCGTGCAGGTAATTTCCATCGTGAGGGGCCCGCCAGCTTGAAATAAGCATCCACTCCTTTTTATCCGGCCGGAAAAAGTACCCGGAATAGATGGTGTGATCCGGATCGGTTAATTTGGCGGTGATCAAGAAGCGCTGTTTCTCGCCGGTTTTCCACGAATAGACCAGGTGGCTGTGGCCCCCGGTGCCTTCGTTGCCAAAGTCGCCGGCATTCACACCGTCACCCTTGCCGACCAGAGTGGTACGATTTTCGGCGGCCACTTTATCGCGATCGATGGCTTCGTTGCCGCTGTCCCAGACACTGAAAATGATCCGGCGCTCGGTCGGGCCATTGACCTGCATGCCCAAGTAACCACGCTGCCAGCCGCAGGCCATGTAGTAGGTCCAGATTGGATCTTCCACTGCGGTGACTTCGCAGTAAAACGCGTCGATGTTGGTAAAGGCGAGGGTGGGATAGCTCAGATGGACGGAAGCCGCATTGATGCGGGATTTGAGATTGAAATGAGCTTCTGCCGTTGCGGGGCCGCGGAGGGAGAGGGATTCGATGTCATCGCGTTGGAGGTTGGTATTGTCCAATGATTCCAGGGTAAATTTTTGGTATCCGGGGCTGGCAATCTCGAATGAGCCGAAGGCCAGGGTGGTGAGATTGGTATCGCCAACGGCCGTGACATCGGCGGATTTTCCCGCGAGCGACAGGCGAAGCGTGGTTTTTTGACCGGCGGGCAGGCGGAGCTGAACGGCGGCGTCCAATGAACCGGGATGTTTGAGGTCGCCGAACCAGAACATCTGCAGGAGGGAGTTGTGATCCGTGGGTGTTTCGCTATTTTTTTCGAACGGAAGATAGGAGGTGAAGCCCGGAACTGTGAGTTCGTCCTCAGCCGTTGCGGCGAAACTGAAACAAAGGAAACCGGCGATGAGCACGAGCGGGGGGAATTTCATAGGGTGGAAAGTGGCGCCGTCACAGACGGGCCCGGTTTCCTTTTTTTATGAGAGTTTTCATTGGTTTGGGGTGTGGCAAAAAATAACCATGCCACTATCATTGATTTCTGAATTGAAGGAAACCCCCACATTCTGGGGGGGGTGGATCGGGTCGCGGGTGTGAGGCAAAATTCTTCCACGAGTTAAAATATGGGCGCCGGGGGCGAAAAATTGGCCGCCCTCACCTGTTTCCTCTCCCCCAGGAGAGGACATACGCACCCGATCATTCGTAGTATCTGTGGCGGAAGCAGCCGGGTGGTCACCGCGATATTCCCAGCCTAGATACAAAAACTTTGAATTCCTCAAGTTTTTTAGCGTTTGGAAGAATTTCTCTCGCCCCCACGGGGCGCAGTGCGGGGGCGTTGCGGCTTGCATTTCGTGGCGGGGTTCTTTCTTATGGGAGGAGCGACACGATCGCATTCATGAATGCTGTTAAATGTTATTAGAGTCTGTCTGAAAAATGGGAACTGGCCTGCGGCGGTTCTTTTGCCCGTGCGCTGCGTTGAACCGTTTCTTTCAGCGCGCTGCGGGGATGCGCGAAACGGTTCGCCTGGCGCACAGTCAAAATCCCTCGCCGCCGCCCCATTCCGATTTTTCAGACAGACTCTTAGAGCCGCCGTATTGGCACTGGCCCTGTGCGGGATTGGTTTTTGGTCCCGGCCGGTTTTTGCGGCGACCAATGAACCAAGTCCGGTGGCGGGGCTGGTCATTCGCAAATGGAGCACGGAGATGGGGCTGCCCCAGAACACGGTCAACGCGATCAAACAAACGCGGGACGGCTACCTGTGGCTGGGGACGCAGGAAGGGTTGGCGCGGTTTGATGGCGTGCGCTTCAAGGTGTTTGGACTGCAAGACGGCCTGCCGAGCGTGGAAGTGCGGGCGATGTGGGAGGACCCGGATGGAACACTCTGGATCGGCACCAGCGGCGGCTTGAGCCGGATGGTGGATGGAATCATTCAAATGGTGCCGCTGGCGCAACGCCGGGCGAGCGAAGCGGGGGTCACCGCGCTGACGGAGGATCGCGAAGGATGCCTGTGGGTGGGCACCCGCAATGGAGTGGAGCTCTTTCAGCATGGCCGATTCATCGAAGAGCCCGCCCTGGCCAACCTGGACCAGGTGGCGGTCCAGGATCTCAAGCCCAGCCGTGATGGAATGTGGATTGCCGGCGGGGTGCGCGGTCTGTATGAATTTCATGATCACCGTCTCACCGAGTATCAGGGCGGGGCGGCCCAGCAGCACATTTATGCCCATTGTTTGCTGGTGGACCAGGCCAGCAATCTTTGGGTAAGCATCGGCAATGGCTCCGTGCTGCGACGCAAAGGCAACGAGTGGATCACCTATACTGAAGCTGACGGACTGCCATTTGCCTATGTGACCTGCATGGTCCAGCAAACGGATGGCACACTCTGGGCGGGTTCGCTTGACACCGGCTTATACCGTTTCGATGCGGGTCATTTTAAGGGGATACGAGAAAGAGACGGGCTTTCGGCTGACGACATCCGGTCGCTCTGTCCGGATGGGGAAGGCAATCTTTGGGTGGGCACGCGGATTGGAGGATTGAACCGGTTAAGCCGGAGCAAGCTCATAACCTTTGGGGCGGCGCAGGGTTTGACGAATGATTTTACGCGTTCCGTGGCCGAAGCGGTGGATGGGACGCTGTGGGTGGGAACCATTGGCGGTGGCATTTACGAGGGCAAAGGCGGGATGTTTTACCGGACGGCGGACGAAGCCGAGGACTTTCGCTTTGCCTTTGTTGATTCGGTGCTGGCGACCCGGGACGGGAGCATTTGGTATGGGGCTTATCGCGGGCTGTTGCGGCTGCAGAATGGGGAGTTGACCGAATGTCACACCAACGAACCCTGGGTGCGCTCGACATCCGTGACGGCGCTGTGCGAGGACGGGCAGGGGGGCTTGTGGGCGGGCACGGCCGACAGCAAGCTGCTGCATTATCAACAGGGAAGCTTTGTTGGCTTTCCGCATCGCGTCGCCCGGGGGATGATCACGGCGCTGGCGGCGGAAACCAACGGTACCTTGTGGGTGGGCTCCGAGGCGGGCGGGCTCAAGCAACTGGACTTGGAAAACGACACGGTCAATTCCGTCACCAATGGGCTGTTGAGCCAATCCATCCGCACGCTGCATTTGGATGCGGAAGGATCCTTGTGGATTGGAACACTGGGCGGCGGCCTGAGCCGGTATCGGAACGGCCGGATAGCCACGTTCACCACCCGCAACGGACTATGGGCGGACACGATTTCGCAGATCGTGGAGGATGACAATGGCAACCTGTGGTTTGGCTGCAACCACGGCATCTTTCGCGTTTCGAAAAAGGAGCTGAATGATCTGGCGGCGGGTAAAACCGGATTTGTTCATCCGCGCGTTTTTGGATTGAGCGATGGGATGCCGGCGGAGGAATGTTCCAGCGGATTTTGCCCGGCCGGCTTGAGAACCCGTGACGGTTTGATCTGCTTTTCCACGGTGAAAGGACTCGTGTTGGTGGATCCGAACGCGCACGTCAAAGCGCTGCCGCACGAGGCATTGCTCGAAGAGGTGCTGGTGGACGGAGAAATAGTTGCGATGGGCACCAATCACAGCCCGGATGCACTGGACGGTAAATCGCCCTGGCAGATAACCATTCCTCACAGCGCCTGGGAGGTCGAATTGCATTACACGGCGATCAGCCTTTCCTCACCGGAACTGGTTCGATTCCGGTATCGGATGGACAATTTGGAAAAAGATTGGGTTGAGGCGGGCGGGCGGCGGACCGCTTATTATCACCGCATACCCCCCGGGAACTATGTTTTTCAAGTCACCGCCTGCAATGCGGACGGCATCTGGAGCGCCCAACGCGCCAGCCTGGCCATCACAGTCCAACCCTATTTCTGGGAAACGTGGTGGTTTGAAGTGCTGGTCGGCGTGAGTGTTTTGGGCATTCTGGCGGGGGTGATGCGGCTGATGGAGCGCCGGCGTTATCGCCGGCTGGAGATGCAACACGCGATCGAAAAGGAACGGCTGCGCATCTCGCAAGATATCCACGATGACATCGGGAGCATTCTGACGCAGATCTCACAAATCAGCGACCTGGGCCTGGGAGAGCCGAAATCACGGACGGCGTCAAAGGAGCAATTTGAGCGCATTGGCGGGCAGTCGCGCGCGGCGGTGCAGGCGCTGGATGAGATCGTTTGGGCGACGAATCCGAAGAACGACAATCTTTCGCGCTTCGCGGAATATGTCTGCCGGTTTGCGGACGAATATTTTGAGAGCAGCACCATCCGCTGCTGGCAGGAGGTGCCGGCCAATCTGCCGGAGATATCGTTGCGCTCGAACGTGCGGCACAACGTTTTTCTGGCGATCAAGGAAGCACTCACCAACATCCTGAAACATTCCGGCGCCACGGAGGTCTGGTTGCGGGTGGCGTTGGTGGATACCCGGGTGAGCGTTGAACTCGAGGACAATGGCCGGGGCTTTGCTTCCGCGGAAGTGCGGCCGGGAGGCAACGGCCTGGGCAACATGAAAACGCGGCTGGAAGAGTGCGGCGGCAGCGCGGAGATCTTGAGCGTGCCGAAGAGTGGCACGAAGATCCGGTTGACTTTTCCGCTGACGAAAGCGGATTGAATCCTTGTCCGTCCGAAACAATTGGTGCATGCTTTTTTAAATGGCTGGCCTTACCCCACAAGCCCGATGACCCGCCGGAACCAAAAGATAATCCAAGTGGCGCTGGTCGAGGATGAACCCGGCGTGCGGGCAAATTTGATTAGCATCATCAATGAAGCACCGGGTTTTCAATGCTGCGGCGCGTATACCGACGGGCTGCTGGCCTTAAAGGGAATCCCGGCCAATCCGCCCGATGTGGTGCTGATGGATATTAATTTACCGGGCCTTGCCGGACCCGAATGTGTCCGCCGGCTCAAGGCGCTGCTGCCAAACCTGCCGGTGCTCATGCTGACGGTTTATGATGACAGCGATCAGATTTTCAAGTCCCTCATGGCGGGGGCGACGGGTTATCTGTTGAAGCGGACGCCGAAAGATAAACTGCTGGCGGCCATCGAGGAAATCATGAGCGGCGGCGCGCCCATGTCCCGGCAGATTGCGCGCCAGGTGGTGCATTTTTTCCAGCAACTGAAGCAGGCGCCGGTGACCGTGCAGCGCGCGCCGGAGATCAAGACGCTGACCGAGCGCGAAGAGCAGGTGCTCATGCTTTTGTCCAAGGGTTACGCGTACAAGGAAATTGCGGACCGCTTGAACATTAGTTTTGAAACGGTGCGGACGTACGTGCGCACCATCTACGAAAAGCTTCACGTTCACAGCCGCACGGAGGCGACGCTCAAATATCTCGGCCACTGACCTGGCCAAGCTTGGGGATGGGCCCGATGGCACCGCCGCAAAATCGCGCGCCCGCGCGGCATTCTGTGTTTTTCAACCAACCCGAAGCAGGCTCGACTATTTTATTTTGGCAGGTGGGATGGCGGTGCTTTCTCCCCCGTTTGTGGGTATTGTCGGTTTGGCAGGGCTTGGATAGTGTCTTTATTGCAAGCAGGTAAAAAACGTTCAGTATCCCAACCAGACCATGAAACGATCGCCCTCCAGAGCTTTTAAACAAACTTTCCTCGCTGTGCCGGCGGCCGCGCTAATGCTCGGCGTGAGCCAGGCACAGTCGACCGTCGGCCTAAACTTCCAAGCGTGGTATTACGATTCCGGCGCCACGCCACAGACCGTCGGCTTTGGCTCCGGCTACCAGACCACGGGTTTTCCGGTGACCGCCCGGGCCTTCGGGGTTGACCCGGCAAATTGGTACAACACGGATCCGTTGCCAGCGCAGGCCTCCATTTCCGGGCCAGCGACTTTTAATGGCGTGGGCACATTTGCCGGAACGCTCACGGCGAACCTGACCGCGCCCAATGCCTGGATGTCGGGCATCGGCGAACAGAACGACGGTTTCAACGCCAAGCCGGCGGCCATTGGAGAGACCGTGGCGCCGGGCAACAACGAGGTGACTTGGGGCTATCTCGACGACGGGAACGTCACCGGCAACGCCCCATCCGTTTCCGTTTCCGGTTTGGCGGCTAAATTTCCCCACGGTTATGTCATAGAAACGATCGCTGCCAATGGCGGGGTAAAGAGTTTTGCCAACGTGGATTTCACGGATGGCGCGACCGCCACCAACACCGTGGCCTATTCGACATATCTGGTGGCGGGTCCGGATCCCAACGCCGATGTGGTTCAGGGCACGGTCGGCGTGAGCGCGCCCAGCGTGCCCTTTACCGCCGACACCATTTACATCAACGCCGAACCGAAAGCCGCCAACAACCGGTCGGTTCTGGCAGCCTTCATTATTACCGACCAACCGGTGGTAACCCAGGACCCGGCCAGCTCGACGAACGATGTGGGCGCGGCGCTTCTGTTAAGGGCCGGCGCCATTGGCCTTCCGCCATTGGGCTATCAATGGCGGTTGAACGGAACTCCGTTGCCGGGCGCGACTTCCTCCGCGTACACCAACTCCAGCCTGACGCTGACGGATGGTGGCACTTACGATGTTGTCGTCACCAATCTCTATGGCGCAGCCACCAGCGCGGCAGCGGCGGTAATCGTGAATCAAAAGCCCAGCCAGGAGATCGATCTCACGTCCTCGACAAATTATTTGACCATGACCCGGGCGCTTTCCTATGTCGTGGGCGGGGCCCAGCCGATTACCTATTCCTGGACCAAGAACGGCCAACCGCTCGCGGTTACGAGCGGGACTTTGCTATTAACCAACTTGCAGGCATCTGACCAAGCCGCATATCAAGTGATCGCCGCAAACGCCTATGGCGCCGTCACGAGCAGTGTGGCCAACGTCACCATTCTGGCATCACTGCCTCCCTATGAAGGTTTTAATTACGCAGCGGGCGACATCAACGGCCAGAACGGCGGCATCGGCTGGGCGGGCGCCTGGTTTCAACCGTCCAGCGCCAGTGGTGGCGATGCGGTCATTACCCCCGGTTTATCGTTCGCACCATCGGTCAGCAGCCTGGTGACGACCGGGGCCGCGCTGCAGACGGGCGTCAACGGCACGCCCGAGTTTGATGCCAACCGTTTGATGTTGGGCAGCCTCGGCGGCCCCAATGCCGCGACAGTGTATTTCAGCTTCATCGGCCAATTCACCAATTCCGGATGGGAAGTGATCTCCTTCCTGCAAGATTCCAACATTCAGGCTTACGTTGGAGAAGGCTGGTATAATGCGGGGTGGGGCGTTGGCTCCGCCGGCTCCTTCCCCTATCCGGAAATCCAGGAAACTGCCAAACTTCCGTCCACCATCTCATTCGTGGTCGCGCGATTTGATTTTACGTCGACCAACACGCTGGTGCGACTTTACGTGAATCCCTCCTCGCTGGCCACGGAGCCGGCCACGCCCGATGCCAGTGGCGTCTTGTCCACCCCCATCCAGTTCGACGGTCTGGAGATCCGGTCCCATCAGTATCCAACCGCCGGTGCGCCTTGCGGCGTCCTGGATGAATTCCGTTTTGGCAGCACGTGGTCATCGATTGCGCCGTACGTCGCGCGAACCTCGCCGGCGTTTGCCCTGCAATTGGCCGCCGGCGGCGTCGTGCTGGATTCCAAGCCGGTGGGCACGCCGCATGACGGTTTGAATCGTGGAACGACCTGGCTGGCAGCGAGCACCGATCCCAACAATGTCACCCGAACGGGAGTCGAACAATTCGTGGAAACCAATAACAGCCAAATTGGGGTTCCCGCCGACCCGGACTTTGATTCGACCAACGGGACCATCAGTTTCTGGATCCAATATAATTCCACCGCCACCTTCCCCGGTGCGGGGTCCGAAGCGGCCATGCTCTTTGATCGGCGCACCTCGAACGGAACGATTATCGCCTTGAACTTGGATGGCAACATTGAGTTTCAGGCTGCCCACGGCGCCCGTTTCACCAGTACCACCGTCAACGGTTACGTGGTCGATGGCAACTGGCATCATGTGGCGGTGACCTATGGCCAGTCCACGAATGACGCGGTGACGCTCTACGTGGATGGGGCGGTGGACACGGCGGTGACCAATCCGGCCGCCTGGTCCTGGCCGACAAACCAGGAAATCGAGCTGGGCCGCTCGCACGATCCCTATTGGTACGTCTTTGACGGCCAGATGGATGATTTCCGCATCTATAACCGCATCCTCACGGCAGCTGAAGTCAGCACGATTGGCACGGAGACGACCAGTGACACGTTGGTGGATACCAGCGCACTCAAGTTGCGATTCGACTTCAACACCGACAGCGCGCTGACGGGCGAAAGTATCGTCTGGCCCTACGGCACGCTGTACAGCTCACCTTCGCTCGGGTCGGACGCCGTCTGGACACCGGTGCCCAACGCTTTGTCGCCGCAACCGATCGTGGGAAGCGGGCCGTCGCTGTTCTTCCAGCTGGAAGGAACGCCCTGATTCCCGATTTAGCGCGGCTAAGCGCCTGAGTTGACCGGCGGCCGGGACCAAAAATCCCGGCCGCCTTTTTATTGGATTAAAAAAATTGAGTGCACCCGGGCGGCTTTTTCAGACAGACTCCGGGTGCATGAGAACGCCGACGAAGCGATGAGCAGCGCCCACAATTCACTTTGCGATGAACGGTAACCTGGATCAACTACAACATTCGCCCCGGGAAATGGTTCGCTGGCAGAAGGCCCAGGAACATTTGCTGGGGGGCAGGGCGGGCGCCGCGTTAAAGGGATATCAGGATTTGACCCGGCGCTTTCCGGCGGTGGCGGAATTGTGGTTTGAACTGGGCAATGCGGCTGCGGGGAACCTGAATTTTCCCGTGGCGAATCAGGCTTATCGCCGGGCGATTGAACTGGCGGCCAATAATCCCTCGCTGTTGGTGTTAATTGGCCAGCAATATCAAGGCTTGCGGCAGTTGGATGACGCCCGCGCGTGTTTCGAGCGGGCCGTGACGGCCGATTCCAACTCGGTGGATGCGCGGATCAGTCTGGCCGTGTGGTTCGAGAAGGAACGCAAGCTGGACGAGGCGTGGGCGGCCGTGGAAACCTGCCTCGCCCAACATCCGCGGGACGATCAAGCCCGATACTTTCGCGCTTTTTTGCTGCACCGCTTGAAGCGGAATTCGGAGGCGGAAACGGCCTTGCGGGATCTCATTCAAGACGGTCCACAATATCCCTACGTGAAATACGCAAGCCGGCATTTATTGGGAGTAGTACTGGATGAATCGGGCCAGTATGCGGAAGCGATGCGCTGGTTGCGGGAGGCGAAGGCCCAGGTGCGGGAACTTACGGACGTCGGTTTGTTGGAACGCGAATATGACAAACTGGATGTGGCCCGGCGCGAAATGCTGGCGGCCCTGACTCCCGAAATGATTCGACGTTGGCGCGCGGAATCGCCGCCATCGGCCGAACGTTATCAAGTGGCGTTTTTGGGGGGGCATCCCCGCAGCGGGACCACGCTGTTGGAACAAATTCTGGACGCGCATCCGGACGTGCTGGCGTTTGATGAATCCGTGGCGTTCGGCCAGGAGGTGACCGGGCGTGCCAACCTGCCGTCCGGGTCCGGCGAAGTTCAAGTCCGGGCCTTGAACAATCTGCCCTCCTTCCAGCGAAAGGAGATGCGGCAGCGCTACCTCAAGAGTCTGTTGCGCGAAGTGACGGGCGAACCCGCGGCGCGGATGTTGGTGGATAAAAATCCGTCGCCCACCCTGTCGCTGCCCTTATGGCTGCGGACGTTTCCGGAATTGAAGGTGATCATTGCCCTGCGCGATCCGCGCGATGTGATCATCAGTTGCTTTTTCTTGAACATCATGCTGAACGCAACCAACGCGAATTTTTTAAGCCTGGAGCGGACCGCCAAGCATTACGCGGACTTGATGGATGTGTGGCTGCGGATGCGGGAACTGGGCGGCTTTGACTGGATCGAGACCCGCTACGAGGATGTGGTGAATGATCTGGCGGGCGAGGGGAGGCGGGCGACGGAATTTCTGGGCCGGACATGGCATGAACAACAAGCGCGCTACCACGAGACGGCCCGCCGGAAATTCCTTTTTGCGCCGACCTATCACGATGTAACCCAGCCGGTCTACCGGCGGGCCATGGGCCGCTGGGAACGTTACGCGGAAGTGCTGGAGCCGTGGCAGGCCAGGCTGGCGCCCTATTGCCGCGCTTTTGGTTATCCGGTTTAGCGGTTGCCTGCCCGCGGCCGGTCTCCCCCGAATGTGGTATTTACGGGTCTTGAGCCGCAAACTAAGATCATGGCTGTAGAGTGAATTTGCGAGACGCCTTGGAGGCCATTCCGAAAAAAAATCACATGACAATCAATACAGCAGCACGTTCAGCGGACCACCGCAACGAAGTTTCACGGGGCGGTTTTACCCTTATCGAGCTGCTGGTGGTGATTGCCGTGATTGCCATTCTGGCTGCCATGCTGCTGCCGGCGTTGTCGGCGGCCAAGCAAAAGGCCTTGCAAACCCAATGTCTCAATGGCTGCAAACAACTGGCGTTGGGCACGCAGATGTATGCGAACGATTATGCTGACTTCATGCCGTACCCCAACTGGCAGCAGCAGGGCGCGGCGCCCTATTTTTCCGGCTGGCTTTATCAACCGCTGGCTTCGAGCGGTCTGCCGCCCGACCCTACTTTGGCGCCGTTTAATCATTTTCTCGCGGCGGGGGGGAATATCTCACTGCTTTACAGCGGCGGAACGGTGCAGAATATAACCTTTGGGGGCAGTCTGCTGTGGCCTTATGTTAACAACGTCAATGTATATCGGTGCCCGGTGGACGCCACGAATGCCCCGGGCACGGATTGGGCGCAACGGCAGGAAAAGTTGTCCACTTACGTCATGAACGGGTTGATTTGTGCCAGCGGCGGTCTGCCGGCGCCGAAAACCTATAAGCAGAGCGCTTTTCGGCAGGATTCGGTGGTGATGTGGGAGCCATATATTTACGGCAATCCGGGGCAGTTCAACGATGCCTCGAGCGATCCCAGCGACAACCCGAAACCCCTGGGAACGCATCATGCCAAGCAGGGAGCGAATGTCATGGTGGTTGATGGCAGCGCCACCTTTATGAAAGCCGTCATATTTGACCAGCTGGCGACGGCTGCGGGCCGCAATCAGCTTTGGTGCAACCCGGGCAGTGCTGACGGCCATTAAAAGGCGAACGATCACCTCGCGGGTCGGGCCCTTCATGGCAACGGTTTGATGATTTTTAATTTCCAATTGAGCCACCCGTGATGAACGGGATGAGATTGGAGCCTGCGCCCACCCGCAGTGCCCTCTTCCCTTAACCGGGAAGAGGGTCAATGGGCGGCAGCCAGACCCGGCAAGATTTTCAACTAACGCAAAAATATGAGTATGTCGAATGGGTCACGGCGCGATTTTCTTAAGGCCTCCCTGCTGGCGGGAATGGGCGCTTCTTTGGCGGAGCTGGGCGCCGGTTGTGCCTCGGCTCCCACACCGGCCGCCGCCGCGTCCGTACCCGGCCGCCTGAGTTCCAATTATACCGAAACCCGCAGCCGTCCCTCCGGCCAAAAGCCGGTCAATACGCTCACCACCTCGCCGCTGGAAAAGGTGCGGGTGGCGGTCATTGGGCTGAATCGCGGGCTGACCCACGTGGCGAGTTGCCAGGGCATCGAGTTTTCCGAGGTGGTGGCGGTTTGTGATATCCGCGACGACCGCGCGAAACGGGCGGCCGATCTGTGTGAAAAGAAGTCCGGTAAACGCCCGGCCATTTACAGCGGCAACGAGAACATCTGGGAACAGATGGTGGACCGCGACGATATTGACGCGGTTTACATCGCGACGCCCTGGGCGTGGCATGTGCCGATGGCGTTGCGAACGATGGAGCGGGGGAAACACGCATTTATCGAAGTGGCGGCCGCCTTGACCGTGGACGATTGCTGGCAATTGGTGGACACCAGCGAGCGCACCCAGCGGCATTGTGTGATGCTGGAAAACTGCTGTTACGGCGAGAACGAACTTTTCGTCCTGAATCTGGCCCGGCAGGGAGCCTTCGGCAAATTGACGCATGCCGAGTGCGCCTACATCCATGATCTGCGCTCGGTGCTCTTTTCCCTCGGCACCGAAGGCGACTGGCGCCGGAATTATCATTGGGAGTACAACGGCAACCTGTATCCGACCCATGGCCTGGGCCCCGTGGCGCAATACCTGGGAGTGGGCCGGGGCGATCAATTCAAGTTTTTGATATCGATGAGTTCGCAGGAAATGAGCCTGACGAACTATCGCGACACCAACCATCCGAATGGCGGACGGCATGACGGGGAAAAGTATATTTGCGGCGACATGAACACCTCGCTGATCAAGACCGAGCTGGGTCGCACGATCATGGTGCAGCACGATGTCGTCAGCCCGCGCCCCTACAGCCGCATCAATGCGCTTTATGGCACCGAAGGGGTTTTCTTTGATTACCCGGCCCGGCTGACGGTCAATAAGCCCAAGGACTACGGCTTGGCGGCGGAGGATTCCGAGGATTGGCTGTCCGACAAGGATTTGCAGTTGATGCGGGACAAGTTCACCCATCCGCTGTGGAAGAAACTGGCGGAGCGCGCGAAAAACGGCGGCCATGGCGGGATGGATTTCGTCCTGAGCTGGCGGCTGCTGGATTGCCTGCGGCGCGGCGCGACGCCGGATAGCGTGGTCTATGACGCGGCGGCCTGGAGCAGCATCATCGAGCTCTCGGTTCATTCGGTCGCCAGCGGCAGTGCGCCGGTGGCGATTCCGGATTTTTCGCGCGGCCTGTGGCAAACCATGCGGCCGTTGGAAATTGCGGAGGCAGCGATGCCATCGTCCAAAACCTAAGCACCACGTCCGCCCGACCCAAGCCGTTGTGCGGATAAACAAGCTTGGCGGGATCTTTGGACAAAGTTAAAATTTCATATGCCGTTAGAATTTAAGAACCATACTATGCTTTTATTTCCTCGCGCCTTTTTTGCGGGAATCTTCGCCTTGACCTGCCCGGCGTGGCTTGGATCCGCAACGGCCGGCCCGATTGCGCTGACGAACGACCAGGTTGTGGCCACGTGGAAAGTTGACGGCGAAACGTTATCGCCGGATTCCGTGCGCGACGGCAAAACCGGGCAAACGTTGAGCATCCGCAGCGAGCTGTTCGATCTGGTGCTGACCAATGGGGACTATGTGCGCTCGCCGAGCCTGAAACTCGTGGGCGACGTGCGGACGGAAGATTTGCCGGTGAACCCGGGCGCTTCCCGGCTGGCCGAACGACTGCCGGGAAAACAGCTGGTGGCCGAACTGGCCAGTCCGGACGGCAACCTGCACGTGACGTGGCGCGCCATTTTGCGCGATGGATCGCGGTACCTCCGCCAGGACTATATTTTTACGGCGGGCGCCGCCGCGATTCCGCTGAATGGAATCCTGCTGCTGGACACGCCGATGGCCAACGCGCGGTCGACCGGCTCGGTGGATGGTTCGCCGGTGGTGACGGCTGCGGCTTTCTTTGCCGTGGAACATCCGCTTTCGATTAATCGCGGCGAGATGGGCTATGTCCGCTGTTTTCTGCCGCGCGGTGCGGCGCTGCGTCCGGGTGAAAATTTTGAATGTTCCTCGGTCGTGGGATTTGTTGATCCGGGCCAATTGCGCCGGCAGTTTTTGGCTTACTTGGAACGGGAACGGGCCCATCCTTACCGGCCATTCCTCCATTACAATTCATGGTATGACATCGGCTATTTCAACAAGTACGATGAGGATGCCGCGGTCAATGCGATCAACCAGTTTGGGCAGGAGCTGGTCGTGAAGCGCGGCGTCAAAATGAGTTCCTTCCTGTTTGACGACGGCTGGGACAACAACGCGACCCTGTGGCAATTCGACCGGACCAATTTTCCCGACGGGTTTACGCCTTTGAAAGAGGCGGCGGCAAAATATGGCGCCGCGCCGGGAATCTGGCTGTCGCCGTGGGGCGGCTATGGCGATCCGCACGCGGAGCGCATCAAGTATGGCGAAGCGCAGGGATTCGAGATTAACAACGGCAATTTCTCCATGTCCGGGCCGAAATATTATGCGCGGTTTCGCCAGTTGTGCGTGGATGTCATCCAGAAATATGGCATCAACCAGTTTAAATTTGATGGCATTGGCGCCATCGGCAGCGACGACGATCAAGGGACGGTTTTGCGGGATTTTGAAGCCATGCTCCGGCTGGACGATGAACTGCGGACCATCAAGCCGGATCTCTACATCAACCAGACCACGGGCACCTGGCCCTCGCCTTTCTGGTTGTTCCACGCTGATTCGATCTGGCGCGGCGGCGAAGACCATTCCTTTGTCACCGGGACCGCGCCGCAGCGTGAGCGGTGGATCTCCTATAAAGACAACGATGTCCATGATGAGGTGGTAGGGCGCAGTGAATTGTATCCGCTGAATTCACTGATGCTGCATGGAATCATTTACGCAAAGAAGGCGGATGGCCTGAATTACGACACGAACAATATTTTCAAGTCGGAGGTGCGCGCCTTTTTTGGAAATGGCACGCAATTGCAGGAAATGTATATCACCCCGAGTTTGCTGAGCGCCGGGAACTGGGATGCATTAGCCGAGGCCGCCCGCTGGTCCCGGGAGAATTCGGATACGCTGGTCGACACGCATTGGATTGGCGGCAGTCCGGAGGATCGTGAAGTGTATGGGTGGGCTTCCTGGTCGCCGCGCAAAGGGATTTTGACGCTTCGTAATCCCGGAGGCCGAACGCAGACCATCGAGATTGATCCCGCCAAAGCCTTCGAACTGCCGGACGGCGCGGCGCGCAGCTACACCTTGGTGGATCCCTTCAAGGATCAACCGCTGGAGGTGACAAATTTGACGGCGGGGCAGAAGACCGCTTTTCGGTTAAAGCCATTTCAGGTGCTGGTCGTCGAAGCGATGCCGGATTTGACGAGGCTGTCAGCAAATTGATCTTTTCTCCGAACCCTGGGAGCCGGACCCGGCCGGTTTAAACCGCGGGCGGCGGCCTCATCGACCACGATCACGCAGTTGGGATGGAGTTGCAAAACGCTGGCCGGGACCATGGTGTTGAGCGGACCTTCGACGGCGGCCGCAAGGATCGCCGCCTTATCGCCGCCGGTGGCGAGCAAAACGCACTGGCGTGATTCGAGAATGGTTCCCATCCCCATCGTTATCGCTTGCCGCGGCATCTGGCCGGGATCGCGAAACAATGGCGAATTCTGCTCGCGGGTTGCGGGTGCCAGCGTTACCACGCGTGTCCGGGAGGCAAATGGCGAGCTGGGCTCATTGAATCCAATATGGCCAGAAAGACCAATCCCCAACAATTGGAAATCGATCCCACCCACCGCTTGAATGCGGTCTTCATAGTCGGCGCATTCGCTGGCTAAATTTTCGGCCGTGCCGTCGGGTACCCGGGTGTTGGCGGGATTAATGTTCACGGCTTGGAACAAGTGGGCTTCCATGTAGTGCCGATAGGAATTGGGATCGGTTCCCGGCAGTCCGACGTATTCATCGAGGTTGAAAGTGCGGCACGCGGAAAAATCCAGTCCCTCGCTCCGATGCATCCGGATCAGCTGCGCGTATACCGGTTCCATGGTTCGCCCGGTGGCCAGGCCGAGCACGAGGCGCGGGCGGGATTGAACTTCCTGTTGGATAAGCCGAGCAACGAACTCCGCCGCCGCGGCCGCATCCGGTTGAATTGAAATTTCCATGGTATCGTTAAATCCTGTCCATTCTCTTATTTAGCTGCTGATAATGATAGGTTAAATCCGGCCGCGATCAATCCCCCTCATATGGGGGGGATGGCCGAGCCCGGGTGCGGCAAGAATTCCGCACGCCGCATTTGAACTGCCGCGGACAATCACTTAAAATGGTGCGAATGCAAAAATGTCTCTTGGCAATGCTCGCCTTAGGTTGCGCATCGACGGCGTTGTGGGGCAGCGACTTGATGTTGTGGTACCAGCAACCCGCCACGAAACCGATTAATGAATCGCTTCCCATTGGCAATGGGCGCATTGGGGGGTTGATCTCCGGCGGCGTTGATTCCGACCGCATTGTGCTCAACGAAGACAGCTTGTGGACGGGAGGGCTCAATCCCGATGGGAATTACGACACGATGGGCTCCTACCAGATGCTCGGCGATTTGCTGATCCATCTGCCGGCGCACCAAAATGCCGTGGCCTACCGACGCGACCTGGATATCGGCGAGGCTCTGGCCCATGTCGGTTACCAGGTGAATGGGGTGAAGTTTTTCCGGGAATATTTTTGCAGCCATGCCGACGGGGTTTTGGTGGTTCATCTGACGGCCGATCATCCCGGCAGTTATTCGGGCAGCATTGAATTAAAGGATTCGCACGGCGCCAGCACCGTCGCGGACCGGGACCGGCTCATTGATTCCGGCCGGCTCAAAAATGGCCTCAAATATGAGGCGCAAGTGATCGCGCTGAACGAGGGCGGAACCCTGGCAAATGACGGCACGACGGTTCTCTTTACGAATTGTGACAGCCTCACGCTATTGGTGGCGGCGGGGACCGATTATGCGATGAACTATGCGGCGCAATATCGGGGACCGGATCCGCACCGCGTGGTTGACGACCGGATTCATGCCGCTGCCGCCAAAAGTTATGAAGCGCTCCGGCGGGCGCACGAAATGGATTTTCACGCCTTCTTCGACCGTGTTGGCCTCAGCTTGGGCAAATCCTCGCCCGAACAAATTGCTTTGCCCACCGACCAACGCAAGGTGGCCGCCGCGGCGAAGGTGGACCCGCAATTGGAAGAGCTGTTTTTTCAGTATGGCCGATACCTGTTGATCGCCTGTTCGCGACCGGGCGGATTGCCGGCGAATTTGCAGGGGCTGTGGAACGACAGCAATCAACCGGCCTGGGATTCGGACTATCACGCCAATATTAACATTGAAATGAATTACTGGCTGGCGGAGCCGGCGAATCTCGCGGAATGCGCCCTTCCATTCTTTGAGCTGGTGGACAGCCAGCTTCCGGCGTGGCGGCGGGCAACCCAGACCGACCCGGAATTCAAAACGGCCGACGGCGGTTTGGCCAGCCGCGGGTTCGCCCTTCGCACCTCCCACAACATTTTTGGCGGCATGGGCTGGCGCTGGGATCGGACGGCAAACGCCTGGTACGCCTGGCATTATTGGGCGCACTTCGTCTTTGGCGGAGACAAAATCTTTCTCCGCAACACCGCTTACCCGTATCTCAAGGAGACCAGCGAATTTTGGGAAGATCATTTGAAGACGCTGCCGGACGGCCGGCTGGTGGTGCCGAACGCGTGGTCGCCGGAACATGGTCCGACCGAGGACGGAGTGAGTTACAGCCAGGAAATTGTGTGGGATTTGTTCAACAACACTGTGGCGGCGGCTGATGCGCTGGGCGTGGATAAAGAGTACCGCGACCGAATCGCGGGGCTGCGCGACCGCCTCGCCACCCCCGGTGTGGGCAGTTGGGGGCAATTGCTCGAGTGGATGACGGAAAAGCACGATCCGCAAAATCCGGAACTCGATACGCGTTCGGATCACCATCGCCACACCTCTCATTTATTCGCTGTCTATCCGGGAAACCAGATCAGCGTGGCCAAGACACCCGGGCTGGCCCAAGCGGCGAAGGTGACGCTGTCTGCGCGGGGCGATACCGGGGATGTGCGTGAATGGTCCTTTGCCTGGCGGACAGCTCTGTACGCGCGGCTCGGCGATGGCAATGATGCCCACCGGGAGCTGCAGCAGTTGTTTTCGAATCGCAACACCTGCCTGAATTTGTTTGGCCTCCATCCCCCGATGCAGATCGACGGCAATTTTGGTATCACGGCGGGGATCTGCGAGATGTTAGTGCAAGGGCAGGCGGGCGAAATCAATTTGTTGCCGGCGTTGCCGGATGCGTGGCCGACGGGCGAGGTGAAGGGCTTGCGCGTGGCGGGCGGTTTCACCGTGGATTTGGCGTGGAGCGACGGGAAATTGACCTCTGCTGACATTCACTCGACCGGTGGAACAGTTTGTCAGGTTCGCTACGGGGGCATCATTCGTGCGAAAAAACTCGAAGTCGGAAAAACCCTGCACTGGGACGGAAATTTGGATTGAGCCGCTCAGCCGCCGTTAAAATTTACCGCCGGCTGCGCCGGGAATTAGACTGCGTCCTGCGATTGTCCGCGGTTCGCGACCTTTTCTTGCCGGAGAATCGGGAGAATCCTTGCCGAAGCATGATTTACCGGTCGCACTATCTGTAGTTGCTTTTTATTAGCAAGGGGTGACAGCGGCGACCGTGTGCTGGCATCCGGTTATTGCCGGCCGATGGACCCGGCAATTTTGGCGGCTTTTCCGTTCAGCAGCAGAGCGAGGGCGAAACGCGATTCCGCTCCGGATTTTTCGAAGATATGTTCGACATGTTTGTGAATGGTTCGCGGGCTAATTCCCAGGATAATGGCGATTTCCGCGTTCGTTTTGCCCTGACAAATCCATGAGGCCACCTCCCTTTCGCGCTGGCTCAATCCAAATTGATTTTGCTTGGTTCCATCGGCGGGCGACGTTTGTTTTTGGGTCACCACCAGAAGGAATCTTTCGCGGCTGACGGTCGGCACCGCCCGGATATGAATATTCCCCGCCTGGGTAACCAGATCCAAACCGGGCGAGGATCCGCGGGTTGGCGGTTGGCTCAGCCAAGCAAGGATATTTTTCGGCAGGATTTCGCGTTTTTTCGCCCCAATCCATTCCAGTCCGTCACTGGTATGATAAAGAATCTGTCCCCGGGCACTGACGATGATCGTGGCGGCCGAAAGTTCTTCCAGGGCCAGATTGGCGTAATTTAGCTTCGTCTCGCTGCGCCGGGTCAAGGCGAGATTATTGAAGGCCACCACCAAGTGCGGACGGAGCGCTTCCAGCACGGCGCGGTCACGCTCCGTGTAATCCGCCTTCTCGCGCGACAAGGCAAACGCCGTTACCCGCTCCGGTTCCAGTTTGATCGTGGCGGCCATCTGATACTCCACCCTCATGTGCCGGTAGACATCCTGATAAAGGCTTAGTTTGTGATAATCCTCCTGCGCGATGAAGTCCGAGATTTTGTGCACCGGAAAGGTCGTCGCTTGCATCTGCCGCGAGATCAAGGGATGTTCATGGGCCACTTCCCGGAACCGGGGAAACAGCCGCTCAAAAATGTGGTTGGTTTCCGGTTTGAGAATGGCGAGCGTGTTTTCCGGCGTCGCCAGATCCACTTCGTTGTAGGAAATCCAGTCGGAGGGAACCATCCGGGGCAGCGCAATATCCAGCAGCCAATTGCGCAGCTCCGCCAAGTCCTGGAACGTATGCAACCGGCCAATACAGTCCAACAAATCCTGATAATCGGCTTCTGAAAGCGGCTCCATATTACGTCTCATTTTTGGCCGGTGCACCGGCGCACCGACCGGCAAAATACGCACTTATACGTATTGTTAGGGTTGTTAAAGTGTGTATAATCGGGACAGTAATGCCTTATATTTATCGTAATGATAATCATGAGGAAAGGCAAAAGAAGGTCAACACCCAATTATGATTCCCTTATCCCCCGTTGTTGCGCAATTTTCCACTGGGTTAGCCCGTCACCCGGCCAAGCTTTTTTACGCCTTTATTTCGATTGCATGTCTTTTACTGACAAGAGCATATGGTGGAATCGGCGTGGAGTTGCAAGTGGATAATAACGGCAACGCCGGATCGCAATATTACCTGCTTTTTGCCACGCTCAGCACAAATTCGCTGACCCCAATGCCTTCGAATACATTGTATTACGTCTGGTCGCCCACAGGCTCCACCAATTCCGGCGTCCATTCCGAGATCGATGCTACCGGGAATAGTTCCGACGGCAATGGCGGGAACGTTTATAATAGCTATGAGTCGCTGATCAGCGAAATTACGAATCAATGGACACTGATGGTCGTCCAAGCCACATTTACGAACTTTTATCATTTCGCCTTCGCCGGTTTCCCGAGTAACGATCTGCCGGCTTTCAGCGTTTTGTATCCCCTTAACAATCAGGCCGACGTTTCCCGATCGCCTGACTTTGTGTGGCAGCAAGGCCCGACCAATTACGCGGAATTATTCGTGCAGGTAAATACGCCGGACTATAACACCTACTTC
>Ga0302320_10004331_pt1 | contig 32263 bp, 30 predicted proteins | sample Bog_T0_3_FD_202130 | JGI IMG/M metagenome (GOLD analysis project Ga0302320, IMG submission 202130) | Peat permafrost microbial communities from Stordalen Mire near Abisko, Sweden - Bog_T0_3 | ecosystem: Environmental > Terrestrial > Soil > Wetlands > Peat | place: Sweden: Abisko, Stordalen Mire... | reverse complement strand
CTCAATGAAATCAATGGCTTACGGCCACTCGGCATGCCCAAACTGTAGAAGATGAGTCAGAAATTCCGTGGTCTCTCCTTGACAATCTAGGAGAGTCTCTGTATTTTTCTCCTAGGCCGCCTAGGGGAAGGGTAGAGCCCCCCACCCCTCTCTCAAACGGACAATGTGCTGAGGAAAGCTCGATGACGAATGACAAGCAAAACGATGTCTTGCAGGGAACGTTGGACCTGCTGATCCTCAAGGCGGTCTCTCTGGGGCCGCTGCATGGCTACGGGGTGCTGTTGCGCATTCAGCAAATCTCCGGGGAAGAGCTGGTGATTCAGCAGGGGTCGCTGTATCCGGCGCTGTATCGGCTGGAGCACCAGGGCGCTATCCGCAGCGCGTGGGCGAGAGCGAGAACAACCGTCGCGCCAAGTATTACGAGCTGACGGCGGCAGGGCGCGATCGGCTGGTGGAAGAGACGGGCAAGTGGAACCGCATGGCCGGGATTATCGGGACCATCTTGAAGGCGACGCCCGAAAGCGCGTGACGAAGTCAGGGCTTTCCGGCGATTCGGGCACAGGGACTAGGGACTGAGGGACCAGGGACTATGAGCATGCTGACTGTGTTGGCTCGGATCGTGTCGCAGCCGCGGTCCTGGCTGCGGGCGGCGATGGGCCGCAAGCACCTGGAGGCGGAGATGGAAGCGGAGATCTTCGCGCACATCGAGCTCCTCACCGCGGACCTGCAGCGCACGGGATTGCCGCGAGAGCAAGCGGCGCGGCGGGCGCGGATGGCCCTCGGCACACGGAGCACGCACAAGGAAAACATGCGCGCCTCGCTGGGATTGCGCGCGTGGGATGAGCTGTGGGCGGACCTGCGCTACGCCGTCCGGATGTTGGGCAAGAGTCCGGGTTTTACCGCGATTGCCGCCACTTCGCTGGCTTTGGCGATTGGCGCCAACACGACGATCTTTTCGGTGGCTAAACAGCTGCTCTACGAGCGCCTTGCGATCCCGCACGCAGCGGATTTGCGGCTGCTGTCGTGGACCGGGTCGGCGGAGCACGTCGCGGTGCATTCGATCTGGGGAGACTATGATCCGCTGCCTGGCGGGCGAATAACCAGCACGGCATTTTCGTATCCGGCATATCAGCAGTTGCGCGCGGAGAATCGTGTGCTCGAGGACTTGATCGCGTTCAAGGACACGGCCATGAACGCGAACATTCGCGGCGACGCCGACCGAGTGGAGACGGAGATGGTCTCCGGCAATTACTACGCCGTGTTGGGAGTGCAGCCGCAGTTAGGCCGGGCAATTCAACCTTCCGATGAGCTGACCGCCGGCGGTGGATCGGTCGCGGTGATCAGCGATGGACTTTGGGAGCGGCAGTTTGGCCGTTCCCCGGCCGTGTTGGGCCAGGCGATCAAGTTGAATGACAGTCCCGTGACCATTGTGGGCGTCAATCCGCGGGGATTCACGGGTGCAAAAAATGTGCAGCAGTCGCCGGATGTCTTTCTACCGTTGACGCTGCAGCCGCTGGTCGTCCCCAACTCCCGGCATGGCTCATTGCTCGTTAGTACGCGGGAGTGGTGGGTGAACGTGATGGGCCGCGCCAAGCCGGGCATGAGCGATACGGCCGCGCAGGCCGCGCTGGACACGCAACTGGGCGCGCTGGTACGTGGATCGATGCCGGTGCGACCCAATGAAGATCTGCCCCGCATGGTGCTGCGCGACGGGAGCCGCGGGCTCTTCGAGCAGGAAAATACGTTTGCCAAGCCGATGGCCGTGCTGATGACGCTGGTGGGTTTGGTGTTATTGCTGGCGTGCGCCAATGTGGCGAACCTGATGTTGGCGCGTGGAGCGCAGCGCCAGAGGGAGATGAGCGTACGGTTGGCGCTCGGTGCAGGACGGGCGCGCATCTTGCGGCAGATGCTGGTGGAGAGCCTGTTGTTGGCTGCGTTGGGCGGGGTCGGCGGGTTATTCCTTGGCTACCTCGGTAGAAACACGATTCCCAAGATGACGGAAAATGCCTGGGAGCGGAGCAGTTTCCAGATTCACTTTGACTGGAAGGTGTTTGCGTTTACGACCGCGGTAACCCTGGCGACCGGGCTGTTGTTTGGGCTGGCGCCGGCGCTGACCTCGGCGCGCGCCGAGGTGACGCACTGGCTGAAAGAGAGCGCGCAAACCACAACGCGGCGGCGCAAAGGCATGGGCAGCAAGGCGCTGGTTGGCTTCCAGATTGCGTTGTCGACCCTGCTGGTGATTGGCGCGGGCTTGTTTTTGCGCACCATGGCGGGACTCAGCCAGGTGCAGGTGGGATTCCGCACCGACCATCTGCTGCTGGTCGAAATCAATCCTCCGGAAAAGAAATATCCCTCCGGCAACGACATTGCCCTGCATGAACAACTGGAGCGTAACCTTGCGGCGGTGCCGGGGGTGGACTCGCTAGCGCCGGCTTTGGAAGCCTACGTTTCAGACGACGCATCGAAGACGAACTTTTTGCCCGAGGGCGAAGCGTACAGCCCGGAGAAGGCGCAAGCTGAGTATTACAACCTGGTGGGCAGCCGGTTTTTTGAGACGCTCGGCGTTCCGATCGTCGCCGGGCGTGGATTCGGCGAGCAGGACACAGCGAACTCCGCGAGGGTGGGCGTGATCAACGAGAGCCTTGCGCGCAGCCGGTTCCCCGGCCAAAATCCGGTCGGCAAACACTTCTTCACGGACTCGCACGACATGGATGGGCGGAATGGAACGCTGGCCAAAGCGGGCGTTCTGATTGTGGGAGTTTGCGGGGACACGCGCTACGCCAACCTGCGCAGTGAGCCCCCGCCGCAATTCATCATGCCGTATGTGCAGCAGACCGACGTGGGTGCAATGACCTACGAGATTCGCACGCGCATGAAGCCCGAAGCTTTGCTGCCGGCACTGCGCAAGGTCGTGCAGCAGATCGATCCGGGCCTGCCGTTGGTGAATGTGCGCACGCAACATGAGCAGATTGCCGCGGATCTAATCCAGGAGCGCGTCTTCGTGACCTTGACTTCGGGATTCGGACTGCTGGCGCTGGCGTTGGCATGCGTGGGGATCTACGGCATCATGGCTTACTCGGTGGCCAATCGCAGAAATGAGATTGGCATTCGCATGGCGTTGGGTGCGCAGCCGGGCCAGGTGCGCGGGATGATTTTGCGAGAGAGCACGTGGCTCGCCGGCGCGGGGATTGTCGTCGGTGTGACTGCTGCGCTGTTACTGACGCGGCTGGTGAAATCGATGCTGTATGGGATTCAGGCCTACGATCCACCGACCCTGGGAGGCGGGGTGCTAATCCTGCTGTTGGTGGCGTTGGCCGCGAGCTGGATTCCGGCGCGCCGCGCGGCGCGCGTGCAGCCGATGGACGCGCTGCGGCACGAATGATGCTGTTACTTGGGGCGAGAGCATTTCTGGAATTTGTGCCGCCCTGAACTTTATTCGCGTCCCACCCATTCCGCTGGAAAACGCGGAATGGATGGGCACCGAGGTCTGCGGCAAAAGCAAAGTGCTCGAACCAGGTTAGAAAGGCAAGGCAATTCGTCCCATGAGAATTCGTTCGATCATTGTGCGCTTGGTGGCGCAACCAAAATCGTGGCTTCGCGCTGTTGGCAATCCTGACCGTCTGGAAGCGGAGATGCATGCCGAACTCGCGCACCATCTTGAGCTGCTAACTGCCGATCTGATTCGTGCGGGGCACACGCCTCAGGAAGCGGCGCGGCGGGCGCGCATTGCGCTGGGCACGCAGGTCACGCACAAGGAAAACATGCGCGCTGCGCTGGGCCTGCGCTGGTGGGACGCGTTCTGGGGGGATCTGCGCTACGGACTTCGCATCTTGCGCAAGAGTCCGGGTTTTACGGCGATCGCGGCCAGTTCATTGGCGCTGGCCATCGGCGCCAATACGACCATCTTTTCTCTGGCCAAGAGTTTGCTTTACGACCGATTGAACGTGCCGCATCCAGAGGAGCTGCGCATGCTGCGCTGGTATGGCGACGGGCACCGAGCCGTGCACAACACTTGGGGTGACTTTAGTTCAACGCCCGACGGTATCGCGACATCCTCTGTCTTTTCGTATCCGATCTATCGGCAGTTACGCCAGCAAAACCGCTCGATGCAGGACTTGCTGGCCTACAGCGAAGGCAGCATGAATGCGACCATTCGCGGCAGTGCGCGGCGCGCCAACGTGGCCATGGTTTCGGGGAACTACTACGCAGTGCTGGGCGTTCGCACGCAACTGGGAAGAGGGATTCAGCAGTCCGACGATGCGGTGGCCGGCGCGGGGGCGGTTGCGGTGATCAGTGACTCGCTTTGGGAGCGAGAATTTGCGCGATCACCGTCGGCGCTGGGCCAGACCATCAACGTGAATCAGTCGCTGTTCACGATTGTCGGCGTCAACCCGCGGGGCTTTACCGGGGCAAAGAATGTGCAGTTGTCTCCGGAGGTCTTTGTGCCCATTAGTATGCAGCCATTGATCGACCCGAGCGGTGAGAAGTCGTCGCTGCTTGAAGACCCCAACCGTTGGTGGGTCAATGTCGCGGGGCGCGAGAAGCCTGACGTCAGCGACCAGCAGGCGCAGGCGGAGTTGAATGTCGAGTTATCGGCCGCGGTGCGTGGCCTGATGCCGCTGAAGGCGGGTGAGACCCTTCCGTGGCTCGGCGTGGTGGACGGGAGCCGAGGACTCGCGTATGCTGCAAGCCGGTTTGGCAAGCCCGTGTATGTGCTGATGGCGCTCACAGGCTTTGTTCTGTTGCTGACTTGCGCCAATATCGCCAACCTGCTGCTGGCACGCGGTGCGCAGCGGCAACGGGAGATGAGTGTGCGCCTGGCGCTGGGAGCCAGTCGCGGACGTGTGATGCGGCAGCTGCTCACTGAAAGCCTGCTTTTGTCGGCACTGGGCGGAACGTGCGGCTTGCTGCTCGGCTATCTGAGCCGGAATGCAATTCCGAGGCTCCTTTCGAATACTTGGGATCAGGCGTGGTTGAATGTGCCGATGGACTGGGGCGTCATGGCGTTTGCAGCTGGAATTACGCTGGTGACAGGCTTGGTGTTCGGGCTTGCGCCGGCGTGGCTCGCGGCCCGTGCCGAGGTGAGCAGCAGTTTGAAAGAGAGCGCGCAAACCACCACGCGGCGGCGCCGAGGGCTTGGCGGAAAATCGATTGTCACCTTCCAGATTGCGTTATCCACGTTGCTGGTGGTGGGCGCGGGGTTGTTTTTGCGAACACTCTTCGCGCTCAATTCCGTGGATGTTGGATTTCGTACAGATCATTTGCTGCTCTTTGAGATTGCTCCGCCTGTGCAACGGTATGGCCCAGGCAAGGATATGCAACTGCATCGGCTGCTCGAGGAGCAATTCAGGGCGCTGCCCGGAGTGCAGGGCGTGGCTCCCAGCTGGACGCCTTACATTGCCAACAACATGGACAGCATGGACTTCCTCCCCGAGGGCGAGCATGTTGCCGCCGGGCAGGAGGGCCAGGGCGAGGACGTGAACGCGGTAAACAACACCTTCTTTCAAACCATGGGCATTCGCATGGTGAGCGGCCGCAGCTTCGGGAGTCAGGATACGGCCACCTCGGAGAAGGTGGCCGTTCTCAACGAAGCGCTTGCCCGGATGAGATTCCCACACGGCAGCGCGCTTGGCAAGCGATTCAAGTCAGGGAATGACTGGTATCGCGTGATTGGCACCTGTGCCGATACCCGCTACTCCAATCTTCGCGATACGCCTCCGCCGCAGTTTTTCCTGCTCTACACCCAGCTGAAGGAAGTGGGTTCCCTGACGTATGTCATTCGCAGTGAGTTGGAACCGGCTGTACTTGTGCCCGCTTTGCGCGCGGTGGTGCAGCGTGTCGATCGCGATTTGCCCATGGTGGATGTACGCACCCAGCAGCAACAGATCGACGCGAACATGCAGATGGAGCGAGCGTTTGCGGCGCTGACCGCTGGATTTGGCGTCTTGGCGCTGGCGTTGGCTTGCGTGGGGATCTACGGTGTCATGGCATATGCCGTGGCCAATCGCCGCAATGAGATCGGCATTCGCCTCGCACTCGGCGCGCAACCAGGCCAAGTTCGCACCATGATCCTGCGCGAGAGCACATGGCTCGCTGCCGCGGGGATCGTGGTAGGTGTCGCCGGAGCGCTCCTGCTCACGCGGCTGGTGAAATCGATGCTCTATGGGATTCAGGCATACGATCCCCCGACCCTGGTGGGGGGAGTGTCGATTCTGCTGTTGGTGGCGCTGGCGGCAAGCTGGATTCCAGCACGCCGCGCGGCGGGGGTGCAGCCGATGGAGGCGTTGCGGCACGAGTAAAGCAGCTGTCAGCTTCTAGCTTGCAGCTCTCAGCTTTCAGATATACGCCTGCGGCCTATAGGAAGAGGCTTATTGCTCCCTGCATTTCTTCCTATCGTGTAGACCTGAATCATATAGGTATCCACCTTTCCGCAGAAAAAAGCGGAGTGGATGGGGCACGAAAGTTTACGGCGAGAGCAAGAATGCTCCGAGCTGACGGCTCATAGCCGATGGCTGAGAGCTCATAGCTGTTCGCTGCATTTACGCTATCACCGGCAGCGTGGGCATCGCACCTAGCTTCTTGGCTTCTTCCACCACCACGTCCAGGTGCTCCAGCACCTCGGGGACGGCCATGGTGTAAATCTCGCGGCGGGAGTCGTAGCCTTCTTCGATGAGCTGGCGCAGATAGCGGCCGGCGACTTGCACGGCGATCTGGTCGGTGATCACCTTGCCACTGCGCTGTTTGTGTTCCACCCACGCCGTCGAGGGCAGGGCGATCCACATGGGGCGGCCGTTCACGTCGAAACGCACATCGATGGCGTCGGCATGGCGCGTGGCAATGGCGACCACGGTGCCTTTCCAACGGCAATGCAAATCTTCGCCGGTCCAGCGGTCGGTAACATGGAAATCTTCGTACATAGTGCTAGCCTATCGCTCCCAGGCAGGGAGGGCAAGCTGAGTCGAGGTGTCCGGCGGAATGCTTTGGTCTCTGCGCAGAAAGAAAGGCCGAGAGGGAGCTGAATGCTCGTCCGCCCTCCTGGCGGGGAATTTTCGTTGCGAGGGCTGCTCCCCGTTGATTGGCCGCCGATGAAGGGGATAGGGAGCGACCCACCATGCAAATCAACTTGACGATTTCCGACGAAATTGTCCGCGAAGCGTCCGTTCGCAATCTGCCCGTCATCGATTTTGTCGAATCGCTTGTGGACCGCGGGCTCATCGCCGCCAAGGAGGGGCCGGTCCTCTCCAACGCCATGGAACGGATTCGCGCGTTGCGGTTTGCCTCGCTCGAGCCCAAGCGTTAACCCGCCTTCGCGGGGGAAGGCTCGGCCGGCGGTGGACGCTGCTCTTGCTGCGCTGATAGACTAGGAGGGTTGCAGTGGAAGTGCCTTAAACCGTGCCAGCCTGCCTGCAAGTCAATCAGCGAAGGACAGAAAAAACCCCGTGGATACTCAAACCCGTCATGCCCTGAAGAGCGACAAGTTTGCCCAGGCTACTGCCAGCAGCGTCAGTTGGGTCAGTGGTCACCGTTCCGGCGTTCTGCGTTGGGCAATTGCCGCCGTTGTGGTGCTGGCCGTGTTGGTTGGCGCGGTGGTGTTCTGGAACATTCGTGCGACGGCTGCCGATACTGCCCTGGGCGCGGCTCTTGATACCTACGACGCAGCCCTGGCCACGCCGGGCGCGCCGCCGGAGACGGGCGTCTACACCACTGCCGCAGACCGTTCCCGCGCGGCCAACAAGCAGTTTGTCGCGGTTGCCGGCCAATACGGATGGCTGCCGGAAGGCGCCAAAGCGCATTACTTTGCCGGCATCACCTACGGGGAACTCGGCCAGACGGCTTCTGCCGAAACCGAGCTGAAGTCAGCCGTCAGTTCTTGGGACCACGATCTGGCCAACCTTGCCAAGCTGGCCCTGGCCGGCCTCTACCGCCAGACTTCCCGGGATGCGCAGGCCATCGACCTGTACAACGAAATCGTCGCCAAGCCCTCCGTAACCGTGTCAGCCCCGTCGGCGCAGCTGGATTTGGCGGACCTGTACGCCGCGGAAGGCAAGCAGGACCAGGCTCGGGCTCTTTGGGCCAAGGTGAAGGATGCGGACAAGACTGGAGCAGCCGGTGCCATTGCCGCGCAGAAACTCTCGGCCAAGCAGTAGGCTTTTTCGAGGAAGACGAATCGACTCGCGAGCTCATGCGGCTCGCGAGTTTTGTTTGGTGCGCAAATCGGGTCCCGGCAGTCCGGCGCAGCCGCCCTCTTGAAGATTTCAACCAAAACCACGCGGCTTTTCGAGCACTCCGCGGACATGGTGCGTCTGGTTCGGTATGAGCGCCAGCCAGGCAGTATTCTCAGGTTGGATGGAGATTGCAGACAGCGCTGTGGAGCAGCAGGCCCGACCGGATGCGGAGGAGGCTCTTGCGGCACTGGTGAGCCAGTACGCAGGAACCCTGTACCGCGTTGCATTCTCAGTGCTGCGCAATGCCTCGGATGCCGAGGACGCCGTGCAGGAGGCCTTCCTGCGTGTCTTGCGTCATCGTCATACTCTGGGAGAGGTGCGCGACCAGCGGGTGTGGCTGATTCGCATCGTCTGGAACATTGTTCTGGATCGGAAACGGCGGGCCAAGACACGGCCTGAAACCGACGACGTGAGCGAGCTCGCGCGGGTTTTGCCCGCCGAGGGCTTGACCGCGGAAGATCGCGCGGCGGCCGCACAGCACCATGCGCACGTGCTTGGCTGCGTGGAGAAACTGCCGGTGAAGGAACGGGAAGTGCTCCTGCTTTCCGCGTTCGAAGAGTTGAACAGTGTGGAGATTGCGTCGGTGCTGGGCATTACGGAATCGAGCGTTCGATCCAGATTGTTCCGGGCGCGCAACCTGATGGCCGATCTTCTGCACCATCGCCGGAATTAGGGGCAAGGCAACAGGGACTAAGGGAATCGGGTCTTGTTTGGCAGGGGCGGAGCGGGAGTTGTGTATGAGTCACTCGATGGAAAAGGATGTTTCGATGAATTCCGGCAGTTCCGATGCGGAAGCTACGTTGCGGCTGATTGCCCGTCTTCCGGCGCCGCGCGGGTTGGAGAGTCGGATTCACACCCGCCTGGGAGCAGCACCGCGCAAGGCGGCTGTCCTGGCATGGCCGGTTGGCCGAAGCACAGCCTGGATGCGCAGTGCCGCGGCTGCGGCGATTGTCTGTGTGGTAGCAGGCGGCGGGTGGGGAATCTACTCCCGCGTCCAGCCTGACGGTTTTGCTCGCGAAGTTTCTCAACAGCCCGCGGGGGCGCAATTCTCCACCGGGGAAGCGCGGCGCCGGCCGCAGACGCTGGCGGGACCCGAGGTGAAGCTGGCGGTGCCGGCCAAACCGGTTGAAGCCGCAGCCAAGCTCTCGGCGAAAGCCTCGGCAACCAAGCCTCGCGGCGCGAACGCCAAGGCAGCCAGCAAGGCGAGTGCAGAGCCTGACGGACCTCGGGTGCAGTAACGGCTCGTTGCGGGAGATGCAATCGCGCGGATTGGGCTCACGGTCGCACCTTCCTACCGGGCGCTCACCTGCAGCAGCAACACGCCGTGGGATGGAATTTGAGCCGCATACGAACCGTCTTTGAACCGCACATCCTGATGCGTCCACAGATCGCGAGCCATTTTGATGGTGCCCGTCAACCCAAGGTCGGACGCCTGGATGGAGACTGTGTTCGCGAATGATCCAAGATTCACAACACCCACTGCGACGCTTCCATCCGCAAGCGGCTTGACCCGCTAGGCGTCTTTCATGAGGGCGCGGATCACGACTCCGAGAAGCGCCAGCACCACCGCGCCCCAGAAAGCGGGAACAAATCCGCGTACCTGGAAGCCGGGCACAATTCCCGACGCCAGCAGGATCATCAGGCCATTGATCACCAGCAGGAAGATGCCAAAGGTGATGATGCTGATGGGGAAGGTGACGATCTTGAGCAGGAAGCCCACTGTGGCGTTCAGTAACCCGATCACCAGCGAGGCGATCAGCGCCGGGGCCAGGCCGCGCACGATAAAGCCGGGAACAATGCGGGAAACCAGCAACAGTGCGATCGCACTGAGGATCCACTGCAGTAAAAGGGCCATGCTCTTATCTCCGCTTCGGCTTGCAGCCAGAATTCCGTTATAGCATGGCCGAGAGGCCTCCTTTTCACAAATAAGCGACGCGCCGATTCGGTTGAATTTGCACCCTTTCGGCTATTTTCGTGTCCAACTGAGAATGACCGGTCGGTGGACGAGGCATGGTATTTCGAGACGAAGCTTCACTCCGGAGAACTTTCGCGGCCCGAGCCTGATCTTCACGTATCTGTTTCTGCTTTGGTCGGCCGCGAGGGTCTTTGCGCAAACATCCAGCACCCCGCTGCCGGAGATCCCTCAACTCATACAGCAGGTGGAGCAGCACCAGAAGCAGCTGGAAAAGGTGCGCGAGAACTACACCTACACTTCCACGCAGGTCACGCAGGATATCGATTCCAAGGGGCAGGTCAAGAAGACGGAGACGGAGGAATTTGAAGTCTTTTTTGCAAACTCCCACGAAATTCGGCGGCTGGTGAAACGCGATGGCAAGCCGCTGGATGAACGGGATGAAAAGAAAGAAACCGCACGGGTGACAAAACAGGTGGAGAAGGCGGAGAAGACGCCGCCGGGTCGCGCTCTGGATGGGCCGGATGTGAGCATCACGCAGGTTCTTGCGGTGATGGATGTGAGTCGTCCGCGCCGCGAAATGTACCATGCGCGGCCCTGCATCGTGTTCGACTTCATCGGCCGCAAGGATGCCAAGACCCATGGTCTGGCCGAAGACGCTTCCAAGCGGATGCAAGGTACCTTGTGGGTGGACGAGGCCGATCGGGAAGTGGCGCACATGGATGTGAGCTTCGACGAGAACTTCAAGGTGGGCGGCGGGCTGTTGGCCACCGTGCAGAAAGGGTCCAACTTCCACTTTGAGCAGTCGCCCATCAACGGAGAGCTTTGGTTGCCCGTGGGAGCAGACGCCTCGGTGCAGGCGCGCGTCCTGGTGCTGAAAGGAATCCGGCAGAACTTCAGCGAGCGCAACACGGACTTCAAGCGGTTCCATGTGGAGGCGCAGTCCAAGGCCTCTGAAGCGGGGAAGCCCTAGAAAGGGTGACGCGTTTGCGTATCGGCTGAAAGAGCTGCAAAAACGGGACGCCGGTCCATGGAATCCTCCCCATCCGAGCGTCCCATCTTCTCCGTTCACGCACAGTTCTTGAAGGACAGGCACACCAAACTATTGCGGGGGTGGGGGAGGGCCGTCTCCGCGGTGCTCCATGCGCTCTTTGCGCTGTTGCTGCCAAGCGGCAAACTTGGTCTTCTGGTCGTCGTTCAGCAACGCGGTAATCTTGGCGTCGGTGTCATTGCGGACGGCATCCATCTGTTCGCGATTCGGAGGACCACCCTGGTTGGTTGCATCGGAAGCATCGCCAGTCTTGCGTAACTGCTGCATCTTCGAGCTTTGTTCTGTGAGCAGCGCCTTGACCTGGGTCTGCTGTTCCGCCGTGAGCGACAGCACGTGCGTCAGCATCTCCAGTTGCCGTTCCGGGTTGGGGCCGCGCATCTGGCCCCGCGGCGGGCCGTCGGGGGGAGGGCTATCGTTTTGCGCCCAAAGCGCGGCACTTGGCATTGCCAGCAATCCGGCCACCAACAGGGTGCGGAATGCGAGCGAAGTTCGGGTTTGGATTCTCATGAAACAGTGCTCCTCTCGATGCGGCAATTCGGAAATCTCGAAGCGCGGAAACCTGTCGGGCGAGCCCACGCGGCCTCACTGCGGCAGAATCAGCCTTCCGAGCCAATCTGAGCAGCATCGCCGGCGAGAGTGCTCATCCACCTAGACGCGCACTTTGCCGCTTTCGTTGACGTGCACGGCCGATTTGTTTTTGTGCGCAGGGTGCAAACGTCTTTGGGGACAGCCGGGATCAGCGCCGCATTTTTGCCAGTGGGTCGGATACGGGTCCGTTACAGTGGAAGCATGTTTGTGCGTCGCATCTCCATTCAGCGCGTAGACGCCTCGGGCGCGTTGCACGCCTGTCCGATCCGCTGGATCGACAACTTTGCCATGCGTAACTTCACCAACGATCCGGTCTTCGACGACACGTTGCCGGCAGCGGACGGCTTGCTGGAGGCCGGGCACCGCGTCCCGATCGACCGGTTGCAAACGGCGATGGAAGACTGGTTTCGGCGCAAAGGCTACCTGGCCCGGGAGGAAAGCCTGGAAGTCCGGGAGATCGCCCCATCGCAATCGGGAGAACATTGCCGATCGCGCGCTCGTGTTCCCGCGCAAGGGTCGATGTCCCCAACTAGTTGAACAGGTCCTTCATCTTGTCCAAAAGGCCGGGCGAGGTGGGCTTGTTGTCCACGCTGAGCGACTCGGCGAGCTTGCTGACCAGTTCGCGCTGCGAACGGCTCAGCTTGCGCGGAATCTGCACCAGCACCTTCACAATCAAGTCGCCGTTGCCTTTTTCGTTGAGGTAGGGAACGCCGCGGCCGCGAATCCGAATTTCTTTCCCGCTCTGCGTGCCCTCCGGCACCTTGATGTTCAGGGGGCCGTCGATGCCGGGTACTTCAAACTCCGCGCCCAACGCAGCCTGCGGAAAGCTGATGGGGATGACACAGTGGAGATCATAGCCATGGCGCTCGAAAAAGTCATGGGCACGCACGGAAAGCACAACGTACAAGTCGCCGCGGGGGCCTGCGGAGCGGCCGGCATCTCCTTCACCGGTGTAGCGGATGCGGGTGCCTTCCTCGACCCCCGGGGGGATCTTGACGTTCAGCTTGAAGTCGGTGCTGACGCGCGTTTGACCACGGCAGATCGTGCAGGGATCGCCGATGACCTGCCCGGTGCCGCCGCAAGCGTTGCAGGTGCGGGCCACGGAGAAAAATCCCTGCTGATAACGGAGCTGCCCGCGGCCCTGGCATTGGCCGCACACGCTGGGACCGCGGCTGGAGGCTGTACCTTTGCCATGGCAGGTGGAGCAGGTTTCCAGACGGCGGATCTTGACTTCGGTTTGGGTTCCGAAGAACGCGTCCTCGAAGTCGATGGTCAAATCGAAACGCAGGTCATCGCCGCGCTGCTGGCGCGCACCGCCGCCACGCTGCTGGCCACCCGCGGCGTTGAACATCTCCCCGAAAAGATCGCCGAAGATGTCGCCAATGTCGACGCCGCCCGCGAAGGGACCGCCATTGAAGCCGCCCTGGCCTCCGAGCCCGGCGTGGCCGTAGCGGTCGTAGGCGGCGCGCTTGTCCGCATCGCTCAGCACCTGGTAGGCTTCGCTCGCCTGCTTGAATCTCTCTTCGGCCGCGTGGTCGCCGGGGTTGCGGTCCGGGTGGTATTTGAGCGCCTGTTTGCGATACGCGCTCTTCAACTCCTGGTCGCTCACATCCCGCGAAACGCCGAGAACCTCGTAATAGTCTGCTTTGCTCACGTTTGTCTTCGAACTCATTCTGTATTAGAACTCATTTGCCACGGGACCGATTCACGGTTCTGCACGCCCTCCGATGGGGCGTACCAAGTTTTACTCGGTGACCTGTCTTGGGTTGTGGTTGACGCGAACCATCGCCGGACGCAGCAGCCGCTCGCGCAGCTTGAAGCCGCGGCGAATCTCCTCGGCCACATGCTGGTCCGGAAAGTCGGCTCGTTCCACGGAGCCGAGCGCCTCATGGACACGGGGATCGAAGACCTCCCCGACCGTGGGGATGGGATTGACCTGCAACTGCCGCAGAACTTCTTCCATCTGCTTCACAATCAGCCCCACTCCGTGGCGCAGTTGTTCGGCGGTCCCGTTGGATTTGAGGGCCAGTTCGAAGTTGTCCACAACCGGGAGAAACTGCTCGACCACATTGCCGGTAGCATAGTCCCGGAATTCGGCCTTTTCCCGCTCGGCGCGCTTGCGGGCGTTTTCAAACTCGGCCTGCAGACGGGCCAGCCGGTCCAGAAGCTGGTCGCGCTCCCCCTTCAATTGCTCGAATTCGATCGGGCTCACGGACGGCATTGGCTCGGCAGCCGCCGTTTCCCGCGGCAAGCCGGGGTCTTCCGCCGGCGCGGCGGGCACCGCCTCCTGCGGGTCAAGTACCGACAACTCTTTCTCTTTTTTGGACATAGCGTTACGATTTCTCCGAAAAATCAAATGGGCCTAATTCCCATGCGGTTTGGCTACCGCTCAAGGCTGTGCAGGAGGGCGACGGGGATGAAATGCCCAAGACCGCTGTCCCTATTTTATCGTGAGTGGCCTGAATCCGCGCTCACCCGCCGAAGGGCTCAAAGTCCTCTATCGGCAGAACCTTCCCAATCTCCAGACGGGTTTCGCACGCGGTCGGCGAGAATCCTCTCCGCCAGGAGCCGCTCGGAGAGCCCCGCAATGTAGCGGACCGCCTGGATCATCTCCTGGTATTGAATGCGGGTCGGCGCAATCACGGCGACCGTGCCCAGGCTGCCCCCGTCTAACCGGGCCGGCGCCCCGATCAACACCAGATCCTGCATGGCCGGGGATGCCGCATCCAGACCGACCACCACGCGGACTTCCTGCTGGCGTCCATCCACATACGCCGTCAGAAGCTCCACCAGGCGCTGCTTGGCTTCCAGAGCGAGAAGCATCTCGCGCAGCCGATGGCGGTCCAGATCGGCGGTGATCAGGTTGGCCATCCCATCCACGAAAATGGCAGGCGGCGTGTCCGCGCCGGCAAAGGCGCCTTTGCGGCACAGCTCTTCTATCGAGTCCAACATCTGCCGGTAGGCTTCCCGCTCCACGTCCACGCGGCGCGTCACCTCGGCGCGGATGCGCTCCACGGGCCAGCCGCGAAAGTTCTCGTTCAAGTAGCGGGCGGCCGTCTCAAGTTCAATGTGGGTCAGTTCCCGGTCGAGCGCGAGAACCCGGTCGAGCACGGCGCCCGTCTGCGTCACCAGCACGGCGAGCACACGCCCCACGGACAGGCGGGAGAAATGAATATGCTCCAGAACCTGCGTCGTCGGCGTGCTGGCCAGGGCCACGCCGAGGCCGCTGGAGATCAGTGCCAGCACATGCGACGTCCGCTCCAGGTATTCATTCGAGCTGTTGATGCCGGTGAAGCTGTCTTCGATTTGTTCCCGCCGCCGGTCGCTCAGCGGAGCCGCCCCGATTCCCGCGCCGGCCGATCCCATAGCTTGGAGCGACGAACCGCCGACAGCCAACCGCCCGGATTGCGTGATCTGCTCTACGTAGTAGCGAAACGCTGCCGCGGTGGGTACACGGCCCGCGGAACTATGCGGCTGCTCCAGCAAACCTGCCTCGCCCAGCGTGGCCATCACATTGCGGATGGTGGCGGAACTCAAGCCTTCCCGGTCGGCGAACTGGGAGGCAACCGCCTGGGAAGCCACCGGTTCCCCGGTTGCGATATACAGTTCGATAATGGCTGTAAGCACCAGCCGCTCGCGCGGGCTGACGCGGACTTCCGCCATGATGCCCTGCTCTCCGAATGGACGATTCAGGCTCTTCCGATGGAGCCCATCGATCTCGATGTTCTATCAGACGCGAAAAGCCGACACTCGATTGCAGAGGATCCATTGCAAATAAAATTCGAGGGCTCTCTTTTTCAAGCATAGGGACGCTGGAATGCCCGCGTCAAGCTGCGATCGGCGTGCGGGCACGATGTGGACCCGGAAGAGCAAATAGGCTCTTCTGCCGGAAGCTCGTGGCTTTTCCCGGGTTGGCTGTGCTTCGCGGTTACGTTTCTCCTGGACTCACGGGCCATCTCCGTTGCGGGCCGAACCGTCATAATAAGACGAGGAAGACCGCCAACCTTGCAACCGCGGGTGCTCCGTTGCCGTCGGGCATCGGGGCGACAACGGCGCAGAAGTAGACTGCGAACGCGGACGGAAACAGAGGAACCGCAATATATGGTCGTTCTGTCGGCAAGAACAGAATGGAACAAAGCGCTCTCGCTCGCAGCTGCGATCCTGCTCGCTTTGGCTTCAATGGAGCCCCACGGGATCGCTCAGGAACCGGCGCCTTCCGGCGCGAGCGTCGCCGCCCCGGATGCGGCGTGGCTCGCCGACCTGGCGCAATGGCGCACGGCGCGGGAGACGGAGATCGACGCGCCCGATGGCTGGTTGACGCTGGTGGCCCTGGAATGGCTCAAGCCGGGGACAAACGCCGTGGGCGCATCCGAGGAGAATCCGATTCGTCTGCATGGCCAGGCGCCGGATCATCTTGCAAACTTCGTCGTCAGCACACACGGGGTTGAATTGCAACCGCCCGCCGGTGGCTTTCCAGCTGGATTGGAGGTCGATGGCAAAGAGGCACAGCCCGACCCGCTTACGGTCGACGGCATCAAGCCTTCCGTCATTCGCTGGCAGAACCTCACCCTCGTGGTGCTCAGTCGCGGCGATCGCTATGCACTGCGCGTGAAGGATGCCAACTCGCCTACACGCGCCAGCTTTCACGGTCTCAACTGGTATGCGCCCGACGCTCACTTCCGCGTGCAAGCGAAATGGATCCCGTTCACTCCCGCGCGCACCGAGAAGATTCCGACGGTCATCGGAACAACGCTGAATCTGCCGGCTCCCGGCATCGCCGAGTTCACCCTCGATGGCAAGACCATGCGGCTCGAGCCGGTGCTCGAAAATCCCGATGGGCAGGAGTTGTTTTTCATCCTTCGCGACCAGACCCGCTATGACACCACCTACGAAGCCGCGCGCTTCCTGCATACGGGGCTGCCCGATCACGGATTGAGCAAGCCCGGCACTTTAACGTTGGACTTCAATCGCCTCGAGAATCCGCCCTGTGCGTACACCGCCTATGCCACGTGCCCGCTGCCTCCCGAAGGCAATCGGCTGCTGGTGAGGCTGGAGGCGGGCGAAAAGCGGTACTCGCATTAGAGAAGTCCGCCGCCGAGAGGTTCAAGGATCAATTGGAACGGCGCGAGCATTCGTGTCGAACAGGGAAGTGTCTTGAATTGTCGCCTGCAGCAAGAACGGGCGAACTCGCAAACGGGATTGCCGGTCGAATAAAATAGCGTAGGCGATCAAAACTTTGTACATGAGTTTGAACGAAGCAATAGATTCCGCACTCTATTTCGATGGGATCGAATGGGTAATTAGAAAAGCATCTTCCGAGTGCGCCGCCCTTGGTCGTTTGCGTTTGCCAAGGCGCTCCAAGAAGGATCAAGAAAGCGAGCCATGCCACCAAAAATTGAAGACCTCCGCATCCAATGGACAAAAGTCGTTCTCCCCCCTGTTTTTCTCGAAGAAGACCTTCCCATTACCGAGACTTCAACGGCCACCATCTTCAACGCGCGCACCGAGATTGCGAATATTCTGAAGGGGCGCGATGCGCGGTTGCTGGTGTTGGTGGGGCCCTGTTCGATTCATGACACCAAGGCGGCGCGCGAATACGCGGCTCTTCTCAAATCGGCCATCAAAGAGTTTTCCGCTGACTTGCGCATCGTGATGCGGGTCTATTTCGAGAAGCCGCGCACCACCATCGGATGGAAGGGTCTGATCAACGATCCGCATCTCGATCAGTCCTTCAAAATCAACGATGGGCTGCGGCTGGCGCGGCATTTGCTCCTCGACCTGGCGGAGATGGGCGTGCCCACAGGTACAGAATTCCTCGACATGATCTCTCCGCAGTACATCGCCGGTCTGGTGAGTTGGGGAGCCATCGGCGCGCGCACCACGGAGAGCCAGGTCCATCGACAACTTGTATCCGGTATCTCCTGCCCCGTCGGTTTCAAGAATGCCACTTCAGGCGATGTGCAGGTCGCCATCGACGCGATTCAATCGGCAGCTCACTCGCACACGTTTCTGGGCCACAGCAAGCATGGGCAATCGGCCATCTTCGTCACCACGGGCAATCCCGATTGCCACATCATCCTGCGCGGCGGGCGTAAGCTGACCAACTACTCCGCGGAAAGCGTGGCCGAAACCGCTGCGAAGATGGAAGCGTCCCAAATGAAGCCGCGCATCATGATCGACTGCTCACACGCCAACAGCAACAAAGATTATCGCCGGCAATCCATCGTGTGCCAGGACGTGGCAGCGCAGATCGCGGGCGGCGATGCGCGCATTATGGGCGTGATGATCGAAAGCAACCTGGTGGCTGGCGCACAGCCTCTGGTGTCGGGCCAGCCGCGCAGCTCACTCGTCTATGGGCAAAGCATTACCGATGGCTGTGTCGATTGGCCCGAGACCCACAACATGCTTACCGAACTGGCTGCCGCCTCTCGTGCACGACGAGGCGTCTAAGGTTTTTGCTTCTGCAGCAGACTTCCGTGCCCCATCCTTTCCGCTTTTTCCTGCGGCAAGGGTGGGAAACCCATGAAGTTCACGTCCACACCATTTCGGAAACTGCCGTAGCTTCGCGCCGGAAGGCAGCAGGCGGGCGCGGCGCATCCCTTCGTCGTCATGCGTCTCAAGGATTGTTCAATCGCGGAATGAGGATCGAGAAGGCTGTTCCACACCGAGGAGCGCGCCTACTGCTGCGCACGCGAATGCTCCATCCATTCTTTTTGATAATCTCCGAAGTCACCCACAAACCCAGCCCGGTTCCGGTTTCCCCTTTGGTGGTGACGAACGGTTCGAAGATGGTCGGGAAAACTTCGGGCTGAATCCCGGTACCGGAGTCGGCGATCGTGATGCGCGTCATCTGCCGGTGCGAATGCCGCTGGGCGCGCACAGAAATGCGTATGCGGAGCCGGCCGCCTCGCCGCATTGCGTCAATGGCATTCCCAATCAGGTTGGCCAGCACCTGGCGAAGTTCGCCTGGCGTTGAGAGCACGTGCGCATTCTCAAGAGGAAGCTCGCGCTGCACAGTGACCCCCGCGGCTGCAATGCGCGTCCCGTAGAGCTTGAGAACCGAGGCCAGGACCGCCCCGACATCGGTTGCGACCGGCTGCGAGGGTTCGCGATAGAAGCGCAGCGTTTGCTTGGTAATCTCCGTGACGCGCGCCAGCTCGTGCTCGGCATCGGCAAGCAGCATGTTCCGCTTCTCCGGGGAAAGATCGCCGTGAAGCAGAAAGAGCAGGTTCGTGATAGCCTCCAACGGATTGTTGATCTCGTGCGCGATGCTGGCGGCGAGCCGTCCGGTCACGGCAAGCTTCTCGGAGCGAAGCAGCGCTTCCTGCGCGAGTGCCACTTGACGGATCTGATCGCGGATTTGGTATTGCCTCTGTCGGCCGCGCAGGGCAATCTCCAACGTGCTCAGAAGAGTCTCCGGACGGATGGGGCGCTCCAGCAGAAAGATGTTGCCAAGCGGACGGCGCAGTGCGCGCAGCCGCTCACTCTGCACAGTCACGCGGCCGCTCACGGTGAGCAGGATGACCGGGAAGTCCGACCACGAAGGCTGCTTCTGCAGAACGTCGAGGAGCGGATCAAGCGGGTTACGCGCAAACGCCTCTTCGGAGAGAATGGCCGCGCCCGCGCCCCCTGCAATCGCTTCGCAAGCGTCCGGCAGGCTGGTCGCCACCAGGCAATCCATCTCCAGGCGCTCGAGCAAGCCCGCGATCAGCCGCCCATCCTTCCCGGTAGGGGCGTGAATGACCGTGCGCAGGTCATGGGCGGAGACGACAACTTCAGGCAGCAGGGGGTTTCTCCGCCGACAGACCGTCGCCGGTCAAGTGAGGAACCCCCGTGAGGATTCCTTTGAATTGCTTGAGCGACTCGCCGACCGCGATCTTCTCATGGCCGAAGCGGAGTTCGCGGATGGCGCGCTCGTGCGGCCCGCTTCTCTTCTTCACCACGGAAAGAGCCTGTCGAATCTCTCCGTCGAATTCGAAGTACCGGAAAAGGAGTACCGCGTCGGCAAGATAGCTCACATCGATCGGGGAGCGCATTTCGCCAATGAACCCGTGTTGCGCCAACGTGAGAATGGTGGCCACGCCCTGTTGTCCCAGGTAGGAGAGCAGCTCATGGAGTTGCATCGCCAGGAATTGCTCGTGGGGCATCGCATTCAGGAACCCGTTCATGCTGTCGATGACCATCACGCGCAGGTGTTGCTCTTCCACCATGCGGCGAACATGGGCCACGAACTCACCTGGCGCCAGCTCGGCTGGATCGACCTGGTGGATCTCCAATTTGCCGTTGGCCAAAAGCGGAGAAATCTCCATACCCAGGCTCTTTGCGCGTTCGATAAGGGTGGGCACCGCTTCATCGAAAGTGAAGACCACTGATTTTTCGTCCCTTTGCGCTGAAGACACGGCGTACCGCATGGCCACCGTGGACTTGCCGCAGCCCGCAGGTCCCATAAACAGCGTGCTCGTCCCGGTGTCGATGCCCCCGCCGAACAGTGCGTCCAGCTCTTTCCAGCCGCTGGGTACATTCTTGCGCAGAAAGCCCGGCTTGTGTTCCGAGGCAATCAACCGCGGAAAAACGGAGATCCCTCCGGTCTTGATGATGTAGTCGTGGAACCCTTCCCGAAAGGGAGAACCGCGCAGCTTGCGGATCTCCATGCGGCGCCGCTTGATGCCAAAGTCGCGTTCCAGGCTCTGCATCATGATCACCCCGTGGGCGATGCTCTGCAATTGCAAGTCCTGGCTTCCTTCCGCCGTGCGGTCGTCGAGCAACAGAACCGTACAGTTTCTTCCTGCAAAGTGACGTTTGAGGGCCAGGATCTGCCGTCGATACTTCAGTGGATCGCGCGCCAGCATGCGCAACTCGGAAAGAGAATCGAAGACGACGCGTTGCGGTTTGCTGCGGTCCACCTGCTCCAGAATGGCGGTGATGGTATCCGCGAGTTCCACTTCCGACGGGTGAAAGACCGTATACTGCGCTTCGGCAGTCAAGTCTTCCTGGGGCGGGACAATCTCGTAGATGGAGAGTTGCTCGGCGGGCCAACCATGCGAGCGAGCCACCTGCTGGAGTTCGCGCTTGGATTCCGACAGAGTGACGTAAATGACATTTTCGCCTTTGCGCGTCCCCTCCAGCAGAAACTGCAGCGCCAGCGTGGTCTTCCCCGTTCCTGGATCGCCTTCAACGAGATAGAGATGGCCTTGCGGCAAACCGCCGCTCAGAATGTCATCCAAGCCTGCAATGCCGGTCTTGATTCGTTCCAGGTCGTTTTCCCTCACACCGGCAGACATGGGATGGGTGTCCTCCGTGGTCGTCTGGCGTTCAAAAGAGGTTGCTTCGATTTGGCGCATGGAACCCTCGCCTTTGGCCCTTTCGACTGCCCTTTCGATGTATTCCACGATGAACTTTGATTCGCTTGCTTCGATTCGGGTTGCACTTGCCGAACTCAAGCCTCGGTACCTCCACATTCTCGAGTTCGTTCGCTGTCTTGGCGAGATGGTTTTGCACTTTGATCACCGTCCGCGCATCGCAGCAAGAGCGGGAATGTCCATGAGAGGTGAACCGCTATCATCGAAGACAGGGTTTTCCGAGGGTCGCGCTGGATGTCTCTCAAGATCTTCATCTCGGCGGGTGAGGCAAGCGGCGAGCATTATGGCGCGCTGCTCATCCAAGCCCTTCAACGTCAGTTGTCCGCGAACGGCGCGAGCGCGCACTTCCAGGGCATGGGCGGCGAGCGCATGGTCGCCGCCGGCCTGCATCGAGTGGTTCGTTCCGAAGACATGGCGGTCATGGGGATCACTGAGGTGGTCCGCCACCTGCCCAGGATCTATGGTGAATTCCGCAAACTGAAGAAGTCGATTCAGACAAGCCGCCCCGACGTGGCCGTGCTCATCGATTTCCCCGACATTCACTTCAAGCTGGCCAAGGAACTGCATCGGCTGGGCGTGCCGGTCATCTTTTTTGTGAGCCCCCAGTTGTGGGCGTGGAAGAAGAAACGCATTCAACTGGTGCAGAAGTACGTCAGCAAGATGCTGGTCATCTTCCCTTTTGAAGAGCCGTTCTACCAGCAGCGCGGAGTCAACGCGGAGTTTGTCGGGCATCCGCTGGCCGACCTGCCTTTGCCAACCATCGGCCGCAAGCAGTTCGCGCGGGAGAATGGGCTGGATGCGGCCACGGTCTGGATCGGTCTGCTGCCGGGAAGCCGTCCCAAGGAGATTCGCGACAACTTGCCGGAGATGCTGGAGACGGCATGGACGCTGGTGGAGCATGTGTGGCCGCACAACCGCCAATATCGGTTTCTCATCCCCCTGGCGGCCACTCTAAACGCCAGGCAGCGCGCAGAGGTCAAAGCGCAAGTGGAGGCTCATGGCTATGGTTTGCCCATCCGTCTGGTGGACGATGCGCGCGCCGCCCTTCTGCATGCCCGCATCTCCATCGTCGCCAGCGGCACAGCCACGGTCGAGGCGGCCTTGATCGGCAATCCGTTTGTCGTGGTCTACCGGGTTTCGCGGCTCACCTACGCCATTGCCAAGCGCATCGTCACGGTGCCGCACGTGGCCATGGCCAACCTGATTGCCGGTCGGCGGGTCGTTCCGGAGTTGATCCAGGATGACTTTCGCGCCCCGAAAATCGTCGAACAAATCGAGTTGCTGCTACCCGACGGCCCTCCCCGCGAGTCCATGATGGAGGGGCTCCGGGAGGTTGGCGACTTGTTGCGTACCCAGGCAGATCGCGATCCGGGGCCACGCTCCGAAGCGATCGACCGGGTTGCGGCCATTACATTGGAATGGGTTCGATGCGGTCTTCCGGCTCCCTCCCCTCGGTTGTGGGATGAGACGACGGGCTGCCAAAGTGCCTGATTCCCTGCATTTTCAAACATTGTGCGCGCGCACGGACACCAGCAGGACTGCGATAATGACTGCGATGATTGAGAAGACTCTGAAATGTGTGCCCGTTTTTTTCGAGCGGACTGGCTTCACGGCGATCCTGTGCCTTGGCCTTTTGGGGACAGCTCCCCTGCTCGCCCAGCGCGAGCGGCCGGCGCTGGACATCACCGGCTACGTGATCGATGCCGAAATCGACACGGCGACCCACCACCTTGCGGCCAAAACGAAGGTCACCTTCAGCGCACCCGAAAACCTGGAACTGGTCGCGTTCGGCTTTCACCCCGCTCTCAAGGTAGTCAAAATCACCGATGACGCCGGCAAAGTGCTCACCGGCGAGCGCTCCGCGGATGGCACCATTCGCGTGAGTCCGCTCGCTCCCTTTACCAAAGGACAGGTATCACACTGGACTTTTGAGTATGAGGGCGTCATTACCGGCAATGAAGACGGCCCGGTGGAAGGCTTGAAGCTCGCCGCCATCCAGGAGCCCATTACCTATCTCCTCTATCCCGCGCGATGGTTTCCCTCCACCGGCTATCTCACCGACCGGTTTACCGCGGAGATCCATATCCGCGTGCCGCAGGGAATGAAGGTGTTTGCCAGCGGCGCTCAGGGCGGCGCCAAGCCGGCGACCCTCGCCAGCGGCAAGGCAGGTGAGGAGTTCGACTTCAAGTGGGATAAACCTGGCTTTCCGGGCACCGTGATCGCCGGGAGGTTTGTCGGTCCGGCAACCGCGGGTCCAGGCAATGTGAAGGTCTACGTGACCGTGGCCCACCAGGCAAACATCAACCAACTCGCTCAAACAGCCGCCCGGGAATATGACTTCTTTACGGAGAACTTCGGCGTTGCTGAGTCGAGCCATTTAAACGTGGTGGAACTGCCGGACGATACGCTCCCGGCGGTGTGGGCTCCGGATCTGGCCGCCATTCTCGGCTCCCGCGTGGGCGACAAAAGCGGCGTCCGCCTGTTGGCCAATACCATCGTCCACCAGTGGTGGGGATCCGAAGTCAGCCCGAAGACCCTGAACGATGCCTGGATCACGAACGGCATGGCGCGCTACGGCGAGCTGATGTATGTGGAGGACGAAAACGGGAAGAGCGCCCTGCACACCGCTTTGCAGGATGTAGCCGCTGGCGCGCTTGCGTATGACACCATTCCCCTTTCCAGCGATGGCCGGCTGAATCCGTTCTCGCCGGAGTTCCAGTCCGCCACCCTGGAAAAAGGCGCCATGGTGTTTCACATGCTCCGTTGGGAGATTGGGGACAAGGCGTTTCTGGCCACGCTGAAGGGAGCGTTGAGCCAGTACACCGATCAGCCGATCCGCTCCAGCGACTTCATCAAAGTTGCGGAAGCTCAAAGCCAGCAGCAACTTACGCCCTTCTTCGCGCAGTGGATCGACGGCACCGGCGCACCCCAGTTCACCGACAAATATGCCGTTTACCGGCTGGGCAACAACAAGGGCTTCCGCACTATCGGCGAGATTCAGCAGGACCTCGACCTGTTTCGCATGCCGGTGGAGTTGCGCGTCGAAACCGACGGCAAAACAGAGACGCAGAAGGTCGACGTGGTCGGCACCGATACTCAGTATGTCGTGGACACATTTGGGCGGCCAAGGCGCATCAGCATCGATCCGGGAAACTGGCTGCTCAAAGCCACGCCGGACTTGCAGGTGCGCATCGCTATCCTCAAGGGGCAGCAACTGGTGGCGCAGGGCGATCTGACCGGCGCGCTGGCCGAATATCAAAAGGCGCTTGAGGCGAACCCGCAAAGTTCGCTGGCCAGCTATCGCATCGGGGAATTGCTGTTCACCCAGCACAACTTCCAGGCCAGTGTGAACTCCTATCGGGACTCTCTTCGCGGGGACGGCGAACCGCGCTGGACGGAGGTCTGGAGCCACATTGCCTTGGGCAAGATCTTCGACATTACCGGGCAGCGGGATCGGGCCGTCAACGAATACCGCCTCGCCGTGCAGACCAACGATAACACCCAGGGCGCGGTGAATGAGGCTCGGCAATGGTTACAAAAGCCCTATAAATTGCCCGATTCGCAGTAGACGATTCCACCCTCGACATGAGAACGGCCAGCCCGAAGGCTGGCCGTTTCTGTTTCTGGAAAGTGGCTCCCTTAACGGCTGGATCGAGGCTGACCCCAGGAGAGGATCTCCACGTCCACCTTGGCCAAGCCGTCTTGCGTCATGGCCAGCTTCTCCGCGGCTGCCCAGGAAAGGTCGATCACTCGCTTATCGTCCACCAGGTCGCCCCGGTCGTTGATGCGGACCACGACGGACCGCTTGTTGCTCCGGTTCACCACCCGCACCATCGAGCCGAATGGAAGATCCGGCTGGCAGGCGGTCATCTCATGCATATCGAAGGTTTCGCCGTTGGCCGTCTTCCGCCCATTGAATACGCCACCGTACCAGGAAGCGATTCCGCGAATGATGCCGAGGTGCTTCCTGGCGGCATGTCTGGGTGCAATGGAAACTGAAACGGGCTTCACAACAGTTGGCGCCGGGAGAGCTTCAGCCGGAGCCGTAAGGGATTGCCTGGAAATCTCCGCGTAGACATGGACTGCCGGAACACAAATCGCTGTAATCATCCCGGCCAGCGTGACCGTGGCAGCACCGGCCAGCAGGAAAATCCCAAACGGGGACTTGATGCTCGTGTTGCGCAAAATCGCTCTTATCACCATCCCCCCATTTTACTAAACCGGCTCCCATTTGCCCACAAATGCGCACTTATTTCGCCCGTATTCCGCTGAAAAAACTAAGGTTACCAAAGGTCCTGGGGGATAAGTCCCGGTGTCTCTGCGACTTAGGGTTTTGCACTGAAAATGGTGCAAACGGGTCGATACAGGGGAGCTCCGGAGTTGGCCGTGAAGATCTGGGTGTTCCCCGCTTGAAATCGATTGCGGGGATGCTCTACGGCGTATCAGCTACCGATCTGCCCACGTTCGCCGGTGGGACCATCGTGCTCACCGCAGTGGCCCTGGCCGCCAGCTATCTTCCGGCCCTGCGGGCCATGCGTTTCGACCCCATTACGACACTCCACTCCGAGTGATCTCGCGCACTTCGCGAGACGTGCCTTTGTACATTGCGACGATTCCCGAGGTTCGCTTGCCGATTAATTCGACGATCCTGCTAGCGTTGGATTTGTGGGCGAGAAACCATCGATCCGCCCGCGGAGGAACGCATGCGCTTAAGTGCGGCAGGATTGGAGCTGCTGAAGCGGTCGGAAGGGTTTCGCGGCTGGGCCTATCGGGATTCTTCCGGCTTTCTGACCATTGGCTACGGGCACAAATTGGTTGGGATCGAGAGCTATCCCGAAGGCATTGACGAGCGGATGGCAGTACAGATCCTCATGGTGGATGTTCGCCGCGCAGAGCAAGCCGTCGAGCGGCTTGCGAAGGTGGGACTGACCCAAGGACAGTTCGATGCGCTGACCGACTTTTGTTTCAACCTGGGAGCTGGCCGGCTGGCGTCGTCGACCTTGCTGAAGGCGCTCAACAGGGGCCAGTTCGAGGAAGCCCGGCAGCAGTTTTTGCTGTGGGACCAGGCGCATGGAGAAGTCAATGCGGGGCTGCGGGCGCGGCGGGAAGCAGAATTCGCGCTGTGGGGTAGCAGCCAGAGTGGCGCGCAAACGGCCGCGTAGATCCTGCCGCGGCGTTGCTCAAACCGCCAGTAACGCCACGGCAACCACTGCAACTCCCATGATCAGGCTCATGGGGTCGGTCAGGGCAAAGGCGACAGGATCTTCATTCAACTCACCGCGGGAGGCGAGCAGCCAAACCCGGTTGAGCCACAAGATGATCAGGGGAACAGTGCCCCACAAAAAGCGCGGATGGTGGTAAAGCTTGGCCACATCGGACCCACTGATGTAGATGGCGAAGACCACCACCGCGGCATAGGCGCTCGACGTCCCAAAGCTGCGCAACTGTTCGAGATCGCTCAACACATAGCCGCGGCCATTCATGGGCGTCGCATTGCGGATACGGAGATTTTCCAGCTCCGCGAACCGCTTCACAATGGCCAGGGAAAGGAACAGGAACATGGAAAAGCCGGCCAGCCAGTGCGAGATCGGCGTGTCCGTGGCCGCGCTGCCCGACAGGATGCGCAGGATGTACAGCCCGGATAGAACCAGCACATCCACCAGCGGAATGCGCTTGAGGTACACGGAATAAGCCAGCGTGGTGCCCAGGTAGAGGAGCAGGAAAAGCAGGAACTGTGCCGGTAGAAACAGCCTTGCCCCCAGCAGGCCCGCCGCAAGAAACACGCCAACCATCAGGATGCCGGAAGCCGCGGAAAGATCCCCGCTTGCGAAGGGGCGCATGCGTTTGTGGGGATGCCGCCGATCCGCTTCCATGTCGAGAAGATCGTTGACCAGGTAGGCACCGGAAGCGGTGAGCGAGAAACAGAAAAACGCCGCCGCCGCGGCCAGCAGCTTGGTCACACTCAAGGCATGGGAACAGAGCAGCGGAATGAAGATGAGCAGGTTCTTGGCCCATTGATGAATCCGCACCGCGTTGAACAACGATGGCAAGGTGGATTTGCGATCGAGGAACTGCCGGGCCGGACGGATTCCGCGGCCAGAAAGCCGGGCGCGCAAGCGCAGCGTCGGGTTAGCTACCATGGGCTCGCCGGCCGCGGCAAGAAGCGGCAAATCAGGCAGGTCGTTGCCAATGTAGTCGAACCCAGCCGGTGCGAACCGTTGGCGCAAGGCGTCAAGTTTGTTGCCGCCGGTCAGGTTGGTGACGCCGTTGGAACCTAGAAAACCGCGGAAGATGCCTAGATGTTCGGCTACGCGGCGGGCCAAGCTCTCATCCGCGCCGGTGGCTAGATAGAGGTCGCGGCCCCGGCCATGCTCCTGGCACAGAAACTCCAGCAGTTCCTGGTTGTAAGGTAAGTGGGCAACGTCGAGAATAACCTGTGTCGCGATGAAGGACTTGAATGCGGCCTTCCCCCGCAGAACGCGGCCCGGCAGCCCCAAGAGCTGAAGAGGGTGGTTCCGCATCAGGGCCAACAGGGAATCGTGGAGGGTGTCGGATTTGACCAGCGTGCCATCAAGATCGACACACAACGGGCGCAGCGGGACCGCAAGTTCTTCTTCCTGCGGAATGGCGCTGGACTGGAGCAGCGGTGCACCTCGTACGTGATCGCGGAGAAACGGGTCGAACCGAACTCCACGAAACGAACCGACACTTCATGCTGGGGTCAGGCACACCAAGTATACCGTCGGCGCACACGGAATTGGGCCACCACGAAAGGGGGAGCCGCACCGTGGAACCCAGGGTGTCATCCGGGGAGAATGCCGAAGAGAATTGGTGGAGCTGAGCGGGATCGAACCGCTGGCCTCCTCGTTGCGAACGAGGCGCTCTCCCAGCTGAGCTACAGCCCCACGACAGCAGGAGACAACTCTCCCATTGTAGCAATCTTCGGGGCTTCCGCATAGATGATCGGCCCGGACATCAAATTGCGGAACCTTGCGGAGATTGGCTGGTATCCAATCCGATGGGGGGCACGCTGCACGCCGCGATTGATTCGATTCTCGCGTGTTTCAGTGCGTACTCAATTCAGGGGGTCGTATGCCGCATACGTTTGCCAACACGATGTTCTCAGCGGAAGCGAAGCGGTTGCAGCAGCGTCATGGGTCGCGCGCGGCCTACGAGAACATGGCGAAAGCAGGGGCCGGGGAGCAGCGGTTGGGCGCGGCGGAGGCTGAATTCATCGGCGAGCGGGATAGCTTTTACCTGGCGACTGTGACCGCGGATGGCTGGCCGTACGTGCAGCATCGGGGCGGCCCGGCAGGGTTTCTGCAGGTGCTCGATGAGCAGACGATTGCATTTGGCGACTACGCGGGGAACAAGCAGTACATCTCAGCGGGCAACCTGGCAACAAACGATCGAGTGGCGTTGTTTCTCATGGACTATCCCAATCAAACGCGGCTGAAATTGATCGGCCACGCGCGGGTGGTCGAGCCGGGCGCTGGACCGGAACTGGAGGCGAAAATCGTAGGAGAAACGCTGGGGCTGCGTGTTGAACGGCTGATCGTGATCAACGTGGTGGGGTTTGATTGGAATTGCTCCCAGCACATTACGCCGAGGTACACGCGCGAGGAAATGAAGGATCACTTCCCGGCTGGGCTAGCTGGGAAGTGATTTCAGGCAGGATTACAGCTGGTTCATGTTGGCCAGGAACTCGGCGTTGTTGCGGACTTTTTCCAAACGGCTGACGAGCAGTTCCATGGCTTCCACCGGCGACAGCGGATTCAGCACCTTGCGCAGAATCCAGATGCGCTGCAAATCCTCTTTGGGGATGAGCAGTTCCTCCTTGCGGGTGCCGCTCCGTTGAATGTCGATGGCCGGGAAGACGCGCTTGTCCACCAGCTTGCGGTCCAGGATGATTTCCATGTTGCCAGTGCCCTTGAACTCTTCGAAGATGACCTCGTCCATGCGCGAGCCGGTGTCGACGAGAGCCGTGGCAATGATGGTTAAGGACCCGCCTTCTTCAATGTTGCGGGCCGCGCCGAAGAAGCGCTTGGGGCGCTGCAGCGCATTGGAATCCACGCCGCCGGAGAGCACCTTGCCGGAGGGCGGCACGATGGTGTTGTAGGCGCGGGCGAGACGGGTGATCGAGTCAAGCAGGATCACGACGTCGCGCTTGTGCTCGACGAGGCGCTTGGCTTTTTCGATCACCATCTCGGCCACCTGGACGTGGCGGGCAGCGGGCTCGTCAAACGTGGAGCTGATGACTTCGCCTTTGACGGAGCGCTGCATGTCGGTGACTTCTTCGGGGCGCTCGTCGATGAGCAGCACAATGAGAACGACTTCCGGGTGGTTTGTCGAAATGGAGTTGGCGATGGACTGCAATAGCATGGTTTTGCCGGTGCGCGGCGGAGCGACGATCAAGCCCCGCTGTCCCTTGCCGACCGGCGTGAGCAGATCCATCACCCGCCCGCTGATCCCTTCGCGCACCGTCTCCATCTTGATCCGTTCCTGCGGATAAAGCGGGGTCAGGTTGTCGAACAGGATCTTGTTGCGCGTCTCTTCGGGAGACTCGAAGTTGATGGCTTCGATCTTGACGAGCGCAAAGTATTTTTCGCCTTCGTGGGGAGGACGCACGTTGCCGCTGATCGAATCGCCGGTCTTGAGATCGAACTTGCGGATCTGGGAGGGGGAGACATAAATGTCGTCCGGGCCGGGCAGGTAGTTGTAGTCCGGGGAGCGCAGGAACCCGTAGCCGTCGGGAAGGATTTCAAGGACGCCGTCGGCGAAGATGTGCCCTTCTTTTTCACTTTGGGCTTGGAGGATCTTGAAGATCAGATCCTGCTTGCGAAGGCCGCTGGCGCCGGGAATTTCCAGGGTACGGGCGATGCGGCTCAGTTCTGTGATGTTCTTCTCTTTAAGTTCAGCGATGGTCATGGTCACCTGCGGTGGGAGGGATGGTGTGGGGGGTGCGGAAAGGGACGTGCTCCAGGAGGGAATTCGGAAGAAGCGCAGCCGACAGCAATTGCCGAAAGCCTATGCTGAATCTCCCCGAAATCAAGAGGAAGATTGTGACAGCGGATGAAATGCGGCCAGCCTGGACGGCCAGCCGCCTTGGAACCGTTGCTTGAATCAACTATACCTGTTGCGGTTGGACTTAGGCCGCGCGGCGCCGTTCAACGGGCTGGGTCAGATCTGCTTCGACCGGGCCCGCTGCAACGCCTGGGTTGGTGGTTTGAAAACGGCCCAGCACTTCATTGGTGGTGTCTTGCAGCCGTGTATTCGGCTTGTGGAGTTTACGAGTTGCTTTGCTAGCCAGTTGACAGAGCTGGTAGCGGTTGGACACATGAGAGAGTGCCCCAAAAACAAGATCAGAACGCATGGTACCTATCTCCTTGCTCAGAATGCCTGCGCGGGTCAACCTTGCCGTGAGTTCCCGCCACAGGGAGGGGAGCCGATGATGCCGATCCCCAAATTTCAACTTCGATCGTTAGACGCACCAATCGAATGATTCGTTCACATCGTGGACACACAAACGTGCGCCAGCGAAAGTTAATGTGCCGTTTCAGTGAGACAGATTGCCGAACTGGAAACTGATCACTCCATATTCCCATTCCGGCGGAGCTAAGACGCACCGGGGCATCAAACAAAGAGCCTCAGCTCGATATGATGCTGGAAACGACAGAAAGGACGCCAAATTGCATGTGCAATCTGCCCTTGAATGGATGGCACTCATGAATGTATACCGGGCTGAGTTGTGGGTCAACTATTTTTTGCGCTCTTTTTCCTCGAAGGTACCTATTACGAACCGGCTTACCGATCGAAACCGGAAATGGAGGCGGTAAGTGATTTATGGATAAGCACTTAACCAACATCCTCATGGCGCCGATTGGTTGGGAACCGCGATGCCGGACGCATCGAAAAAGCTTCTCCTTGCGCGAAAAAACCTGCACTCTTCGACTCAGCGTATCCGGGCGAGCTTCAGGTCGTGAAATTTTTATCTATTGAGAGCGCCGCGCCCAGCCTCCCTTTCTTGAGCAAGCGTCCGTGCGCCCAACATTCTCAAGCCCAGTAACTGCGATCCAAGGTTCGATACTGGATGGCTTCCGCCAGATGCGCCACAGAAAGATGCGCGGAGCCCTCCAGATCCGCGACGGTTCGAGCGACTTTCAGAATGCGATCATGGGCGCGGGCGGTCAGGCCTTGCTGTTGCATGGCCCGTTCCAGCAGGCGCTCGGCATCTGCGCTTAATTCGCAGTGGGACCGGATCTGGCGCGTGCCCATTTGCGCGTTGGCGTAGATTTTGTCTCCGGATTGGCGAAACCTTTGGCGCTGTAACGCGCGCGCGGCCATCACCCCCCGCGAATCTCCGCCGACCCTTCCGCCGCGGAGCGGCCGCGCAGCTCCTTGTATTGAACGGCGGGCACCTCGATGTGGATGTCGATGCGATCTAGAAGCGGCCCGGAGATTTTGGCAACATAGCGCTGAATCATGGGCGGTGTGCACATGCACTCTCGCGATTTGTCGTTGAAATACCCGCAGGGCTGTGGGTATCTTCGTTGCTGAATGTCGCCTGATCTACCTACCCATAGTTCAAATCTTTTGACATCAATCGGGTCAGAACTGATGACCTCTTCCATGCCATGGAAGATTTGGCTTGTAGGTTACAGAAGGTAAAGGACTTATGAGCCGGTGTAACCGGCAAAACCGGCACAGTTGGCGGGATTTGACGCCAAATTGACACCAAAAACCTACCAACCGGACCAGGCTGAATCAGCGCAATTCAGCCTTGGCACTTCAATCAAATCGACGTGCCCGTTTCTTTGAAGTGCAAATCATGAACGCGGGCAGCAAACACTCCAATTTATTCAATTTAGTTTCAATCACCAGGTCTAAGCCCTCCGCCTTTTAGGCGGAGAGCTTCCAGCCTCCTTGCTGGATAATGTGAGGATGGTGGAGTACAGGCAGAACAACCATTCGGTGTGGGATGTGAAGTACCAGTGCAGCGAAGCTAGTGTAGTGTCCGCGAAATAACTAGGCAGTAGTTTTCTTTTGTTTTCTTGTCGCTGGGATGGTGCAGCCGGGCTGAATTTTCTCCAGAGTCTGGCGGCAGTGTGAGAGCTTTTCTGTGATCGAT
>Ga0302320_10004330_pt1 | contig 32263 bp, 27 predicted proteins | sample Bog_T0_3_FD_202130 | JGI IMG/M metagenome (GOLD analysis project Ga0302320, IMG submission 202130) | Peat permafrost microbial communities from Stordalen Mire near Abisko, Sweden - Bog_T0_3 | ecosystem: Environmental > Terrestrial > Soil > Wetlands > Peat | place: Sweden: Abisko, Stordalen Mire... | reverse complement strand
CCAAAAATCGTACCTTTTCCTTCATGACCGGTCCCTCTCCGCTTGTGGCTCTGAACTGTGCTTCCTTCCTGAATCACAGCCTAACCCACGGTCAGCGCATTGGGCCGGTCACTCCATGATGACTAACATCCCGCGTAACTCTCCAGCGCCCTCCTGCTGGGAATGGTGAGCGTGGAGCCGTTCAGGTTTACCAGCCGCCGCGTCTTGAAGACGCTCAGTGTGCGGGTCACAGTTTCCCGCGAGGTGCCGATGAATTCGCCGATCTCCTCGTGCGTCAGCGGGAAGCGGAAACGCGTGCCGGCCTCGGTCGCTTGCCCGTTCTCGCTCCAGTCCAGCAGCAGCCGGGCCAGTTTTTCCGGGGCCGAATTGGACAGCCCCACCGTGCGCAACTGTTCGCAGGCCATCGCGTACTGGCGGCTCAGTTCCACGGTCACCGCCTGGTACACGTCCGGATGCCGGGTGAGAAAGTTGAGGAATTCACGCCGCGCGATGAACGCGACCTTCGCGGGATACAGCGTCTCCGCGGTCATCTCGCATGGGCTGCCCGTCAGCGCCGAGGCCAGCCCGATCATCTCGCCTCTTCGTGCAATGCGCAGAATCAGACGCTTTCCGTCGCTCGAGTTGATGGAGAGCTTCACCTCCCCTTCAATCACCAGGTAGACTCCCTGCGACGCGTCTTTCTCTGAGAAGAGAACGGCGCCCGCCGGATAACCGTGCGCATGCTGCAGCGATGCCAGCTCCCTCATCATCTCCGGCGACAGCTTGTTGAAAAACTCGCCGGCCAACGGCGCCTGGCTCGCGTAACGAACGGATGTGCTGCACATCGTCTGCATTTCCGGACCTCCCCATCAAGACAGATTCTCTGCGCTGCCGGTGATCTCCCGGGCTAGATGTTTCGTCCATGGCGTGCTGGCAACAAGCTCGGCCTGAGTTTGCGAGTAGATATCCTTTAACACGCTCTTGCCGTCCTCATCCGCATAGATCACATTGCATAAGTCGATCGATAACTTCGTCAGAGCCAGTAGCGGGGCCTTCTCCACCCAGACGCGGCCAAGTTCAGCCGCCCAGGGCCCCGCGACCCGCCCTTCCAGCGTGAGGAGCGTCGCTAACTCGGTTTGTTCGATTGTGATTCGCAACGTACGCCGGCCCATCCTGTGCCACGTACTGACTTATGCACGGGGCGTGCCAAACAGCGCAACCTGCCAACTATCAATTCCACGGATTGATCCGAAAGGAGTTAGTAGTGGCGACTCAACAGGGCAGGGAAGTGACGAAGCCGCCGGTGACGAAGTGACGATGACGAAATGCCGTCACCGGGACTGCATATAGTCACTTCGCTCGATGCGGAGTTTCTTCAATTTGGAATTCAGCGTGGTTCTTTTCAAGCCCAGACGGGCTGCCGCTCCGTCCGCTCCGCCGATCTGCCCTCCGGTCTCGCGAAGCACGCGCAAAACGTGCTCCCGCTCCGCCTCGTGCAGTGTGCTGCTCTCCGGCGCGTCGCTCTCCCCCACCACCGCCGTCTCCAACTCTGCCAGCGGCACGTAGAGCTCCGGTCCACGCGTCAGAATCACCGCCCGCTCGATGAAGTTCTCCAGCTCGCGAATGTTGCCCGGCCACGGCCAGCGCGTCAGCGCCTTCATGGTCTCCGCCGGAATCGACTCGATCGTCTTGCCCATCCGCCGGCTGTGCGTATCCACAAAGTGCCGCACCAGCACCGGAATGTCCCCGGCGCGTTCGCGCAGCGGCGGCGCAAAGATGGGAAACACCTTCAGCCGGTAGAACAGGTCGCTGCGGAACTGTTTCTCCGCAACCATCTGCGCCAGGTCGCGATTGGTCGCCGCAATGAGCCGGACGTTCACCGAAATCGGCCGGGTGCCACCCAGCCGTTCAATCTCCCGCTCCTGGATGGCGCGCAGTAGCTTGGGCTGCAGATCCAGCGGTAGCTCGCCCACCTCGTCCAGAAACAGCGTGCCCTCGTGCGCCAGTTCCAGCCGCCCCATCTTGCGCGCGATGGCCCCGGTAAACGCGCCCTTCTCGTGCCCGAACAGTTCGCTCTCCAGCAGCCCCGCCGGAATCGCCGCGCAGTTCAGCTTGATGAATGTCCGCTCCCGCCGCTCGCTCAGCCGGTGAATGGCGCGCGCCAGCAGTTCCTTGCCCGTCCCCGTCTCGCCCTGGATCAATACTGTCGCCGTGGTCGGCGCCACCGTCTCAATCTGCTTCAGCACCTGGCGCAGCCCTTTGCTCTCGCCCACGATGTCTTCGTACCGGTTCTCCAGGTTGATCTCGTCTTCCAGGTACTGCTTCTCCTGGCGCAGCTTGTCGCGCAGTTCGGCAATGCGGCGGAAGGCGATCGAGTTATCTACGGCCATCGCCACCTGGCCGGCCATCCGGGCCAGGATGTTCGCGTCCTGCTGGCCAATTCCGCTCTCCAGCCGGCTCAGCACGCCCAGGGTGCCAATGGTTTTTCCGTGATGAATGAGGGGAACCCAGCAACCGGACTGGATGTTCAGCCGCGCAAGAGCATTCATGGTGCTCGGGGCAAACGCCGCATCCGATAAGCGCTGCACAAGTACCGGCTCCCCGGTCCGGAAGACCAGTCCGGATATCGTGCCTTCGATTGGAGTCCGGCCGTCGGCGGCGAGCGTGTCGGTGTCGTCCGGCGTCAGGGACTGCACCGCCATATCGCCGCTCGCCGCGTCATAAAGCGCCAATGCGGCGCGGTCGTGCGGAACCACCTCGTGGATGCTCGCCGAAATGGCCTTGAGCAGCTTGCCGATGTCCATGTTCGACAGCAGAGCCGTGCTCAGTTGCAGCATCAGCGCCTCATCGGCCCGCTTGCGGTCCGTAAAATCGCGCGTCACCTTGGCGTAACCAGTCAGCCTGCCCGTCTCCTCTCGAATGGCGGTGAGCACCACGTTGGCCCAGAACCGCGAGCCGTCCTTGCGCACCCGCCAGGCCTCTTCTTCAACCCGCCCCCGCTCCCCCGCCTGCCGCAGCAGCTCCGCCGGCCTGCCCCGCTCCCGGTCTTCCTCGGTAAAAAATCGCGAGAAATGCAGCCCCAGTATCTCGTCCGCCGCGTAGCCCTTGATCCGCTCCGCTCCCGGATTCCAGGTCATCACCGAGCCTTCAGGGTCGAGCAGGTAGATGGCGTAGTCGCGCACGCTCTCCACCATCGACCGCAACTGCTGGTCACTGCGTCGCAGCGCCTCCTGCGCCAGCCGCTGCTCCGTCACGTCGCGCACAAAGCTCAGTACCACCGGCCCCCAGGGCGTCGGCACCGGCTTGAGCATGATGTCTACAGGAAACTCCGTCCCGTCCTTGCGCAAGGCGTAGAGATTCATGGCCGCCCCCATCCGCCGCGCCCTGGGATGTGCGTTGTAGTTTTCCCGGTGGCTCGGATGCCGTCCGCGAAATCGCTCCGGAACCAGGTTCTCGATCGGCTGGCCCACCAGTTCCGCCTGGGTGTGTCCAAAAAGCTCCGCCGCGCGCGGGTTCGCGCCATGAATCACCCCCTGGGCATCCGTGACGAAGATGGCGTCTGGAGACACCTCAAAAAGGTTCTCCAGCGCCGATTGCGCGAACTCGGCCCGATTGTTCTCAGCCGCAGTCGCTGCGAACTCTTCAGGGGAATCAGAAGGACGCATCCATGGGCTCCGAAACTATCCTACAACCATACTCCCGAGTTAAAAATCTGTACATATATGATCATATTGCGGAAAGTCGCTGCCCCCACACAGGGGCCGCCGCAGCAAGAACGGACCGTCCCGCAATCGACAGCGCGGGCCGCGGACCATGGGCAACTGCACGCGCCGCCGCTCAGTGAATGCGAATGTCGCCGGAGCCGGTTTCGATGCGCACGGTGGGCCCGCCGCCGTTCAGCTTGCCGGTTACGTGATGGCGATCAGTGGATCCCTGGGTGAGCATCTCGCGGTCGGAGTGAATGCTCCCCGAGCCGCTTTCCGCGTCGAGCGTGAGCGGCGCATCGCCCACCCATAGCTCCACGTTGCCGGAGCCGGTCTCCAGCTTCCAGCCGGTGGCGGGCGTTCCCGCGATCTTGATGTTGCCTGAGCCCGTTTCGGCCTTCAGCGCGCCGTGCACGTTCTTCAGCTCGATGCTGCCCGAGCCGGTTTCAGCCTTGGCATCGCCGGCGGCGGCCTGCTCGGCATAGACGTTGCCCGAGCCGGTGCCCACCGAAAAGCTGCCCTTCAGCCCGGTGGCGTGGATGTTTCCCGAACCGGTGCTCAACTTCGTGTTCTCGCCCACACCTTCGTCGGTCACATTGCCGGAACCGGAGGAGGCGTCCAGATAGGAGTCCGCCGGGGCCTGAATCTCGTAATCGATGCTGATGTTGTGCAGGTTCTCGTGCCGCTGTCCAATCCGGACGATGTTTCCCGTCTGATCGATGGGTGGATTGGCGGCAATCTCCCGCACCTTCTCGTCGCTTCCACCCCAGCCGGACTTGACCCGCCCGAAGATGTGTACCTGGTTGCCCGCGCCCTGGGTGATGTGGATGTTGCCGGAGCCCGTGCCGGCCGTCAGCTCCACGTGCCCGCTCACCGTCAGTGTGCGCTCGAAGGTTGCCTCGGTGGCCAGCGCTGGAACTGCCGCCAACGCCAATGCTGCGATTGTGAGAAGAACGTGCTTCATGGAATGCCTCGAATTCATTGGGTAGTGGCTAGTGAGTAGTGGCTCGTGGCTGGGAGCTAGAGGTTTCACGGTGCTCAGGAAATTGAATGCACTCGCCTTGCCAGATTGGCAAGTGGGGTAAAGCCAATGGTATCAAATACATGATAAATCCGATTCGGGAGGTTCCCCGCCTGGCGTGTTCGCTTCCGGACACTCGTGTCCGTCGGCGGACAGGCTGCTGGAGCTGCTTCGCTGACAGTTATACGCCTGAGATGTGCGGAGGGCTCCTCATTTCTAACTTTGCCGTAGAAAAACCCACACTGACGCCAGCTCCCGGCAAGTGGCCACGAAGCACTGATCACTAACCACTAACCACTAGCCACTAAAATGCTATTCTCACACCGAGATGCACGGTCTCTCGCTGCTCCAGTTTGTCGCCGTGGCCATGCTCATTCTGGCCAACGCTTTTTTTGTGGCCGCAGAGTTTGCACTGGTCTCCATCCGCGACACGCGCATCGAGCAGATGCTCGCCGCCGGGGTTCCGGGGACGCGGGCCGTGCTGCGGCTGCAGCAGGACCTTGGCGACTTCTTACCCGCGGTGCAGCTGGGCGTGACGCTTTGCTCGCTGGCGCTTGGCTGGCTGGGCGAGCCGCTGGCCGCGGCAATCCTCTTCGGCTGGTTTTCCTTTTTGCCGCTCGCTGAGCCGCACGCGCTGTTCTATGCCCACGCGGTCGCCATCGCGCTTGGATTTGCGGCCATTACCTACTTCCACGTCGTCGTGGGCGAGCTGGTGCCGAAGTCGCTGGCCCTGGCCCGCGCCGAGGCCCTCGCTGTAGCCGTGGCGCCCCCCATGCTGCTGTTCATGGCCATGGTGCGGCCGGCGGTGCGCTTCCTCAAAGGCTCGGCCGGCGTCATCCTGCGCGGCTTCGACATTCAGTTGACCGAGCGTGCCGGCGTGCACTCCCCGGAGGAGCTCAAGTTGATCGCCACCGCTGCGCGCCGCATGGGCCTGCTGCCCAAATTCCAGGAGACGCTCATTCACCGCACCCTGGAGCTTGAGGACGTTACAGTGCGCGAGATCATGACGCCGCGTCAGCAAATCTTCTCGCTCCCCTCCCAAATGCTGGTGGAAGAGGCCAGCGCCAAGGTCATCGACCACATGCACTCGCGCGTGCCGGTCTATGAAGAGGCGCGCGGCCCCGAGCACATTGTCGGCGTCGTCTATTCGAAGGACTTGGCTCGGCTGATGTTCTTTCGCCCCAGAACGCCGGGTGCCCCAGGTATCGATTCTGAGACCTGGGAAACCGCAAAACCGCGCCCAGCGGTTCCCTTTGTCGAGCTCAAGCTCGCGCAGGTCATGCGCGACGTGCTCGTCGTGCCGGAGACCAAGTCGGTCCTGGACCTCATCCGCGAGTTTCAGCAGCGCCGCCGCCACATGGCCATAGTGGTGGACGAGTACGGATCGACGGTCGGCCTGGTCACGGCCGAGGATGCCATCGAGCAGCTCACCGGCGAGCTCGAAGACGAGTTCGACTCGCCCGAGCGCCCCGTGCTGACCACCGCCACCGGCGCGCTGCTGATGGATGGAGGCGTGAACCTGCGCGATCTGGAAACGCAGATGCAATGGAGGCTGCCGCGCGAAGGCGGCGTCGAGACTCTCGCCGGCTTCCTACTCATGCGCCTCGGCCACATCCCCAGCGAAGGCGAGAGCATCGTCTTCCAAGGCCGCCGCCTCACCGTGGCCGCCATGGACGCGCGGCGGATTGCACGCATCCGGGTGGAACCTATCGCTGCGGAGCCGCCCGCTTTGATTGATCCACCTACAAACGACTGAGCCCGGGAGCGAGACTCGTCACCGCAAATCTTCCGCGTGTCTCTGGAGTGGCACCGGATTCTGCCGATAGAAGGATTGGCAGACTGCGGCGCTCGTGTGCCAGTTCATTCCCCGGCCATCGCACGGCTTATTGCAGCCGCCGGAGGAACACGCATGGCGCACGATGGCAAGCACAAGCACAACGGCAACAAGGGGAAGCAGATGCCGGCAAAAGACGCCTCGGCCGCCTGGGCATCGGTCTCCCACAACAGCGCGCTGCATCTCGGCAAAGACTGCGCCTACGAGAAGGAGCTCGCGAGGCTGCAGATCGAGTTGGTCAAGCTGCAGGAGTGGATCCGCCAAAGCAACCTGCGCGTAGTTGTGCTGTTCGAAGGCCGTGACGCGGCGGGCAAGGGCGGAGCCATCAAGCGCATTACCGAGTCGCTCAACCCGCGCATCTGCCGCGTAGTGGCGCTGGGTACGCCCACCGAGCGCGAGAAATCGCAGTGGTACTTTCAGCGCTATGTGCCGCACCTGCCCACCGCGGGCGAGATGGTCCTGTTTGACCGCAGCTGGTATAACCGCTCGGGCGTCGAGCGCGTCATGGGCTTCTGCACTGAGCTTGAATACCAGGAGTTCATGCAGAGCTGCCCGGAGTTCGAGCGCATGCTGGTGCGCTCGGGAATCATCCTCATCAAATACTGGTTCAGCGTCAGCGACGCCGAACAGGAGCGCCGCTTTCAGGACCGGCTGAACAAGCCCACCAAACGCTGGAAGCTGAGCCCAATGGACTTGGAGTCGCGCAAACACTGGGCCGAGTACTCCCGCGCCAAGGATGAGATGTTTGCCATCTGCGACACCAAGCAGTGCCCGTGGTACGCGGTCAACGCCGAAAACAAGCAGACCGCGCGCCTCAACGTGATCCGCCATCTGCTCTCGCTGATCCCCTACCAGGACCTGACCCCCGAGCCCTTGAAGCTGCCGCCTCTCGAAAAATCGAAGTACATCCGCCCGCCCATGCACGAGCAGAACTTCATACCGCAGATCTACCGCTGACCCCGTGCCTCGCCAACCCGCTGATCTATCCTTGATATCGAGCCCATGAAGCAGATCCTCACCCGCCTCACTCTCACGCTGCCCGTCGTCTGGCTGGTAGTTTCGCTGGTCTTTCTGCTCATTCACCTGGTTCCTGGCGACCCCATCCTGCAGATGCTGGGCGACGGCGCAACCCCCGCCGACATCGGCGCGCTCCGCCACCAATACGGCCTCGATCTGCCGCTCGGCGCGCAATACCTGCACTACTGGGGCGGCGTGCTCCACGGCGATCTTGGCAGCTCCATCCGCCTGAACGCGACGGTGGCGACGCTCATTTGGGCGCGTTACCCCTACACGCTGGCGCTGACGCTGACAGCGCTCGGGTTCGGACTGGCGTTGGCGTTCCCGGCCGGGATTCTCGCTGCCGTCCGGCGCGGTCGCTGGCTTGACCAGTCCATCTCCGTCGTCTCGCTGTTCGGCCTCTCCGTCCCAGGCCTTGCCCTCGGCCCGGTTCTGATTCTCGTCTTCTCCATCGGCCTCGGCTGGCTGCCCGTCTCCGGAGCCAACGCCGGCGGCGGCCGCTCCATCGACTGGCATTATCTCGTGCTCCCCTCCATCGCCATGGGCGCGTCCCTCGCCGCCATCCTCACCCGCATGGTCCGCACCGCCATGCTTGAAGAACTCGGCCAGGACTACATCCGCACCGCCCGCGCCAAGGGTCTAAGAGAGATCGCGGTCGTCTGCCGCCATGCCCTGCCCAATGCGCTGGTCCCCATCGTCACCGTCGTCGGCCTGCAATTCGGCGCTCTCCTCGCCGGCGCCATCGTCACCGAAACAATCTTCAGCTGGCCCGGCCTTGGCCGCTTAACCGTCACCGCCATCTCCAACCGCGATTACGCCCTCGTGCAAGGCTGTTTGCTCTTCATCGGGTTGACCTACGTCCTGGTCAACCTCCTCACCGACGTCGTCCACCGCTGGGTCAACCCCCGCATGAGGGATTGATCTGGCCCCACTGCTCCAAGCAAGTTTCGGTTTGGCGGCAATCCAACACGACACGCTTCGCGCGGGAGCGGGAACAACGCACTGCCAGGGATTTTGTGAGCGGCTCGACTTTCCCGGACTGAGGGGACGTTCCGGTTTTGCCGTTGGGCCGGACGCATTGCCAACTGCGCACCAGATGGACACGCTGCTTGCATGCGCCTTGGGTTTGGATTAGAGATTTGTGTGCAGTTTGTAATCGAGCTTTCCTGACGGATGCACGAGGCATTGCTCCAGTTTGTGCGGAACGGATGAATCATTGTTGTAAATAGCGCGGACGAAGTAGAAGCTCTTAACGTTTTCCAAGGCGTTCTTTTGGGCGAGGTTCTCGATTTTCCGGAATTCTCCGCGGTTCATGGACCCCAACTGCGGCACAAAGTTGATGTCCATACCTCCGCCGATGGAGTGGGCTATCAAGTGGCCCTTGACGAAGCCCTTTCTGGGTTTCTTTCCGGACTTATCCATCAACCGAGGGTGGCCTCCTTGGCGAGACATATCGCGTGGGTAACTTATGGCAATGGGTACGCCACAGGCGACCACGATTCGGGAGCGCGCGAGATCAAACAGATATGTGAAGCTCGAGCCTGACTCTGCGAGGTCGGCGGTGACCAGATCGGCTTGCGGATTCAAGTCGTAGTAGTCGTCGCACCAGATAGGCATAAACAAGGCGGGAAGAAACGAAATGTCCTTGCCGCCCTGGCCGGATGCCACCAGATCTTCGTAAGTTTTGAGTGTCGGCACGTCAGTGACTTTCGCACGCGAAAATAATACCATGGAGTTTTGAAGTAGGATCAAGGATTGAGCCTCCCGTCGCTTCAGCGCCCTCGCCTGCATTTTTGCCGGCTCCCTTCCGATGAGCCGCCATTGTGAATGTTTTCGGGAGTCTCGCGCCGCTCTACTCGAATCGCCGGCCAGCCGGAAACTCTTTGCTGTCTAAGTTGGTATAAGTGGGATTATCTCCAGCTTAAACTCCCCATCCTCTCCCACTGTTAGCACCCCCACCGTCACCGGCAACTCGAACCGCCTCGGCCCGCAACTCCCCGGATTGAAATACAGGACGCCCTTTTTCTTATAGAAATTCGGCACATGCGTATGCCCAAAGAGCACCGCTGCAAACCGCGCCGCGGCTGGGTCCAGGTGCAGCGTCTTCAAGTCGTGCAGCATGTAGAGATAACGCCCCTCCGCGAGCACAACCTCCGTCTCTGGCAGCTCGCCGCAAGCCCCCTCGCGGTCCACATTGCCTCGGATCGCCGTAACCTGCGCAATCTTTCCGAGCTCGTGCAGAATCGAAATCTTCCCCACGTCGCCCAGGTGCAGAATCCGCTCCACGCCAGCGATCGCCGCCGCAACCTCAGGCCGCAGCAGCCCGTGCGTATCGCTGACAATGCCGAGCTTCATGTCACCCCTCACACTGACCCCTGAGCCCTGACCCCTGAACCCTGCTTTTCACATCCCCAACTCAAGCCGAGTCCTTGGATCCAGCCTGTCTCGCAGCGCATCGCCCAAGAAGTTGAAGCCCAGCACCGCCCCCGCCACCGCCGCCGCCGGAAACAGCACCAGGTGCGGCGAGTCGAATAGGTGGCTCCGCGCGTCGTTCAGCATCGATCCCCAGCTCGGCGACGGCGCCGGAATCCCCAGCCCCAAAAAAGACAGCGTCGCCTCCGCCAGAATAACCCCCGCCATCCCGATCGCCGCCTGCACAAGGATCGGCTGAACGATATTCGGCAGAATGTGCCAGAAGAAAATCCGCATCCCGCTCGCCCCCAGCGCCCGCGCCGCGTCCACATACTCGCGGTCGCGCACCGCCATAACCTGCGCCCTCACGAGGCGTGCATAGCCGGCCCAGCCGCCAATGGCCAGCGCCAGCACCAGGTTCGAGAAGCCCGGCCCCAAGAACGCCGCAAACGCAATCGCCAGCACTATTCCCGGCAGAGCCAGAAACGTGTTCATGGCGAAGGTGGTCAGCGCCGTGTCGACCCATCCCCCCAGGTAGCCGGCCAGCCCGCCCACGCTCAACCCCAGTCCCAGCGACACAGCCACCACGCTGACAGAGACGGCCAACGAGAGGCGCGCGCCCCAGAGAAGACGCGAAAGCGTGTCGCGGCCCAGCTCGTCGGTACCAAAAACATGTGTACGGCTGGGCCCCTCCAGCCGATGAATAAGATCGATGGCCGCCGGTGGATGCGGCGCCAGCCAGGGAGCTGTCAGCCCCGCGAAAACAAACGCTGCCAGCAGCAGAATGCCCAGCGCGACCAGCGGCTGGCGCCTAACACCTGCGGTCGCCCGGCGCAACCCGAAAGTGGCAGTTACTGGTTTGAGCACAGTGAAAGAATACAGCTTCGGGCACGTGGAAAGGACGCCTCTTGGCGATGGTTGGCTCTTATAAAACGCTCCTCATTTCGCTCGCTCTCGCCACGTCTCTTGTCCACGCCCAGAAGCCTCTTTCCGGTCCCGGCGCTCCCACGGTTCTTGCCGCGGATCTCCAAATCCGAAACAGCCAGGCCCTCCGCAACATGGCCGCGCAGTTGTTCTCATTCGCCAACCAGGCGCGCGCGGCGCAGGGCCTTCAGCCTCTCGAGTGGGACCCCGCCCTGGCCGCCGCCGCTCTGAATCACTGTGTGCGCGCGGCAGCCGAAGGCCCACTCTCGCACGAGTACGCCGGCGAGCCGGACCTGTCCCAGCGCGCCGCCTCGGCCGGAGCCCGCTTCAGCCTCATCGAAGAGAATGTGGCCGAAGGCTACGAGCCATCCTCCATCCACCAGCAGTGGATGCACTCGTCCGGCCACCGCGACAACCTGCTCAATCCAGCCGTCAACCGCGTGGGCGTAGCGGTCGTTGCGCAGGGCAACATGTTCTACGCCGTCGAGGACTTCGCCCGCGCCGTTCCGGTGCTGAGCCGCGAGCAGGTCGAGGCCGCGGTGGCCAACCTCGTCGAGGGGACCGGTGTGGCGGCACACGGCAACTCGCCCGGCGCGCGCCTGGCCTGCGCCCAGGACAATGGACTGCCTGCCTCCCTCGATAACCGCCGACCGGAGTTCATCATGCGCTGGCAGGCCGGGGAACTGGACCGCCTGCCCGAAGCGCTGCTCGAGCGCATCTCGACCGGCAGGTATCGCGAGGCGGCCGTGGGCAGTTGTTCGTCCCCGACCGCGGCCACCACCTTCACGTCTTACCGCGTAGCGGTGCTGTTGCTCCGGCCCGTGTCTGCCGCTTCCCGCACGCTCGTCTCATCCAAATGACTGGTACTTCTTCCAGAACTCAGGCCAGCTCAGCAGCGGCGGCCCGCAGACGAAAATGTCGGGGTGATACTCGCTTTCCTCGTTGCGGATGCCCTCACTGTTGCCGTTGTGCCCGGCCAGGCGGCAACCCGTAAAGATTCCCTCCGAGTCCCTGCGGGAAACACCAACCACAATCAGCGTAGTCGGCTGCGGCGTCGGATAGCCGCGCAGCCAGGCCGAGTTGGTCAGGCTGATGGGCTGCGGCAGACGGTACGCCGGGCCGAGCATCTCAAGCGCGCCCTGCTCGCCGTAGTTGCCGACCGCAATGCCCAGGCTGGCCTGCTGTTCCGGGGTGAGTGAATCGCGCACGCCTGCGACGGACCGCACAAGCTCCTGCCAGCCGATCTCCTCGCGCAGGTCGCCGTTGCGTTTCAGCGCAAAGTCTCTCAGCGGCCCCGACGAGGCCAGCGGAACGACCAGGGCTAGAATGTAAGCGCCGCAGACGGCCAGTCCGGCGAAGAAAACCGATTCGATGGTGCGTCGGCCCCAGCGAGGCAGCCGGCCGAGCCAGCATTCGCCGGTTGCCGCGCCCATGGCCAGCAGCATGGGATAGGCGCCCGCCATGTAATAGCCGCGGCCCTTGGCCAGGATGAAAAGGGCTAGCGGAACCAGGTACATCCAGCCGAGCATGCGGTAGCGGGTGCTGCGCAGGAACGCGATTACGCCCGTAATCCACAGCGGCGCCGCGAAGAGATTCACGCAGATGCGGAACTGGTCGGCGAGAAAGCCGCTCGCGCGCCCTTCGCCCACGTCGCGCACGTGGATATGATGCAGGAACTGGTAGGAGATGAACGCGTGCCGCACCTGCCACACAAGGTTCGGCAAAAAAATCACCAGCGCTAGCGCGATCCCTCCATAGAACCAACCGCTTTTGAGGAACCGCCACGCCTGCGACAGAACAACCCCAGCCAGAATTCCGGCGATGAAGAAGACGATCGCATACTTGGTCTCCAGGCCCATGCCGACGGCCGCGCCAATCGCCAGCCACCAGCGCAGGTTTTCCGTGCGCAGCAAGCGCAGCGTGAAGTACGCGATCAACACCCACCACAAGTAGTCGAAGGTCGTGTACTGGAATTCCGTGCCCTCAAACAGCGGCAGCGGCGAGAGCGCCACCGCCAGCGCCGCCGTAGCCTGCGCCAGCCGCCCGCCGCCAAGCTCCCGCGTCATCAGCCCGGTCACAACGATGACCGTCGCCTGCGCCAGGACCGAAGCCAGGCGCAGCCCCGCCAGCGACATCCCAAACAGCGCCAGGCTGAGGCGCTCGACCACGGGAGTCACCGGCGGATACGCGACAAAGCCCCAGTCAAGGTGCCGCGCGTCGGAGAGAAACTGCAGCTCGTCGCGGTGGAAGCCGTAGCGGCCGTTGGTGAGCATGTGCATCAGCGTGACGGCGCCGGCAATGACCGCCAGAATTGCCCACTCGGTGCGGGCCGGGCTGGCGTGCGCTTCGGTTTGGAGGGTGGAACTGGTTGCAATCATCGATGAATTGGGAGTACGACGAGGCTAGGGCAAGTGTACGCGGAGCAGCGACGGGCAGTTCCCTCAATCTTTACTGCTCAGCGCCGCTCCAGCGGCGAAGGAACCCGCACCGACTGCATGCCCGCGGCCGTCGCGGCCTCGATGCCGAGGTCCGTATCTTCAAACACCAGGCAATCGGCGGGCGCCACGCCCAGCCGCTCGGCCGCAAGCAGGAACGCGTCGGGAGCGGGCTTGGAGCGGGTGTAGTCTTCCGCGCCGACGATGGTTTTGAACCGGTCCAGCAAATGGACTGCGGTCAGCGACCGGACCACCGACTTCCGGCGCCCGCCGGAGACCACCGCAAAGGGAATGCGCCCCTGCTGGGCCTCGATGTGCTCGAGCACCTCCGGGATGGCTTCGAGTCGCGGCAGCAGGTCGAAGTACATCTCTTCCTTGCGGGCGGCGACCTCGTGGACCGGCATCTGCAGCCCGTTGATCCCGTTCAATGTGGCAATGATCTCGGCCGCGGGCTTGCCGCCCCAGGAGTAGAACAGGTCCTCGGGGAAGTGGCAGCCCCACTCGCCTAGCGCGGTGGTCCAGGCGATGTAGTGCAGAGGCATGGAGTCGACGAGGGTGCCGTCGCAGTCGAACAGATAGGCGCGGAAATCGCCGGAGGGAATGGGTAATCTCATGCAGGTACGGAACTCCTTCAAGGGCAGGGGTCAGAGATCAGGCCTGAGCGTGCGCAGGCTCTGTCGCCGGCGCCGCGCAGCCGCCCTCGCCAGCCTTGGTCGGTTGCATCTGCAGGGCATTATTAAAGCGGTTGAAGTAGTTGAACAGGCCAATGGCGCAGAGCAGTTCCACGATCTCGCCCTCCGAGTAGAAGCTTCGCAATTCGGCAAACTGCTCGTCGGTCACCAAGTGAGCGTCGCGAGTGACGGTCTCGGTCAGGTGCAGTGCGACCTTTTCGGCGGGGCTGAAGTCCGCGCGCTCGGGCCAGTCTGACAAGTGCGCCAGTTGGTCGTCGCTCCAGCCCAGGTTGCGGGCCAGGATAGTGTGGCTGGCCAGGCAGTAGGGCGTGTCGTTCACTTGGCTGGTTCGAACGATGATGAGCTCCTTCAGCCGCGTCGAAACTGTTCCCGTATTGAGCACCGCCCCGAAATGGGCCTGCATGGTCGCGAAAATCTCCGGTCGGTGTGCCATCACGCGAAACATGTTGGGTACATTGCCCCGCTGTGCAAAGACCTTGTCGAAGAGTGCGGCGATATCGGGGGTGACCTGGTTGCGATCAAGCCGGGAGATACGGGACATTGGGCCTCCTCAAGAGCTGCTTCCATGGTATCGAAGGATGCGGGCCCATGCGCGCGGAGGCGGCGGAAACAGCGCGCGAAAGCGAGTCCGTGGCTTTTTGACGCGTTCCGGACACTCTGCTACCTTAATAGAGGAACTTGAGTGGCACGACACTCCTCAGTAGCTCAATGGCAGAGCATTCGGCTGTTAACCGAAGGGTTGTAGGTTCGAGTCCTACCTGAGGAGCCAAAGAATCAATAACTTACAGCAAATTTCTTGATTCCCAACCCCACAAAACCCCACATTTCAAACAGCCATTCGCTGCAATTCTGCTTTGGGCTGTTCGCGCTTCATTACCATCTGAACAACTTTTGAGTTTGCCGCCTGTTTAGCTTTCAGAGTGCTATTGCCATACACGTTCATGGTGGTTGCGACGTTGCTGTGACGCATCAACTTCTGCTGCACGCCTATTGGAGCGCCCGTTTCGTCCAGAAGTGAACGATACGTGTGCCGGAAAGTGTGCCAGCCAAGGCCCAAAACTCCGATTCCTGCTCCTTTAGGGCGGAGAATCTGGCGTTGGATGATACCGGCATAGTACGGACGACCAGTCAGCGGGGAAGGGAAGACGAGTCCAAAAGTCCTATTGCCTTTCCAATCCTGTAGCACTGCCGCAAATGCCGAGTCGAGCGGAACGTCGTCCTGGGATGCCTCGGTCTTCACTCGACCAATCCGCCCATTCACGACACCCTGCTGGACCATCATCACACCGACCTTGAAATCTATGTGCTCCCACCGGAGTGCCAAGATTTCGGACACTCGCAATCCGGTACAGATTGCAACAATCACCATTGTTTTGTAAGGCTCCCTCAGAGCTGCAACTAACTCTTGAAGCTTCTCAGGGGCTAGTATCTGAGGCTTGCGTTGCCGTCTGCTCGTGCCTTTGAGCTTGACCAGTTCGATGGGGTTGCGCTGGAGTTCAATCAGTTCCCACAGCATCGCCTTTTCAAACAGCAAGTGCATAAGGGCACGTACCTGCCCCCGTGTCTTTGGTGACAGGCTCAGGGACTTCAGCCATTCAGTAACTTCGAGTGCTCTAACGGCAGTGAGCGGAGCATGTGCCCATTTCTGCTCAATGTGGTTCCTGATGTAGCTACGATATCCAGCTGCCGTGCTGTAGGAGATGCCATCGGTGATGGTGGTCTCTCCCGGTTTTTGTTTAAGAACGTCGTGGATACGCTCTTCCCGCATGAATCGATCGATTACAAGCCCCATCGTCGGTTCGTTCTGCGCTCGAAAGGATTTCGGCCCATTGATGCGCGGTACGTGCTCCTGGAGATGAATCAGGGCTTTGGTTTCGGTCGGATACTGGACAGTGCTAAGCGTGATCTGGCGCATGGGACTGCCGGGTTCCGCGTGATTGCGGAATCGGTATTCCCACACATCTGCTCCAGACTTACGGGACACTCTTCGGAGGCTCCCTTTTTGAAACCGAATTCGCGTAGTCTTCAAGGCTGTTCTCCTGAACACTTCACGCGAACGGCTGGCCGAACAGTGGATTGAGAATCAAGGGCATCGAATCCTAGATCGCATGACCTGGCACGAGCCTCTCGATAACTGGAGTTTGTGAAACATCCGACCGACGAGTGCATCATTGCGTGGACAGAATGAGGCAAGGAGCCCGATTGTCTATTCCTGCTCGCCTCGTGCTGTGGGTGGCAGACCGTGCCCGACAGTGCTGCGTAAGCATTTCCGGATCGCAACGGCAATTGCCGACGGTGAGCACGGTCTCATTCGAGTGCCATCCGGAGTTCAACTTCGCGAGGGTTAGCGCGCGCCATTACAGTCCGGGCGAAGGAAGCAAAGATGCGCCACCCGACTACAGACAATGAGGCGGCCCGGTTGGCAAGAAACAGATCAGAAGACCGTATCTGGCAAATGCCTTCAAAAGAGATTACGTTGCCCACGACATCTTCGGTGTCGTTCGGCAGCGCAGGCAGATACATGGAATCGCGCCGGCTGAATTTCAGCAGCGTACCCAGCTTCTCCTTGGCTCGTTCCTCGTCCTTCCGAATCGGAAGAATGCGGAGCAGCGACGCATGAGCCGTCCTCGCAGGCACAAGATCGCAGGACGAATTGAGCACCGCGAATTTGGGCATTCCCGCGATGCGTTCCCCATAGAAATACGCTGCCTCGGTTTGAACGATGTCACCCTGCAGGACGGAGAACTGGTCGTCTGGGGTATCAAACCCGAGGGCCGAAGTTTCACCATAGTCAATTGGCTTGCGGACAATCGCGTTCACCGCGTTCCAAACTTCCAGCCGCCCTTTCGTGGCAGCCAGTCCATTGGAAAAAGCCTGAACAGCCTGAATCGCCTCCTCGCTGTGCGAGATCGACCGCAACTGCCGTTCAAGCTCTCCAAGTGACGATGCCATGTTTAGAACCGGGGCCTCGGGATCGAGGCATTCTCAAGATTGAATCCGTCCGAAGCCTGCGAATCAATCTCTTCCTGGGTCAGTTGAAACGCGTCATGCCCGTCGCGCGTCGGCAAAACGGGAGACCCGGCAAACAAAGCGGCCGAATGGATCAGAAGTTCGACATGTTCCTGATCGGGATGCTTGGCGACAACTTTGGCAGCCTGGATAATGACGTTCAGGCCCTGCTGAAGCCGACGCACATCCGTAGCCAGTCCGACGAGATGCTGGAAATCGGCGTCGCGCAGGATACGGTAAGTGACACCCTTGCCGACGAGCGTACCGACGCCGTGTTCGGGGATCTCCTCAAGCGTGGTATTTCCCCCTTTGCGGAACTTCTCGAACGAGTTCCAGGTCGGTCCCGGAACAAGGGCCAGGGCGGAAGGACGGGCAAGCGTGGTGGACATGGTGAAACCTCCACGAAGAGAATAGCACAACTCCAACGATATTCCAACGACTTCGTTGTGTAAACGTTGTACCGATAGGGCTCCGGTATCAGGGCGGTTTGGACACAAAGCACAACTCTTTGGAAGAGTGGATGTTACAGCCAATCTCAAAGAGCACAAAGAGCCTGTTGCGTGCCGACCTCCGGCGCTCCTGAGATTTGATTGTCTTTTGTTCTTCGGACCGAAAGGGGTCTGGTCCTCCACATTCAACTCCTCCGATGTTTGATTGGACAAGGTGTCGAAGGGAAACCGAACAGTGAGGACTTTTGTTTATATTTCACCCTGGAGGACAGTAAAGTACCTGCAATCTCCGACACATCCTAATCACGGTCGGTGCCGTAACTTCCACGCCCCGCTCGCGTCTCATTACCGCGGTTACAGAAAGCGCAGTAGGAGCGCCCGACTTTGGCAAAGTATTGCGCCGAAAGCTCACCTCGTTCGCAAGTCAAGCTCGGCTATTCGCAGGAGCAACGTGCGGAGAGGGCCGGGCTTCACCGGAACGACGTCGGCGGTGTTGAGCGCTGTGAGCGCAACATACCTTCGCCATCCAGCCGGATGGGACCCTCGGGACAGTAGTCATCAATCACAGCGTCACGCCCGGCGTTTTCGCGGGTGTATTTACGCCGAACGGCCAGCTGGTGGTCTCTGAAAAACAGCCGAGCAGCGGAACCGATACTTCAAGTATCTCTTCCTACACCATCAATACCAACGGCACACTCGCTGCGATTAGTCAAAACATTCTACAGATGGAAATGGCAATTGCTGGAACGCCATCACTCCAAATGGTAAGTGGGTCTATAATGACAACTGGGGCACCTCCACAGTTGCCGGTTTCTCTGTCGGCTCCAACGGTGCTCTGACTCCCATTGATGGAACGGTTCTGTTCTCTAACCCAAAAGGCACAACCAATCTCGACATGGCCGTCTAGCAGCCTGTGGTGTAAGTAGCGATTCCCCGGCATGATCTTGGGCGAGCCATGAGCGAAGACGCTGCGGCGCGAAGCGTCCGTCGTCCTCGGTTTGGCCTTCTGCACGGCCGATTTTGATTCTTGCGGCGAGTAAACAGCGCCAACAAGAACATAAACAGCCTTCCTCCCAGGTTCTTCCATTCCCGTGGCGTGCCTGCGCCCAAAATCTCCGGGGTGAAAGAATTCCCGTTCAAATCAATCGCTGTGACCTGCCCGTTGTGCAAAGAGCAGCGCCGGTACTTGCCTTCTGAGGTGTTCCTGGGGCGACCGAGCCATTTGGTGGCCAAGCAAGCACGGGCTTGACGTCCTGGGACCTTCATTGCGTTGGGTGACTTGGCGGCAGAGCCCCAAAATCACGTACCCCGGGGCCGGGCGGTCCCTACTCCGGGATGGCACTTACGGTTTTTTACCGTGCGCCCATTATTGCTCCCTTAGCTCCGGCCGCTGACGCCGGCCTTTTCAGGGCGCTAATAACCTGTGGTTCCAGCTACTCAGAAGACTTGGTGGTGCACCCAAAAAAGGCGAAATACGTGTAATACGGGCCAATCACGGGTGGGCGAACAAGGGTGGGGAGCAGCAGATTCTGATCAGATCAAAAGCGCGCTCTCGCCAGGGCGCTCAAGAGACCTCGTGCTTTCTTCTTGCCGGAGACTTACACGCAGGTCGCCAGTCCGGACAGAACCGTGCGCCGTGATCCCCGGAGGTGCGAACGCTGGCCTGGCCGTGTCAAGACCCGGAAAAGCGTCACGAGTATCTAGACAGATCTTCTATGAATCGAATGCGAGCCATCTCAACTGCCTTGGTGATTTGCGCCCTGGTCGGAACTGGCGTCGCGCAAGACAACCACGCAGTTAGCTGCAGCTTCAAGTTGTCTGGCCTGAGACTCTTGTGGACTATACAAAAACGGAGACCTCCTGTCGGTTGACTATGTTTCCCCGCTTTGAGTTAACTCAGTCAATTACCGCTATCTGCTTTTTGGCTCGATCGGGCGCCGAGCCATTCATCAATATGTGGCCAGGTTCGCTTGTGTGCGCCGCTGCCCGCCATAATGCCGATGTGTCCTCCCGAGACGCGAAATATCTCCTTGTCCCTGCTGGCCACCCTGGAAAGGATGGCCTCCGATTGGCACGGAGGAGTAATGTGATCTCCCTCCGCGATGACGGTGAGCAGATTTGCCTGCAACTTCCCCAAATCTACGCGCTGGCCGCGAACATTCATTTCGCCCTTTATCAGGCGATTGTTTTGATAAAGGTCCACGATCAGTTGCCGAAAGACTCCTCCGGCCAGCGGGATATTGTCTGTCACCCAGGTATTCATCGCATGCCATGCTTCGACGATCTGGGGATTATCCAGGTTGTCCCACAGTTTGACGTAATTGCCGATGTAATTCTCGACAGGCTTCAGCGCTTTTGCGCCGTAGTCGATCATGTCGCCGGGCATGTTTCCAAAGGCCGCCAAGACCTTTTCGACATCGAAGTATTTCTCGTCGGTCCATCGTGCGAAGGTGATGTCCGGCTTGTTGCCGAAATCCAGCGGGGCTGTGAGCAGGATGAGGTTGCGCAGCCCGTCGTTGGGCAGCACGGATGCATATATCGTGGTTAGAATGGCGCCGATGCACCAGCCCAGCATGCTGAACTCTTCCGTGCCTGAGATGGATTTGACCTTGCGAATAGCGCGAGGAAGATAGTCAAGAGCATAGTCGTCGAACTTCAGATGCTTGTCTTCCGGCCCAGGGACGCCCCAGTCCAGAAGGTAGACGTCAAAGCCGCGACTCACCAGAAACTCGACAAAGCTGTGGCCGGGCCGAAGATCCAGGATGTAGGGTCGATTCATCAGGGCAAATACCAGCAGCAGCGGAATGCCATGCCGCTCTTCCATCGGGACCACCGGAATATAGCGATAGAGCTTGGCCTTATTCAGCGTCCAGACAAGTTCTTTGGGCGTTTGTGCAATCGCCGCCTTGGTGGTCATCACCTTGTTTAGGGTCCGAAGGCGCTCCTCAAGAAGTTCAACCTTTTCTGTGATAGCTTGGGCCTGCTCCATGTCTATTTCGCATTCTTTCTGGCAGCTTTCTTTGAGGGCGCTGTCTTCCTTGGCGGAGCCGCGGGTTTGCGGGAGCTCACCTGTTTCGCAGTTACAGTCCTGGTCGGACTGGCTTTAGCAGTCGGCGTGGTGCGTGCAACGGGCTCGTCGACCGTTTCGTCCGGAACCCCTTGTTGGGCGGGATGGGACAGACCCAGGATGCGATCCAGCTTTGCATCCATGTCATCGAGGCACATCTCCAGATTGGTGAATCGCTCCGCCAACGCAACTATATCCTGCCGCGAGGGCAGAGAGAGCTGCTCAAGAACCTGCAGCATGGACTTCTCCAGCCCATCTCGCAAGGGCGCAGACATAGTCAGTGTTGTATCCAGCATGGCTCCGCTCGCCTTGGCATAGCTTTCCGTGTTGACTGCTTCAACCATGGCCTTCGCCATGGTATCGAGGTAGATGTCCCGCAGTCCTCGAAACGACTCGAGCGGATCGAACGGCTTCGACCCCCCGGCTTGACCTTCGGCCATCTTTGGCTCCATTTCTGCAAATCACTAGAAGGTTACACCGAAAGATAGCCCGGGGAAGAATGCTCTCGGTTGTCCCATTTTCAGGAAACCGGACCCCCGGGGCTGCCTTCGGTATTCTTTTCAACCGATTGAACTGAGAGATTCCGCTAGTTCACAGTGGTGAAAGGCTTGGCGGCGATGTCCAGCAGCTCCTTCTGAGTCGCGATCAGGCTGTTCACTCCATGCTGGAAGGACTCTACCACCTGTTCGGCTGGCGTGCCGGTCAAGCCAAAGTATTGCTTGGCTTTATCAAAGGCAGCCTTGCCTTGAGACGCAGAATCATCGAGGGCCTTCTTCTGTGCTTTGACCGACTGTTCCACCGTTTGAAGAAGGGTCGCGTTTGCTCCCGAGCCAACCTTGACGGTCGCATTGGCGCTTTCCTTCGCCAGACCGGTCAGCGCGTGACTTTGCTCAAGAACCAGGTCAATGGCTTCCTTTTGTGTGTCGGCGTACCGCGCGAAGGCGGTGGCCGCCGAATCCAGCATGAAAAGGCTCGAAAATCCCGGAACCGTTTGCGACATTTTCTTGCATGCGCCCAGGACCTCGGCATTCTGCTCCACGGCCATGTCGATCCCCTTCTTCTGCAGTTCGGCGATTCTCTCAACGCTTTTACTGTAAAGGTTGCTGATTGTTTCCACTACTTCAGTATTCTCAGCTGCGGCAGTCGATACCGGCCCACCGGCTGTTCTCTTGGTTGTGCTCATATCGTCCTCCTTCGGACTCGAACTCTTCTGCATATTGTGCTGCAGTGCAGCATAAAACAATCATACCCCTATCCAGAATCTTGTCAAGCGGTATTATTGAAGTCGTGAAACAGCCCAAAAAAGTCCTCATTAAGAAATACGAAAACCGGCGCCTCTATGACACGGCCAATAGCCGGTACGTAAACCTCGACGAGGTCGCCGCGATGCTGCAGAATGGCGACCATGTTCAGGTGGTCGATTCTGCAACGGGCGAGGACATTACCCGGCTGATCCTCGCTCAGATCATTGTCGAAGACGCCAAGACCCCGGGTTCAACCTTCCCACTCGATGTGCTGCGCCAGATGGTGATTGCCTCGGGCCGCGCCAGCCAGGAAAGTGCCCTGAGCTACATGAAGGCGATGCTCGAAATCTACCAGAACACCTACCAGGTCATGGCCCCGCCGTTGAATCCTTTCGAATTCATCCAGCGACCAGACGCCGCTCCTGGCGGCATCCCAGAGCCTGCGACAGCCAGCCAGGCTCGTGAAAGCCCAGCCCGCCACGCATCGGATTCGGGAGCCGGAGGGGGAGACGAACTGAAGCGAAGAGTGCAGGAACTGGAGGCGCTTGTTGCTTCGCTCGCCTCAAAGAAGAAAACTGGGACAAAGAAGGCAACTAGGATAAAGAGGCGATAGGTTCGCCACTATATTGAAACGCAAGGCCTTGCCCAGGCGTGGCGCGGTGAGCCGAAACCGCTACTGAGCGGAAATCACCATGGCGATTCCCATGCCGCCGCCGATGCAGAGGCTGGCCACGCCATGCTGCTTTCCACTTCTCCGCAGCGCATGAATCAGCGTCACCAATATGCGGGCGCCCGATGCGCCGATGGGATGACCCAATGCAACCCCTCCGCCGGTGATGTTGACCTTTGCCTGATCCAGTTCCAGAGCACGAATCACGGCCAGAGATTGTGCGGCGAACGCTTCATTCAATTCGAACAGATCGATGTCGGACAAGCTCATTCCCGCGCGGATCAAAGCGGCGGGTATTGCGGCCGCGGGGCCCATCCCCATCACTGCCGGCTCAACGCCCACGGTGGCGTAACTCAGGATCCTCGCAAGGACCGGGAGGCCATGCACGTTTGCATAGTCTTCCGTCGTCACTGCAAGCAGTGCAGCGCCATCGTTCAAGCCGCTCGAGTTTCCAGCGGTCACGGTTCCGCCCTCAGGCTTGAATGCGGGCTTCAACTTGGCTAGAGCTTCCGCCGTGGTGTCTGGGCGCACGTGCTCATCCTCGGCGAACACAACCACCCCCTTGCGACCGGGCACGTTGACCGGAACAATTTCCTCACGGAAAGCACCGGCAGCCTGGCCGGCCGCGGCTCGCCGCTGGCTCTCCAGAGCAAACGCATCCTGATCTTCCCGCGTGATCTTCCAACGCTCGGCTACATTTTCAGCCGTGATCCCCATTGCATAATTCAGTTGAGCGTCTGTCAGTCCATCGCACAGAATCGCATCCACCATCTCTCCATGACCGAAACGATTGCCTGCGCGTGCGCCGGGAAGAAGGTATGGGGCGCGAGACATGCTTTCAATGCCTCCGGCAATGTAGAGACTGCCGTCGCCGGATTTGATTCCCTGAACGGCGCCCACCACGGATTGCAACCCGCTTCCGCACACGCGATTGATGGTCTGTCCGGGAGTTTTCAGCGGCAGGCCGGCCTTGATCACAATCTGGCGGGCCGGGTTCATGCCTTGACCAGCCTGGAGAACGTTGCCGACGATTACATCCGCAATATCATCCGGGATCAGGCCGGGCAGAATCTGACTCAAGACCGACACGCCCAGATCGACGGCGGATACGTTTTTCAAACTACCCATAAAAGCGCCAATTGCCGTGCGCTTTGCTGCGGTGATCACGATTTCTGGCATGCGTACTCTCTTCCATAATGAATGGCTCTCATCCAATGGCGAGTTGATTGGGAGTCAGGGTTAGTGGCGCACCCGAGTTATGCACCGCGAAATCGAGGCAACTGAAATCGACTCTATGAATTGAGTCTTGGCGGGCGATGCATCTGCGCTAGACTTGAACTTTGCAATCCGCTACCGGGTCCCGCCCCCCGCCGAATCGCCTCTGAACGGGCGAATCCGCCTCGGCTGATCCAGGATGACCGACATCGGAGATCGGTCCTCCCGCAATGGGAAAGGCGTCAGAACAGGAACCCGTACCGGCAAGTTTTGCTGCGGATATTGACGCACTGCAGCAACTCCTCTAGTCTGATATTAGCATTTCGCAGAGGCGTGGAGCAAACAATTGCATAGGCCCCTACGCTCTTCGGAATGGTTTATGCACGAAAGCACGAGGAATCGAAGATTGAACGAGGGTGTCATGGAAGAACAGAAGGTTTCAAGGAAAGTCGTCATAGTCACCGGTGCCGCCGGCGGGATCGGCCTCGCAACAGCCCTGCGCTTTGCAGCGGATGGCGCATCCGTGGCTGGGTGGGATGTTTCGGATAAGGCAGCCGCAAGTTTTGAGATGGAGATACGTCAGGCGGGCGGCGAGCCGCTTTTTCAGATGGTGAACGTCACCGACCCACGGGCTGTGGAAGCGGCCGTGAATGCGGTCGTCGATAAGTGGGGCGCGGTCGACGTGGTCGTAAACAACGCGGGAATTGTGCGCGATGCTCAACTGGTGAAGATGAACGGCACAGGGACGGTGAAGAGCATGCCGGAAGAGTCCTGGGACTCGGTGATCGATGTCAACCTGAAGGGAGTCTTCATCACCACCCGCGCCGTGGTTCCACATATGATCCGCCAAGGGAGTGGAGTGATCCTCAACGCGGCGTCGGTAGTGGCGCTGAACGGGAACTTTGGACAAACCAACTACGTTGCATCCAAGGCGGGCGTGATAGGAATGACTCGCACTTGGGCTCGTGAATTGGGCAAGCACAATATTCGGGTCAACGCTGTCGCACCTGGATTTATCGCTACGGACATGCTGAAGTCCATGCCCCCGGATATCCTCGACAACATGATTGATCACACACCGATGAGGCGTGTGGGAAAACCGGAAGATGTGGCCAACGCCTATTTCTGGCTTGCTTCAGACCAGGCCAGCTTTGTGCATGGAGCGGTGCTCTCAGTGGATGGCGGCATGGTGATCGGTACCTGAAGCTCTGCCCTCGTTCCCCTGACTTAAGGAAGTGGAACGAGGCCAGCTTGCCATCCGCCTGGACCTATACTGGGAAGCGGGGGCGGCCTAGTACATATGCTGCCCGCCATTGATCGACAGCGTGGACCCGGTGATGAAAGTACTGTCATCGGCAGCCAGGAAGACAACTCCTCGCGCAATATCTTCGGGGGTCCCAAGACGCCCCACGGGAATGCGGGCAATGATCTTTTGGAGTACGTCGGGCGGCACGCTGCGAACCATATCTGTGTCCACGTAACCCGGCGCTACTGCGTTGACCGTGATCCCGAACCGCGCACCTTCCTGGGCTAATGCCTTCGTAAATCCGTGGATACCAGACTTGGCCGCGGCGTAGTTGACCTGGCCATACTGGCCTGCCTGGCCATTCACGCTGCCTATATTGACAATGCGGCCAAAATGCCTTTCCCGCATTTCTGGAAAGAGCAGCTTGCACAGATTGAAACAGGAGCCCAGATTGGTATCCATGACGGCGTCCCACATATCGCGGTCCATCTTCTGCAGTGTGCTGTCCCGCGTGATACCGGCATTGTTCACCAGGATCTCTATGGCTCCCACTTCTTCCTTGATCTTTCGGACTGCCTCCTGGGATTCATCAAAGTTACTGGCGTCGAATTTATAGATTCTGATGCCGGTTTCCTGCAGAAACTCCTCCGCAGCCTGGTCATTGCCGAGATAGCTGGAAACCACAGTGCGTCCTGCTTTCAGCAAGGCCCGGCTTATCTCGCTGCCGATTCCCCGTGTGCCACCAGTTACAAGAGCCACTCGCACCATTTCATGTCCCTTCCAATTGTGAGTCAATATCTGCTGAATCCTAGGGGTTCACTACTGCGCCGGTCTTTCACTACGTCTTCGGCGCGCCGCTCAGTATAGCGGTCACGCACTGGGTCTCGTTTTGGCGACCCGGTTAACTGCAGCGATCCCATCGTCTATGCACTTTAGGGCCTTTTTTAACACTGCATCATATCGTGCCCCTTGAAGACTGCGGGGCTAACGGGAACTTTCACGGCCTGCATTCATGCTACGGCCCAAGCCGGCAAGCCGTCTGCCTTACGTATCCTCTGCCAGGTCCTACAGCAGGGCCCAAGTGACCTTCTGATCACAGCACGGATTGTCCTCTCTCGCGGATCAAGTGGATGTGATGCAGAACACAATCAAAGCATTTGTTCGAAAGGGACTCGTCGAAAGCAATGGAGTAAAGGCAGGAAAGCCTCTCGATGCGGAGAGGCTTTTCGCTGGGGCCCGGAAAGGGGATAGCTCGTAGCATCAAAGTGCGCTCAATTGGAGCTTTTATCAAATGAGGCTTTCATTCTGCGGATTGAGTCAATGTGGACTTTTCCTCGATTTGCATAATTGAATCTGTTCTTGAATTACGAGTTCCGGTTCGATAGTCGGCAACCCGAACTTTTCCCTCCATTTTCCCATTACCAACGGGATGGTCCGGACACCTTTCATATGCAAGCTCCATTGCCGCTGGCTCTTTGCAAGAGCATCTTTTCGGAATGTGATGCAGATCATAAGTCTCAACTATCTACATCCGTAATCTTTAGCGGATACGTGACGGGCATCACAGTCAGCCGTTATTGCAAATACCTAACTTCCATCTCGTTCCACCTTGCTCTGCATCGAGCCTGCTTAGGCAACTGCGGAATGACTTCTGAGTCGCGAAGCGGTGGCGCATTTGCAAACGGTATTGGGAACGAGCGGCTGTTGTCCACTTGTAGCGATTGCTGCGGAAGCCGACTTTCAGCCTCCGCAGGCACCGCAAGCACTGCAGAAATCCTCGCCATCCCTGGCAAAAATGCATTTAACAACGCGGAAAGGAAAAACAAAATGGCGAAGACAATGAAGGCGGCTGTAGTTCGTGAATTTGGTAAGCCATTGGTCATCGAAGAGGTAGCAATACCGGAACCTGGTCCGGATGAAATTCAGATCAAGATGGAAGCTTGCGGCGTATGTCATACCGATCTGCACGCCGCGGAAGGTGATTGGCCTATCAAGCCGACGCCACCCTTCATCCCTGGACACGAGGGTGTTGGGTACGTCTCCGGCGTTGGCAGAAACGTCAAGACAGTAAAGGAAGGCGACCGCGCCGGCATCGTCTGGCTGTACTCCGCCTGCGGACACTGCGTGGATTGCCTCGCGGGACAAGAGTCTTGCTGCACGAAAGCGCAGTTTGGCGGCTACACCAAGAACGGCGGTTTTGCGGAATACGCGGTGGCCGATCCGAACCATGTCGCTCATCTGCCCTCCAACGTGGGATTCATTGAGATCGCACCGATCATCTGCGCTGGCGTCACGGTGTACAAGGGGCTGAAGTCCACTGACGCCAAGCCGGGCGACTGGGTTGTCATCTCCGGGGTCGGCGGTCTTGGTCACCTGGCTGTTCAATATGCCAAGGCAATGGGCTTCCGCGTTGCGGCTGTGGATGTCTCCGAAGAGAAGCTGGCGCTCGCCCGCAAGCTCGGCGCAAAGCTCACCGTCAACGCCAAAGAGCAGGACCCCGCAGCCTTCTTCCAAAAAGAGATTGGCGGAGCCAAGGCGGTGCTCGTGACGGCTCCCTCCACCGGGGCATTTGCACAAGCCATCGGCATGGTGCGCGCTCGCGGAACTATCGCTCTAAACGGCCTGCCTCCCGGATCGTTTCCTCTGCCCATCTTCGAAGTGGTGCTGAAGGCCCTGACTATTCGTGGCTCCATCGTAGGCACACGTCTGGATCTAGCCGAGGCACTCGCGTTTGCCGGCGAGGGTCTGGTCAGCGCCACCACGAAGGCCGAGAAGCTCGAAGACATCAACGATATCTTCAAGCGGATGCACGCCGGTACGATCGATGGCCGCATTGTGTTGGACATAACCGGAACACATTCCTCCGAGGCAGTTACAGAAGAACGCGTCGCCGTCCTGGTATAGGTTTACTGCACCAGGTGAATCACCTGGAAGAGCCCGGCCATCGAGTCCGGGCCCTTCTGGATCGTTCAAACTGCAACCTGTAAAAGAGCCATCGTTAAGACCAACCGGCTGTCATGGACATGATCCTGCGTCTAATCGTCTCAGCTCTCATCGTGGAGAGCGAGTCGGCCCTTCGGATACAGCAATTGTAGAACAGCAATAGGAGGAAGGTTTGAAGAGTGTATTCGTAGTGGGGGCCGGTCCCGCCGGTCTGTTTGCCGCACAGAAGATAGCCTTGGCGGGCCATGAGGTTTTCGTCTTCAATCGGGATATCAAACCGGGCGGACTTGCCGAGTATGGCATCTACCCGGTAAAGACGACCATGAAGTCGGGCTTGCGCAAGCAGTTTTCCCGAGTGCTTTCGCTTCCCAATCTTCACTACTTCGGCAATGTGAAGATCGGCTCCGCTTACGACGTTACGCTGGACGATCTCAAGGCGCTGGCGCCTTCGGCGATGGTGGTCACGTGCGGAGCGCAGGGCTATAACAAGCTCAATCTTTCCGGCGAGAATGCCAAGGGAGTTTACTCTGCCAAAGACTTCGTCTACCACTACAATCAGCTGCCTCCTTACGCGTCGGAGGATTTCTCCACCCGCAAACGCATCGCGGTGGTGGGAATGGGAAACGTGGCGGCCGATATCATGCGATGGCTGCTGGTGGATAGCCCGGCGCGGCGAACTGAGGAAGTCATCGTTGTAGCTCGCCGCGGACCGTATGAAGCCAAGTTCAGCCAAAAGGAACTTGGCCATGTTGAGACACACATGGATCGCGACGAATTTATCCAGGAACTGGAACGCGTTAAAGCGCGTTGCATCGCCTGCGATCAGGATGTTTCGGTAGAGAAGATCGCCGAAGCGACGTTTCCTGCCTTGCGGAAAGACGAACTCGTCCTGACCTCGCCGAAACTGACCTTCCGCTTTCTCTGCTCACCCAAAGAGATCGTCGTGGGGCCGGACGGCAGAATCAAGCAGTTGATCGTGACGGAGAACGATCTGGTGCTGCGCGGCGACGGCAGTACCGGAGCGAAGGCTACTGATAAAACATCCGTCCTCGATGTGGACACCTTGATCTTCGCAATCGGAGACAAACAGGATCCGGGACTGGGATTGCCGATGGGGCCGGATGGCTATGCGACCATGCCGAATCTTGAGTCGCCATCGGAGCCGGTATACGAAATGTGGAATCCGCGCACTGCCAAATCGCTCGATGGAACTTTTGTTGCGGGCTGGGCCAGGCGCGCGAGCACAGGTTTGGTAGGCATCGCGCGTCATGATGGCGAAAACGCCGCGGGCAAGGTCATTGAGTACCTGAAGACCGTTCCGGAGAAGGACACGCTCCATGCCTTCGAGATCGAAACCTTGCTCGAGAGCAAGGGTCTGCGCACGGTGAACAAAGCCGATCTTCTCACACTTGCACAGGTTGAAGAGCTCGAAGCGAAGGCGCGGAAGCTGGTTAGCTTCAAGTTCTCCGATAACAGCGAAATGCTGGGCGCGATCGCGCATGAGAAGGTGGCGGCCATCCTGTCCCGGCGCGCACGGCGGTCGTCACCAGTTCTGGAAGCATGGGCAACAGAATCTCTCGAACCGGTATTGGCAGGAGATTGAAGTGGTCGATCGGTATTCGCGCAGGCTGCAACTCTCCGAATTCCGGCCGGTAGTATGCCAGCTTCACGGAGCTTGATTCGCAGCTCCTCAACAATTCAGCAATCGGCGGCCTTTCTCAGGAAACAATGAAATGCCTCCGCTCAAAGGAGAGAAAGAATATGGTAACGGCAGCAGGTCAATCATCGATTCACGACGCGCTTGAAGTCCTTCACCAATCGGGCGTCAAGACAAGATACGACAACTACATCGGTGGCAAATTTGTACCGCCCACCACGGGCCGGTACTTTGTCAGCACAAGTCCGATCAACCAGGAACCTATTTGTGAGTTTGCACGCTCCGGAGCAGCCGATGTGGAATTGGCCCTGGATGCCGCGCATGCGATCAAGGACCAGTGGGCCAACACTTCTCCGGTCGATCGCGCCACGGCTCTTCTCAAGATCGCGAACGTGCTGGAAGAAAATCTCGAGACCTTGGCGCTTGCGGAAACCATCGACAACGGCAAGCCCATTCGCGAGACGCGCAACGCCGACATTCCACTGGTCATCGATCACTTCCGCTACTTCGCCGCCTGCATTCGCGCCGAAGAAGGGCGCATGACAGATATCGACAAGGACACCGTAGCCTATCACTTCAAGGAACCGCTGGGCGTCGTCGGCCAGATTATTCCTTGGAACTTTCCGCTGCTCATGGCCGCATGGAAGCTGGCCCCCGCAATCGGCGCCGGCAACTGTGTAGTCATCAAGCCTGCATCGAACACGCCGTTGAGCATCATGGTTTTTGCTCAACTGGTGGGCGGCTTGCTGCCTCCCGGCGTGCTGAATGTCATCAGCGGCCCTGGTGGAGAAATGGGCCAGTCTCTGGCTTCGAACAAGCGCATTAACAAGATCGCCTTCACAGGTGAAACCACCACAGGGCGACTGATCATGCAGTACGCATCGCAGCCCATCATTCCTCAGACCCTGGAGTTGGGCGGCAAGTCGCCGAACATCTTCTTCGCGGACGTGATGGACGCAGACGACGACTTCCTTGACAAGGCACTCGAGGGTTTTGCACTGTTCGCATTCAATAAGGGAGAGGTTTGCACCTGCCCGTCTCGCGCGCTGGTTCACGAGTCGATCTATGACAAGTTCGTGGAGCGCGCTGTTGCTCGCGTGGCAAAGATCAAGGTTGGCAACTCGCTGCTGCCAACCACCCAGATGGGACCGCAGGTGTCGAAGGATCAAATGAACTCGATCCTCAACTACATCAAGATCGGGAAAGAAGAGGGCGCTAAATTGCTGACGGGCGGCGATCGGGCTCATCTCGGCGGCGATCTTGAGAATGGCAACTTCCTGCAGCCGACCGTATTCTCCGGCAATAACAGCATGCGCATCTTCCAGGAGGAGATCTTCGGGCCGGTTCTTTCGGTCACGAAGTTCAAGGACCTCGAAGATGCTATCAAGATCGGCAACGACACGATCTATGGCCTGGGTGCGGGCGTATGGTCGCGCAACTCAAACAACCAGTATCGCGTGGGCCGGGAGATCAAGGCGGGCCGCTGCTGGACCAACTGCTATCACCTGTATCCTGCCGGCGCAGCGTTCGGCGGCTACAAGGAGTCTGGTTTCGGCCGCGAAACGCACAAGATGATTCTCGATCACTATCAGCAGACCAAGAACCTGCTTGTGAGCTATAGCACGAAGGCCTTGGGTCTCTTCTAGGGAGCCTCTGCAGAGAGGCTAGTCGACAGTTCGCCGTTTCGCTGCAAATTGCTAGACGAACGGAGGCCCTTGTTGCAGAACTGAGACCAGAGGGGAAAGCGGAGGCGGGCTCTGCTGGAGAGCAACCTGCCAAGGATTACCTCGCCGAAACTCATTCCGATGAGTGACCGGGGCGGGCTTCGCGCCTGCCCCGGTTGGGTCCTACTGCTCCTGGACATCGGAAGAGATTTCCCGATGCCTCAAAAAACTCATGCTCGCCGGCAGCCACTCAGGTCTCTGTCTGCTCGAACTTTGCTGCTGCTCGAACTCCACCGGAGACTGATAGGCGAGCGCGGAATGCAGCCGTACAGGAACGGATTCCTGAGGTGGGCAAGAACAGCCGTTCCAGGCTTGAGCGATAATCAGGGGACGGTGTTGAAGTGATGCGAGCCTATATTTGGGTTGCTTCGGTAGTTGTCCTTGGCGGGCTGGTACTGTGGGGCTGGTGGTACCGACATCTCCGCGCTTGGTCCACACATAAGCAGGATGAATCAATGCGACGTCACGTAAACACAAATTATGACTGATAGCCAGATCGAATGACGAGCTTGTTCATCCACGGTATGCTCCAGCCTCCCTATTTTTAAATGGGGATGTTCCCATCGCAGTCCCAGTTCCTGGAGGCCGACCTGAAGACACAGCTGCCCAAGCGTCTGCACTTTACTTCGCCATGCAGAATCAACGAGTTGGTTGAACGCGGGGGGCGGCTTCCCGGACCACGAGAGCCGACGACACTGGAATTGGGTATCTCAATGGGCAGGGTTTGTGTGTTCCTGTGTTTGACGGACGAACAGTACACAAAATTGAAGAGAAGCCGTTTTGTGCGATGCAAGGTTATTACCACCTTTTTTACTTCAGATTGTGCGATTGTCAGCTGCGATGCGTCCGATACTGGAACCCTGCGAGCATCCGCAGCGTGAGCAGAATGCTTCTCCCCCTCGAATAGGCTTGCCACAGGAACTGCAAGGCCCAAGGAGAGGCCCTCGGAACAGAAAATAAAGGATGAATCCAATCAAATTGGGTATGAGGAAAGCGGCAATCACCCAGGCCCAAGCAGGCA
>Ga0302320_10004329_pt1 | contig 32267 bp, 22 predicted proteins | sample Bog_T0_3_FD_202130 | JGI IMG/M metagenome (GOLD analysis project Ga0302320, IMG submission 202130) | Peat permafrost microbial communities from Stordalen Mire near Abisko, Sweden - Bog_T0_3 | ecosystem: Environmental > Terrestrial > Soil > Wetlands > Peat | place: Sweden: Abisko, Stordalen Mire... | reverse complement strand
AGGAGTGCCTGCTCGGCTGGAAGGAGTTCGAGATGGAGGTCATGCGCGACCACAAGGACCAGTGCGTGGTCATCTGCTCGATCGAGAATTTCGACCCCATGGGCGTGCACACCGGCGACTCGATCACGGTCGCGCCCGCGATGACCCTCACCGACAAGGAATTCCAGGTGATGCGCGACGCCTCGTTCGCGGTCATCCGCGAGATCGGGGTGGAGACGGGCGGCTCCAACATCCAATTCTCGGTCGATCCCGCGACCGGGCGCATGGTCGTGATCGAGATGAACCCGCGGGTTTCGCGCTCCTCCGCCCTCGCCTCGAAGGCCACCGGGTTTCCCATCGCCAAGATCGCCGCCAAGCTGGCCGTGGGCTTCGCCCTCGACGAGCTGCGCAACGACATCACCCGCCTCACCCCGGCGAGCTTCGAGCCCACGATCGACTATGTGGTCACGAAGATCCCCCGCTTCACCTTTGAGAAGTTTCCCGATGCGGACGCGACCCTGACCTCGGCGATGAAGTCGGTGGGCGAGGCCATGGCCATCGGCCGCACCTTCAAGGAGTCGTTCCAGAAGGCCCTGCGCTCGCTGGAGATCGGCGCGACGGGCTTTGGCGCCGGCGGCCGGCTCGGCGGCTTCGACCTGCCGGACGATGCGGTGATCAAGACCAAGCTTTCCACCCCCAATGCCGAGCGGGTCTTCTATATCCGGTACGCCTTCAAGGCCGGCTACTCGGTCGAGCAAATCTTCGACCTCACCAAGATCGATCCCTGGTTCCTGCACCAGCTGCGGGAGATCCACGAGATGGAGGACGCGCTGCGGGGCCAGACGCTTGGGTCCCTCGGCACGGAGAGCTTCCGGCGGGCCAAGCAGTTCGGGTTCTCGGACGCCCAGCTGGCCTATCTGGTCAAGAGCGATCTCGGAGCGGTGCGGGCCGACCGCGCGCGTCGGGGCATCCGCACGACCTACCGGCTGGTCGACACCTGCGCGGCCGAGTTCGAGGCGTTCACCCCCTACTATTATTCAAGCTACGGCGACGAGTCCGAGGTCATCCCTTCCCAGAAGCGCAAGATCATGATCATCGGGGGCGGCCCCAACCGGATCGGCCAGGGGATCGAGTTCGACTACTGCTGCGTGCACGCGAGCTTCGCCCTGCGCGAAATCGGCTTTGAGACCGTCATGGTCAATTCGAACCCGGAGACCGTCTCCACCGATTACGATACGAGCGACCGCCTGTACTTCGAGCCGCTCACGCTCGAGGACGTGCTGGAGGTCTACCAGCAGGAGGGCTGCGAGGGCGCCATCGTGCAGTTCGGCGGGCAGACCCCGCTCAATCTCGCCTCGGCGCTCAAGGCGAACGGTGTGAACGTCATCGGCACCTCGCCCGAGAGCATCGAGATCGCGGAGGATCGGAAGCAGTTTGCCGCCATTCTCCGCGAGGTCGGGCTCCGCCAGCCGGCCAACCGCACGGCGCTGGGCGAACATGAGGCGGTGGCCTTCGCCGGCGAGATCGGCTACCCGGTCCTGCTGCGGCCGTCCTTCGTGCTGGGCGGGCGCGGCATGTTTGTCGTCTACAGCGAGCCCGACCTCAAGGCGGTCGTGCGCCAGGTCTTCGACGTCATGCCGGGCAAGCCGGTCCTGATCGACAAGTTCCTGGAGGACGCGATCGAGCTCGATGTCGACTGCATCAGCGACGGCGAAACCAGCGTGATCGGCGGCATGCTCGAGCACATCGAGTACGCCGGCGTGCACTCCGGCGACGCGTCCATGGTGATGCCGCCCCACACCCTCGGCGCGGAAATGCTGGCCACGGTGCGCACCGCCACCCACGCGCTGTCCCGGGCGCTCCGCGTCGTGGGCCTGATGAATGTGCAGTTCGCGATCAAGGACGGCCAGCTCTACGTCCTGGAGGTCAACCCGCGGGCGTCCCGCACCGTCCCCTTCGTGGCCAAGGCGATCGGCGTCCCGCTGGCCAAGCTCGCGGCCAAGGTCATGGCCGGCCGCAAGCTCGCGGACCTCGGCTTCACCCGCGAGCACGTGCCGAAGCACTGGTGCGTGAAGGAGGCGGTCTTTCCCTTTGTGCGCTTCCCCGGGGCCAGCATCGCGCTCGGCCCGGAGATGCGCTCGACCGGCGAGGTGATGGGGCTGGACGAGGACCTCGGCCTCGCCTTTGCCAAGGCCCAGGCGGCGGCGCGCCCGGGGCTCCCGACCGGCGGCAACGTGTTCCTCAGCGTGAAAGATTCGGACAAGGGCCGGGCGGTCGTCATCGCGCGCGGGCTCGAGGAGCTCGGCTTCGTCCTCTATTCGACCAGCGGCACGGCCAAGCATCTCGCCGACCACGGCCTCACCGTCAAACGGCTGGCCAAGGTGAGCGAAGGCCGTCCCAACGCGGTGGACATGATCAAGAACGGCCAGATCGCGATGGTCATCAACACCCCCGGCGGGATGATCCCGCGCCGGGACGAGAACGCGATCCGGGCGGCGGCCTATGCCCATAACATCTGCCTGATGACCACGATCACCGGCGCCGGCGCGGCGCTGGATGGGATCCGGGCGCTGCGCACCAAGCCCCTGGGGGTGAGGCCCATTCAGCAGTATCGCGGCAACGTCGATGTGATATGATGTGACCCGATGAACCCCTCCCGCATCCTGATTGCGCTGCTGCACGGGCCCGACCAGCCCGGGCTGGTGGCGCGCGTGGCCGGATGGATCTTCGAGCGCGGCGGCAACATTCTCCACGCCGACCAGCACAACGACCCGGAAGCCGGCATCTTCTTCCAGCGGATCGAGTGGGAGTCGCGGGCGGCGGAACCGGCGGAGGAGTCATCCGCCTTCGCCCGCTTCGCCACCTCCCTGGGCATGGCCGCCCGGGTCTCGACCGCGGCCAGCCGGCCGCGCGTCGCGATTTTTGTCTCCAAGGCCGACCATTGTTTTCACGACCTGGCGCTGCGGTGGCGGGCGGGCGAGTTTATCGGCGAGATCGCCGCCGTGGTCTCCAACCATCCCGACCTGGCCGAAGCCGCGCGGGGCTACGGGCTGCCGTTTTATCTCATTCCGGTGACGCCGGAGACCAAGCCCGCCGCCGAGGCGAGGATGCTCGCGCTGCTGCAGGAACGCGACGTCGGATTGGTGATTCTCGCGCGCTTCATGCAGGTGCTCTCGGCCGATTTTCTGGCGGCGTTCGGCCGGCCCGTCATCAACATCCATCATTCCTTCCTGCCGGCGTTCGCCGGCGGCCGGCCCTACCACCAGGCCTACGAGCGCGGGGTGAAGCTGATCGGCGCCACCGCGCACTACGCCACCGCGGAACTCGATGACGGTCCCATCATCCAGCAGGATGTCGTCCGGGTGACTCACCGCCACAGTGTGGCCGACCTGGTCCGCAAGGGGCGCGACCTCGAGAAGACGGTGCTGGCCCAGGCCGTGCGCTGGCACCTGGAGAGCCGCGTCCTGGCCTACGGGCGCAAGACGGTGGTCTTCGACTGACGGAGCGGGACCGCCGCCCTCAGGCTCCCGCGGGCACGGCCAGCTCGAACGGCTGCTTGCAGTGGACCGTCACCCCAAAGCGCCGGCGGGGCTCCGGGTCGCGGTAGGTGACTTGGAACCCGCCCTGGCCGAGGATGGAGCGGAGTCCCGCCTCGAGCTCCGGCAGCGCCGCGGCGGCGGTAGCCGGGTTGTTGGGGGCGATCCCCCGGTCGTTCACGATCACCTCAAAGTCCGTGCGGCTGAACTTCAGCTTGCCCGGGAAGGACTCCTCGAGCCAGGCGGCGGTCCGGGCGGCGCCCTCAAAGGCCTGCGCGACGCGGTCCGCGTTGGTGCCCGCCAGGAGGGTCTTGCGCCGGTGCAGCACGCCCCAGACTCCCCGGGTGTGGTCGAGCGCGAAGTCCGCCTCGTGGCCGACGGCGATCACGCCGGGACCATCGGGAATGTGCAGCAGCTCGGCTACGTCGATCAGCAATACGCCCGGGACCGACTGGGAGGCGACCCAGCGGTGGAAGACGTTGACCACTTCGGCGGGGTCGATGCCCAGGGCGCCGGCGACGGGTATTTTGACAACCAGATGTTGGAGTTCCATGACGGAAGGGAAGGGGGAGGGCGGCCCGACGGCTCAACCCTCGGCGCGCCCGGGGACCGGCGCCGACCGCAGCTTGTTATAGCAGTTGTGCACTCCCTCGATGAAGAGCTGCGCCTCGGCGATGCGGTGGTGGGCGGTGTCGGCGGTGTATTTTTCGCCGCGCGCCGCCATGGCGGCGAAGAAGTAGTTGGCGAATTTCGGCCCGACGAACGGATCGAAGAAGAGCTGGGTGTCGAAGAACCGCTCCTTGAATTCGGCGACGATCTCGGCGGGATCGTTGCCGACGTCGTCGTACTGCACCTGGACGAGCGCCTTGGCCGCGACCAGGAAGGCCTTTTCCGCGGTCTCGCCGCCGCCTTGCGCCAGGTTGCGGTCGAGGTCCAGGCCGGCCTCGAACACCAGGCGTTCCGCCGCGGTCATTTCAAACTGGTAGCGCGAGACGACTTCGCCGGCGCACTCGCCGATGCCGATGTCGCCGATGCTGTAGAGGCGGGGATCGCCCCAGTCGGAATAAAGGTCGGGCTGGGCCTCGTAGGAGGGCAGGTGGGCGAAGAGCGGCTCGAGCAGCGCGCGGATCGGCGCCTTGCCCACCCGCTTGATGAAGGCGTAGAACCGCTCGCCCTTCTCCCGGTTCCTGACGTAGTAATCGGTGATCCGTTCGACCGCCTCGGGCGTCCGCTTGGACGGGACGGCGATGATGGGCAGGCCGTACGAGCCGGCGTTGTTTTCCCACTGGCCGCCGAGCACGACCTGGAAGTGCGGCACCTTGAAGCCGTTGATCGTCCGGCTGACGCCGTAGAAGCCGAGGTCGGCGACGTGGTGGCAGCCGCACGAATTGAAGCATCCACTGATCTTGATGTGGAGGTCCTTGATCGACTGGTCGAGCTCGTAGCCCTTGGCCAGCAGCCGGTTGCGGAGTTCGCCGGCGAGGCCGCGCGAGGAGGAGATCCCGAGCTTGCAGGTGTCGGTGCCGGGGCAGGAGGTGATGTCGACGATGCTCTGTGCGCCGGGCTGGCCCAGATCGGCGGCGGCCAGGTCGGCGTAAAGGGCCGGGACGTCCGACCAGCTCACCCAGCGGATGAGGAAGTTCTGCTCGACGGTGGTGCGGACCGTGCCGCGGGTGTATTTGGCGACGATGTCGGCGAGCGAGCGGAGCTGGTCGGCGGTGATGTCGCCCAGGGGCAGGGTCACCGCGGCGGTGACGTAGCCCTGCTGGCGCTGGTCGCGGACATTGGCCTGCACCCACTGGCGCAGCTGCTCGTTGCCGCCGCCCAAGGCGGGCGGAACACCGGGGGGGTGCAGCGGACCCTCGGCGGCCTGGTCGGCGCCATTGAGCATCTCGGTCCAGCGCGGGTCCGGGCGCAGTTCGCGGCGGGCGGCGAAAACCTCCTCGCGGAATTTCTCGATGCCCCACTTGTCGACGAGGAACTTGATGCGGGCCGCGTTGCGGTTCTTCTTCTCGCCGTTCTTGCCGAAGACCCGGCAGACCGCCTGGACCAGCGGGAGCAGCTCCTCGACGGGGGCGAACTCCGTCAGCACGCGAGCCTGCCGGGGCACGGGCCCGAGTCCGCCGCCCACCACGATCTTGAAACCGCGCCGGGGCTGGCCCTCGACTTCGCGCACGGCGGCCACAAACCCGATGTCGTGCATCTGGGTCAGGCCGCAGGGGTGGTCGGTGCAGCCGCTGAAGGCGGGTTTGAACTTGCGCCCGAACTCCATCGTGTCCGGGTGGCCCATCAGGAACCAGGCCAGGGCATGGGCGTAGGGCGTGACGTCAAAGGCCTGGTCCCGGCACACGCCGGCGAGGGGGCAGGCGGTGACGTTGCGCACGGCGTTGCCGCAGGCCTCGCGGGTGGTGATGCCGACCTCGGCCAGCCGCCGCATGATGGTGGGCCCGTTCTCGATATGGATGAAATGGAGCTGGAAGTCCTGCCGGGTGGTCACGTGGGCGATGCCGTCGGAATACTCCTCCGCCAGTTCCGCCATGACCTCGAGCTGCCGGGGAGTGGTGCCGCCGAAGGGCAGCTTGATGCGCAGCATGCCGGGGGCGTCCCACATCGTGCCGGGGCCCTTGGTCGGCTTTTCCTCAAAGGGGAGCTTGCGGCTGGCCGTGCCATCGTAGCGCTGGCCGTTGTCGTAGCGCTGGCCATAGGCGCCGCGGCGCAGCCGGGTCTCCGCGAAGACCTTTTCGTCGATCTTTCCCTGCTTGCGGAGCTCGATTTCGGTCTCGAACTGGTCGATTTCCGCGCCGAGATTGTCGGGCAGTTTGCCTTCGAGGCGTTCTTTCCAAATTGCGCTGCTGGCTTTCATGTAAATTGGGCGGGAAAATCGATATTTGGGGGGCGCACCTTGCACCGACAAGAATTTGCTGGCACATGTGGATACCCGGTCGTTTTTATTAGTTTCCACTTCCTTTAAAATGGCAAGTAATCACGCTACCCGAGTTTACGACTCGATTCTAGGCCTGCTCTCCAACGAGGAAAACCCGACCCCGCTGGTCCGGCTGAACAAGGTCGTGCCCTTCCGGCATGCCACCATTTACGCCAAGCTGGAGTGGTACAACCCCTTCGGCGCGGTCAAGGACCGCGTGGCGGCCAACCTGATCCGCGACGCCGAGGAGCGGGGCACGCTGGTGCACGGCCAGAAGCTGGTCGAGGCCACCTCGGGCAACACCGGGCTCGGCCTGGCCATGGTGGGCAACCTCAAGGGCTACCCCCTGCGGACCACGCTCTCGTCCGAAATCCCCCTGGAGAAGCGCACCATCCTGCGGTTTTTCGGCGCCGATGTGCGGGAGTTCGACGACACCCTCTGCCCCGCCCCCGGCGCGCCCGAGGGCGCGATCGCCACCGCGCACGAGACCGCCGCCAAGGAACCGGGCTTCGTGCTGCTCGACCAATACGCCAACCCGGCCAATCCGGACGCCCATTTTCGCACGACGGGCCCGGAGATCTGGCGGCAGACCGGAGGCAAGGTCACCCACTTCTTCGCGAGCCTCGGGACCTGCGGCACGATCACGGGCACGGGGCGGTATCTCAAGAGCCGGAATCCCGCGGTCAAGGTCTACGGGGTGTATCCGGAGGATGGCCATGACATCCCCGGGGTGCGGAGCAAGCGCCAGCTCAGCCAGACCAAGCTGTATTTTCCGAAGGAATACGACGGCGAGGCCGAGATTCCCGATCCGGAGTCCTACGACCTGTGCCTGCGCCTCAACCGGGACGAGGGGATCATCGCGGGCCCGAGCTCCGCGCTGGCGCTGGCCGGGGCGCTGCGCCTGGTGCCCGACGAGCCCGGGGTGGTGGCGGTGGTGATCTTCCCTGACAACATCTTCAAGTATTCCTCCTCGGTCACCCGGCACTTCCCGGGCCTGGTTCCGGCGGCGCCGGCGTCGGCCACCGCGGCGCCGAGCCGGGCGGACGGCCTGATGGACGAGATGATCGAGAACCTGAAGAATCCCTATGATTCGGTCTCCGTCACCGACCTGGCGCGCGAGCTGGAGGGGGTCGGCGCCAAGCCGCTGGTGGTCGACGTCCGGCCCTTGAGCCAGTACCACGACCTGCGGATCGCGGGCTCGGTCAGCCTGCCCCAGGCGGAGCTGTCGCAGCGCAAGGGGGAGCTGCCGGCCGACCGCGATGCGCCGATCGTGATGGTCTGCGGCATCGGCAAGTTCTCGAAGCCGACGACGCTGTACCTGAAGTCCCTTGGCTACCGGCACGTGCGCAGCCTCAAGGGCGGCATCAACGAATGGGTCCGCAAGCAGCTGCCGACGGAGTCCGCCGCCGCGGTGAAGGCTGGCTGAGCCGCTCGAAACACGATCTATGTCCAAAGACAAAGTCCGGCTCGGTTTCGTGGGAACGGGCGGGATGGGCCAGATGGCCCATCTCCGCAACTATTCGCTGCTGCCCGACTGCGAGGTCGTCGCGGTCTCTGAGACCCGCGAGGGCCTCGGGGCGCGCGTGGCCGCGCGGTACGGCGTGCCCAAGGTGTATCCGGACGCCGCCGCCATGCTGGCGCATGAAAAGCTCGACGGGCTGGTGGCCTCCCAGCCGTTCTGGCGCCACGGGATCGTGGTGAACGAGCTGCTCCGGACAGGTCTCCCGCTCTTCATTGAAAAACCCCTGGCTGGGACGCTGCCGGTCGCGGAGCAGCTCGAGGCGGCCGACCGGGCGGCGGGCGGCAAGATCATGATCGGGTACCACAAGCGCAGCGATCCGGCGACGATCTACGCCAAGGCGGAAATCGACCGCCTCAAGCAGACCGGGGAGCTGGGAAAGCTGCGCTATGTGCGCGTGACGATGCCGTCGGGCGACTGGGTCGCCAACGGCTGGCTGGGCGCGCTGGACGCGCCGCGGCCCGACCTGGTCGTCGACCCGGAGGATCCCGGCCTGGACCCCGCGAGCCGGAAGGCCTTCTTCGAGTTCGTCAATTTCTACATCCACCAGATCAACCTGATCCGGCACCTGGCGGGCGAAAATTACCGGCTCTCCTATGTCGACCCGACGGGCGTGGTGATCACCGGCAATGGCCTCGTCTCCGGTGTGCCGGTGGTCCTGGAGGCCTGCCCCTACACCTCGCCCTCGGACTGGCAGGAGTCGGCCCTGGTCGCCTTCGAATACGGCTTCGTCCAGCTGCGCCTCCCCGCGCCCCTGGCCTTCAACCGGCCGGGACACGTCGAGGTCTATCGCGACCCGCCGGTGTCCCGGACGGATGGCCGCCCGGCGGGTGGCAGCACCACGATCCCGGAGCTGCCGTGGGACCATGCGATGCGCGTGCAGGCGCAGAACTTCATCAAGTTCTGTCGCGGGGAGGCGCCGCCGCCCTGCGGGGCCGCGGAGGCGGCCGAGGACATCCGCATTGCCCGCTCCTGGCTCAAAATCACCCGGGGCGTCTGACGCCAATTCGACGCGTGGCGTTTGTGTAAAGGGGGTTTGCGCGTTAGGCTGGGGCATGAACGCGAACCCCATCGTCAGTCACGAAGACATCTCCCGTCGGGCCCATCGGATCTGGGAGCAGGCCGGCCAGCCGGACGGCCGGGAGAAGGAGCACTGGCTGCGGGCGGAGCATGAATTGCGCACCTCCGCCTCTCCCGCCATGGCCCCGCATAGCACCAATTACGTCCATCCCGGCGTCTCGAACGACGCGGTCCATCACCGGCGGCATTGATCCGCTATCGTCGATCCAGTTTGGAGGGGGGGCCTGCAGCAGTCCCGATGAGCCGGGCAGGCTCGCCGGGGGCGGCTGGCGCAGCGTTGTTGGTCTGCGCTTACCACTCCCTGACTCGCCTGCCTTGACCAACTCCGCGGAGCCAGCTGCCCCCGGCGAGCCTGCCCGGCGGCTCATCCCTGGGACTCGATTGCCACGCCCAGCCCAGATTTCCGGCATTTACACCGGTCCGGGATTTTGCTCTCCTGACTGTTCCCCCAGATCAACCCTTCACTTCATGCCGCTGCGCCCGACTCCTTCCAAACCGAAAACCCCGCCCGTTCCCGTCGCGGGCGAAGTCGCGGCGGCCGCCGGGCCCGACCTGGACTACCACCTCCAGACTTTCTGGGAGAAGTACAGCACGGTCATCCTCGGGGTCTGCGCGGTCGTGATGCTGGCGATCGTGGCCAAGGGCGGCTGGGAATACTTTGAGGCGCAACAGGAAGCCGGAATCGAAAAGGAGTTTGCCGCCGACTCGACCCCGGCCCTGCAGAAGACCTTCATCGCCGCGCATCCCGACCACGCGCTGGCGGGAGTGGCGGAGCTGCAGATCGCCGACGCGGCCTATGCCGCGAACCAGATTGCCGATGCGCTGGCCGGGTACACGCAGGCCGCCGCCGTGCTCAAGACCGGCCCGCTGGCGGCCCGCGCCAAACTTGGCCTCGCGATGTCGAAGCTGGAGTCCGGCCAGGCCGACGAGGGCGAGACCGCGCTGCGCGAGCTCGCGGACGATCCCCAGGGGTACAAGCCGATCCGCACCGAGGCCGCCTACCACCTGGCCAGCCTGGCGGCCGCGGCCGGCCGCTCGGCGGACCTGCAGAAGCTTTCGACCCAGCTCCTGCAGATCGACCCCGACAGTCCTTGGACGGAGCGCGTCTTCGCCCTCCAGGCCCAGGCGGGAGCGGCCGGGCCCTCCAGCCCGGCGATTTCCGTGCCGGGTGGGGTATCTTTCAAGCCTTGAGCCGGCTCCTGGTTTTCACCTATAACCGGCACCGATGAAAGCGCCGACCCCCGTGCTGGAGATTGAGCAGCCGCTCGGCGAACTGGCCCGCCAACTCGATGAACTGCGCCAGCAGTCGATTGAGACCAGCCAGGACCTCACGGGGGAAATCCAGGCGGTCGAGGTCAGGATCGAGAAGCTGCAGCGCGACCTCCACGCCGCCCTCACGCCGTGGCAGCGGGTCCTGATCGCGCGGCACGCCAAGCGCCCCCATTCGCTCGATTACGTCGAGATGATCTGCGAGGACTTCCAGGAGCTCCACGGCGACCGCCAGTTCAGCGACGACCGGGCCCTGATTGGAGGCACCGCGTTCTTCAACGGTCGGGCGGTCATGATCATCGCCCAGCAGAAGGGCCGCGACACCAAGGAAAAAATCGCCCGCAATTTCGGAATGCCGCAGCCGGAAGGGTATCGCAAGGCTTTGCGGATCATGCGCCTGGCGGAGAAATTTGACCTGCCGCTGCTCTGCTTCATCGACACCCCGGGCGCCTACCCCGGGGTCGGGTCCGAGGAGCGGCACGTTTCCGAGGCGATCGCGGTCAACCTGCGCGAGATGTCGCTGCTGCGCGTCCCGTCGGTCTCCGTCGTGGTGGGGGAGGGCGGATCGGGCGGGGCCCTGGGGATCGGCGTCACCGACCGGGTGCTGATCTTCGAGAACAGCTACTATTCGGTGATTTCGCCGGAGGGATGCGCGGCGATCCTCTGGAAGGACGGCGCCGCCGCGCCGCAGGCGGCCGCGGCCCTGAAACTGAGCGCCGCGCATCTCCAGGATCTCGGGGTGGTCGACGAAGTCATCGCCGAGCCCCTGGGCGGTGCCCACCTGGATCCCGCCGCGACCGCGGCGTCGCTCAAGCACGCCCTGCAACGGCACCTCAAGGAGCTGGGCGCGCTCTCCACCGACGCCTTGCTGGCCCGGCGCTACGAGCGCTACCGCCGCCTCGGCACCTACGAGGAAGCCGGCGCGTTGAAATCCTAACCGGACTATCGAAGCGAATGCCTTGAACGTAGGAGCGGCAGCCTGCCGCTTCCCTCGGAGGCACGCGGCAAGGTGCCGCGTCTACTTTGGCCGCACCGTGCGCCAGACCGCCAAACAGCGCGCGAGCAGGTCGGACAGCTCGCCCAGCGGGACCATGTTGGGCCCGTCGCTGAGGGCGCTCGCCGGATCGGGGTGGGTCTCGATAAACAGTCCGTCGGCTCCCGCCGCCAGCGCGGCCTTGGCCAGGGGCTCCACGAATTCGCGCTGTCCCCCGCTCTTTCCCCCGGCCGCCCCCGGCAGCTGCACGCTGTGGGTGGCGTCGAAGACCGTCGGCAGCCCGTTCCGTTTCATGATCGCAAAGGAACGCATGTCCACGACCAGGTTCTGGTAGCCGAAGGTGGTGCCGCGCTCGGTCTGCCAGACCTCGGCCGCCCCGCCCTGGCGCAGCTTGCCGGTCACGTGAGCCATTTCCTGGGGTGAAAGGAACTGCCCCTTCTTCACGTTGACCACCCGGCCGGTCGCCGCGGCGGCGAGCAGCAGGTCGGTCTGGCGGCAGAGGAACGCCGGGATCTGCACAACGTCGCAGACGGCGGCGACGGCCGCGACCTGGGCGGTCTCATGCACGTCGGTCAGGACCGGAAATCCATACTCCTGCCGGATCAGCGCCAGCAGGCGCAGGCCCGCCTCGAGGCCGAGGCCGCGCTCGCCCTCGATCGAGGTGCGGTTGGCCTTGTCGAAGGAGCCCTTGAAGACGAAGCGCAGCTCCGGATGGGCGCGGCCCAGCGCCTGCAGCCGCCCGGCCACGGCCCGGCAGACGCCCTCGCTCTCCAGCGAGCACGGCCCGGCGATGACGAGGAGCTTGGACGGTTCGAACAGCATGCGGCGCGGCGGCTCACCTCCGCTGCTGGCGCAGGGCGGCGGCGATGAAGGCGGCGAAGAGGGGGTGGGCCCGGCCGGGCTTGGACTGGAACTCAGGGTGGAACTGCACCCCGAGGAACCAGGGATGGCCCTTGAGCTCCATGATCTCGACCAGGTTCCGGCGGGGATTGAGGCCGCTCACGATCAGGCCCGCGCGCCGCAGCCGGTCCACATAGTCGTTGTTCACCTCGTAGCGATGGCGGTGCCGCTCGCGGACGCTGCCGACCCCGTAGGCGCGGGCCGCCAGCGTGCCGGGCACGAGCGAGCACTCGTAGCTGCCCAGGCGCATGGTGGCGCCCTTGTCGGTGATCTTCTTCTGATCCTCCATCAGGTTGATGACCGGGTGGGGCGCCCGCGGGTCGAACTCGAGCGAGTTGGCCCCGGGAAGCTTGAGCACGTTGCGCGCGAACTCGATGACCGCGATCTGGAGCCCCAGACAGAGGCCGTAGTAGGGGATCTTGTGTTCCCGCGCGTAGCGCGCCGCCGCGATCTTGCCCTCCGTGCCCCGGTCGCCGAAGCCGCCGGGGACCAGGATGCCGTCCAGGCCCTTGAGCCGGCGCAGGCCGCCCGGCTTCTCCAGGTCCTCGGCGTCGATCCGCCGCACGTTGACCTTGCAGTGATTGGCGATGCCGGCGTGGGTGATCGACTCGTAGACGGATTTGTACGCGTCCTGCAGCTCGATGTACTTTCCCACCACGCCGATCGACACCTCGTGCCGGGGCGTGAGGAGGCGCCGGACGATCTCGTTCCAGATGTTTTTCTTCGGCGCCGGCGGTTTGAGGCCGAAGAGATCGAGCACCAGCCGGTCCATGCCCTCCTTCTGCAGGGCGAGCGGCAGCTCGTAGATCGAATGGGCGACGTCCCGGCATTCGATGACCGCCTTGACCGGGACGTTGCAGAACAGGCTGAGCTTCTCCCGCAGGTCGCGGTCGAGCGGGTGGTCGCAGCGGCACACGAGGACGTGGGGCTGGATGCCGATCTCGCGCAGCTTCGCCACCGACTGCTGGGTCGGCTTGGTCTTCAGCTCACCCGCGGCGTTCAGGTAGGGCACCAGGGTGACGTGGATGAAGATGACGTCGCGCGGCCCCGCCTCGTGGGCGAACTGGCGCATCGCCTCCAGGAAGGGCAGGCCCTCGATGTCGCCGGTCGTGCCGCCGATCTCGGTGATCAGCACATCGACTCCCTTGCCCCCGGCGTAGATGCGTTCCTTGATCTCGTTGGTGACATGCGGAATCACCTGCACGGTCTTGCCGAGATAGTCGCCGCGGCGCTCCTTCTGAATGACGCTTTCGTAGACCTGGCCCGAGGTCAGGCTGTTGAGCCGGGAGAGCCGGCCGCTGGTGAAGCGCTCATAGTGGCCGAGGTCGAGATCGGTCTCGGCGCCGTCTTCGAGCACATAGACCTCCCCGTGCTGGAACGGGCTCATCGTGCCGGGATCGACATTGAGGTACGGGTCGAACTTCTGGATGCGCACCGTCAGGCCGCGCATTTCCAGCAACGCCCCCAGCGCCGCCGCCGTCAACCCCTTGCCCAGCGAGGAAACCACCCCGCCCGTCACGAAGATGTACTTCATCCGGGATGGTTTAAGCCCCACCGCGCCGCGCGCAAGAAAAAGGAGCTAACGCAGCAGAATCCGCACCGCGGCGAGCACGCACGCGGCCGCCGCCGCGATCAGCACGAGCCACAGCACCCACTTCAGCGCCTTGGCCACAATCCAAATCAGGATTCCGGCCGCAGCCACGGCGCAGGCGACGATGAGCCAGGAAGGCATGCGGCGATGAAAAAGCGGAAAGCGGAAAGCGGAAAGCGAAAAGCCCGGGCAGGATCGAGTTTCCGCTTTCCGCCTTTCGCCTTCCGCTTTTTCAGAGTTGCTCCGCCCCCTCCTCCCGCCCCAACTAGCCCGCTTGAACTCCTATCCCTCCAAAGCCCGGCCTGCCCTGATCGTCGGGTCGGTCGCGATCGACCGGGTGGCGACGCCGGTGGCGCAAAGCGACAATATCCTCGGGGGCGCGGCGAGCTACGCGAGCATCGCGGCCAGCTACTTCGCGCCCACCCGCCTGGTCGGCGTGATCGGGGCGGATTTTCCCCCGGCTTTCCTCAAGCGGTTCCGCCGGCACGGCGTGGACCTGACCGGCCTGAATGTCGAGCCGGGGGGACGCACCTTTTTCTGGTCGGGACGGTACCGCGACAATTTCGAGGGCCGGGACACGCTCGAGGTCCGGCTCAATGTCTACGAGAAGTTCTCGCCGACGCTGCCGGCCGCCTACCGGGACAGCGCCTTCGTCATGCTCGGCGCCATCCAGCCGGCGCTGCAGCTCCACGTCCTGGACCAGTTCGCCGGCGGGCGCCGGCCGTTTGTCCTGGCCGACACCTTCGACCTGTGGATCCACACGACCCGGCCCGAGCTCGAGCAGCTCCTCAAGCGGATCGACCTCTTCGTCATCAATGAGGAGGAGTCCCTCCTGCTCACCCGCGAGCGCAACCCGATCCTCGCCGGCCGGCACCTGCGCCGGATGGGTCCCCGCACCGTCGTGATCAAGAAGGGGGCCCACGGGTCCCTGCTGTTTCACGCCGACGGCTACTTCGCGATGTCCGCCTATCCGGTCACCAAGCTGGTCGACCCCACGGGAGCGGGCGACAGCTACGCCGGAGCGCTGCTCGGCTACCTCGCCTCGGTCAACCGGACCGACTTCGCGGCCCTCAAGAAGGCGGTGGCCTACGCCACCGCGGTCTCGAGCCTGACGGTCGAGAGTTTCAGCGTGGACCGCCTGTCCGCGGCGGGGCGGAAGACAATCGACGCGCGGTACCGTGAGCTGGAAAAGATCACCCGGTTCTAGCTCGGATCGGATTTGAACAGGAAGACCGGGAAGATCGGGAAGGATTCAATCCACGGGGATTCGTCCCGTTCGTCCCGGCCTTCCTGTTAAAAAAAGGTGTTTTTGGAGACAAAGTATGGTTAATTGCGCGCCCATGGCTGATGATCTCGTCCAGCTTGTCACGGCAATCGCGCAGCGCGCCCGCGCGGCGTCGCTGGTGCTCGCCAACGTGCCGACGGCGGCGAAGAATGATGCCCTGCTCCGGCTCGCGGACGGGATCGACGGCGCCCATGGGCTGCTGCTGGCCGCCAACCGCCGGGACCTCGAGGCCGCCGCGGCCGCGGGGCTCACCGCGGCGCAGATCGACCGCCTCACCCTCAATCCCGCCCGCCTCCAGCGGCTGGCCGACTCGGTGCGCGAGGTGGCGGCGCTGCCCGACCCGGTCGGCGATGTGCTCGAGGCCTGGACGCGCCCCAACGGGCTGCGGATCCGCAAGGTCCGGGTGCCGATCGGGGTGATCGGCATCATCTACGAGGCGCGGCCCAACGTCACGATCGACTGCGCCATTCTCTGCCTCAAGTCCGGGAACGCCGCCATCCTGCGCGGCGGCCGGGAGATCTTCCATACCAACACGGCGCTGGCCACGCTGGTCGCGGCCGCGCTCACGGTGGCCGGCCTGCCGGCCGACGCCGTGCAGCTCATCCCCACCACCGACCGGGCCGCGCTCACCGCGCTGCTCCGGCTCGACGCGTACATCCACTGCATCATCCCGCGCGGGGGCGAGAACCTGATCCGCTTCGTCGCGGAGCACAGCACCATCCCCGTCATCAAGCATTACACGGGGGTCTGCTTTGTCTATGTGGACGAAGCGGCCGACCCGGACCTGGCCGAGAGGGTGCTGCTCAACGCCAAGGTCCAGCGGCCCGGGGTCTGCAACGCGGCCGAGCAGCTCCTCGTGCACGCCCGGGTCGCCGCCACCCTGCTGCCCCGCCTCGGTCGGGCGCTGGCCGGCCAGGGCGTGGAGCTTCGGGCCGACACGGCCGCCTCGGCGATTTTCGAGGGTGCGGGCATCGCCCACACCCCGGCCCAGCCGTCCGACTACACGGCGGAGTTTCTCGCCCTCATCCTCGCCGTGCGGGTGGTCGACTCGCTTGAGTCCGCCATCGGCATCGTCAATCGCGACGGCTCCGGCCACAGCGACGCCATCATCACGCAAGACGCGGCCGCGGCCCGGCGCTTTCAGGCCGGGGTGGACAGCGCGGTCGTGTTCTGGAACGCGAGCACGCGCTTCAACGACGGCTTCGAGTTCGGCTTTGGCGCGGAGATCGGCATCAGCACCGATCGCCTGCACGCGCGCGGCCCGATGGGCCTGCCGGAGCTGTGCATCCACAAGTTCCTGGTCGACGGCACCGGCCAGGTCCGCGGCTGAGCCGGCGGCCCTGAGTGAAGGTGGAGCGCGTTGTCCCTAACGCGCTGGTCCGGCGTGGCACGGGCTTCCAGCCCGTGTCGGGGATGACATGGGCTGGAAGCCCATGCCACGGCTGGGGAGGCAGCGCCGAAAATTGTGCTCGGTTTCTGGCACTTGGGCGATAAATTCGGGTCTCAGCCTTTCCGGTCCCCCTCACTGCCATGCGCCGCCTTTATCCCCCGTTGATTGTTTGCGCGCTCGTCGCCGGGTTCGGCGTGGCGGTGGCCGCTGCCCAAGCCCCGGCCCTGGCGCCGCCGGCGGACCCGGAGGCGACGACGCCGGCCGCCCTGGCCGCCCATCCCGCGCCTGCGCCGGACGCCGCCGCCAGCGGCGCCGCGGATACCCCGCCGCCGCCCCGGGCTATTTCCTCGCAGACGGCCGCCCGGCTGACCGCCTCGATGCCGGGATACATCGCCAAGAAGCCCGTCGCGGCCAATGCCGATGACGACCAGGCGGACGCGACCGACGCCGAGAAGCCAAAGAATGACATTATCCGCCTGCCGGATTACATCGTGCGGGAGCGGCCGCCACCCGTCTTCACCCAGCGGGAGATTCTGACGCCGAAGGCCCTGGCCGAGCTCGAATTCAAGAAGCACCCCGGGCTCAACCTCTGGGGGCTCATGCCCTTTTCGTCCCTCAATGCGAAGATCGCCCTCCAGATGTACGACGAGGAGGCCCGGCTGGACAATATCACCGACCTGACGGACACCGCCCATGCGATCGGGCGGGGCGGGGACGGCGCCCAGGACGAATACATCAAGAAGGAGACCCAGCAGACGTTCATGCACGACGTGTGGGGCAGCGGGGATGAGAACGACGGGAAGTAGTAAAAGGGACCCGGGTGCTCACCCCTGAAAACCTGATTTTGCGGGAGTTGCTGGCCCGCGAGCCGGAATGGGTGTCAGGGACCGCGCTCGCCGCCAAGCTGGGCGTGAGCCGGGTGTCGGTCTGGCACCAGATGGAGAAGTTGCGCCAGCAGGGGTTCGTCTTCGAGGCCCAGCGTTCGCGCGGGTACCGCCTGGCCGCCCGACCCGGCCTGCTGCACGCGGCGCTGGTCGAAATCCAGCTGAAGGTCCGCCCGCGCGGCTTCACCTTGGTCGTGCTCGACGAGATCGACAGCACCAACGACGAGGCGGCGCGCCAGCTCGCGGCCGGCCGCGCCGCGCCCTTTGCCGTGCTGGCCCGCCGCCAGACGCTCGGCCGCGGCCGGTTCGGCCGCACCTGGCACAGCGAGGCCAACGGCAACCTCTACGCGAGCTTTGCCTTCCGCCCGGGGGTATCGCCCGACCGCATGCAGACCTTCACGCTCTGGATGGGCGCCAATCTCTGCGAGCTGATCGCCAACTTCGCGCGGGTCACGCCTGGCATCAAATGGCCCAACGACATCGTCTTCGACGGGCGCAAGGCGGGGGGCATGCTGACCGAGGCCCGGGTGGATGCCGACCAGATCCGCGACCTGGTCTTCGGCCTGGGGCTCAACGTCAACAGCCCGCCCGGGTCGTGGCCCGGTGACCTCGGCCGGCGGGCGGTTTCGCTGGCCGAACTCGCTGGGGCGCCGCTCGACCTCAATCGCCTGACCGCGGCCCTCATCGGCCGGGTGCTGCTCGCCTATTCCCGGTTTGTCGATGGCGACCACCTGGCGACCTTCGCCGATCTCTGGCATCGCTATGATGTCTTGCGGGGCCGGCGGGTGGCCTTGGTCGAGGGCGGCCGCCGCCACGCCGGCACCGTCCTGGGCGTGGACAACGAGGGGTCGCTCCTGCTGCGGGACGAACGCGGGCGCACCCGGCGTTTCCGGGCGGGCGAGGTGACGCTGGAAAAGGCGGGTTGATATCGGCGGGTGCCGCACCTTTGCTTTCGTCCATGTCCGATCCACCGCCGCCCGCCATCGCCGTCAGCCACCTCGTGAAGGTCTTTGCGGGCGCGGCGGCGGTCAATGACATCAGCTTTGAGGTGGCGCGGGGCGAAATCATCGGGTTCCTGGGCCCCAATGGCGCGGGCAAGTCCACCACGATGCGGATCCTGACCGGCTATCTGCCCGCGACCTCGGGCACCGTCAGCATCTGCGGGTTTCCGGTCACGACCCATCCCGACGAGATCAAGCGGCGGATTGGGTACATGCCCGAGAACAATCCGCTGCCGGAGGACATGCGGGTGAGCGAATACCTCTACTACCGGGGCCGGCTGAAGGAGGTCACGCGCCGCAAGCTCGGGCCCCGCATCGACGAGGTGCTGGAGGCCTGCGACCTCAAGCGGGTCCGCCACAAGATCATCGGGCGGCTGTCCAAGGGCTATCGCCAGCGGGTCGGCATCGCCGAGGCCATCCTGGCCGAGCCGCCGGTGATCATCATGGACGAGCCGACCATCGGCCTGGATCCCCACCAGATCCTCATCGTGCGCGACCTGATCTCCAGCCTGCGCGGCCGCATGACGGTCATCATCTCCAGCCACATCCTGCCCGAGATCGAGGTGACTTGCGACCGGGTGCTGATCATCAACCAGGGCCGGATCGTGGCCCAGGGCACCCCGGCGGCGCTCCGGCGCGAGATCCTCGGCCGCTTCGCCTACAACCTGGAACTTGCGGGCGACACCGCCCGGCTGCCCGCGCTGCTCGCGCACGTCGCCCCCGCCATCCAGATCTCCGGGCAGGGCGAGCCGGATGCCGCGGGCTTCCGGTCGGTGACCCTCGCCACGGAGTCGGCCGCGGAGCTGGGCGAGGAGCTGCTGGGCGCGCTGCTGGCGGACGGCCTGCGGGTGCGGAGCCTGAGCCGGGCGCACCCGACGCTGGAGGACGTCTTTCTGGCCGCGACCCGGCGCAGCTGGGACGCGGTCGATTCGGGAAAAAAATGAAGCACTTCTTCACCATCCTCAGCCACGAGATCCGCATGCTGCTCGTGAATCCCAGCACCTACGTCGCGGCGGTGGCGTTTCTCGCCGTGATGGGCTTCGAATTCACCCGCATTCTCGACCGTTACAGCCAGGCGCCGCAGGACGCCTCGCCGGCCAGCATGTTCTTCGCGCAATTCTGGCTGCCGGTTCTCTTCATGGTCCCGCTGCTGACCATGAAGTGCCTGGCGGACGAGCGCCGCCTCGGCACGATCGAGACCCTGCTCACCACGCCCGTGACCACCACGGAGGTCGTGCTGGGCAAGTACGGCGCGGCCTACGCCCTGTACATGGCGCTGTGGGGCGCGACCGGTGGATTTTTCCTCATCCTGCGGCATTTTTCCGGCGACACCCGCCTGTTCGACCTCGGCCCGCTGATCGGGGGCTATCTTTTCATCGCGGTCTCCGGCCTGCTCTTCATCGCCGTGGGGGTCCTGGCCAGTTCGCTGGTGCGCAACCAGATGGTGGCCGGCATCCTGTGCTGCGTCCTGCTCTTCGCCCTGCTCTTCGGCGGGGCCTACCTCGCCGACGCCCCCTGGCTGAAGGGCGAGGCGTTCGAGCTGGTCCGCTCGGCGGTGAGTTACGCGCAGATCCAGCGCCATTACGAGGACTTCACCCGGGGCGTCGTCGACATGCGCCAGATCCTCTTCTACCTCAGCGGCACGGTCCTCGCGCTCATCTTCAGCGTCCTCAGCGTCGAGGCCAAGCTCCTGCACAGCTGATGTCCGCCCTCCACAGCTTCCGCGCCACGCGCTGGGTCCGCACGGCCAACCTGCTGCTCCAGGCCGTGCTCTTCCTCACGCTGGTCGCCGGGATCAACTATCTCGCGGGCAACCACGTCCTGCGCGACGACCCCTGGCGCTACGATCTCACCCGCTATCACCGCTACTCGCTCTCGCCGGAAACGCTCGCCTACCTCAAGGACCTGCCGGCGCCGGTGCGCCTGATTGTGACCGTGGGCGAGGGCGAGGCGGACCCGGAGGTGCGCGGCCTGCTGCGGGAATACGCCTATGCGACCGAGGCCAATCCCGACGGCAACAAGATCACGGTGGAGTACCTCGACCTGGACCTCAACCGCCGGGAGGCCGACCGGCTGGGGATCGACCAGGACAACACCGTCTTCCTGCGCTGCGGCGACAAGCACGACCTGCTGCCGCTCAAGCGGCTCTTTCGGTACGAGGATGGCGAACGGACCGCCTTCCAGGGCGAACGGGAGATCACGGCGGCGATCCTCTATGTGTCCAACCCCGCGCGGAAGCAGATCTACTTCCTGATCGGGCACGAGGAGCTGCGGCCCGACGACGTCGACCCGGTCAACGGGCTGTCCAGCGCCGGCAACGAGCTGGAGCTGCGCAACTACAAGGTGGACACCCTCGACCTGGCGCAGGCGCGCCGCATCCCCGAGGACGCCTCGCTGCTGGTCGCGGTGGCGCCCCGGGCGCCCTATCCGCCCTTCGAGGAGCAGTTGCTCCGCGAGTACGTCGGGGCCAAGGCGGGGCGGCTGCTGCTCTTCCTCGCCCCGCATTACCCCCACCCGAACCTCGGGCTCGAGAACCTGCTGGCCGACTGGGCGGTGATCGTGGACGACGACCTGCTCTGCGACACGGGAGCCGCCAACGTCACGGAGGACGGCGACCTGATCATCCGCTATTTTGCGGCGCACCCCGTGACGCAGGCCCTGCTCAACGACAAGGACGGCCTGCGCATCGGTCCGACGCGCACGGTGCGGCCGGACCCCGCGCGGGCGGCCGGCAACGACCTCACCACCGTGACGATCGCGGCCAGCTCCGGCTCGGCCTGGGGCGAGATCAGCTACGGCTCGCGGGTCGCCGGGGCCTTCAGTCCGGCGGTGGACCTGCGCCCCCTGCCGGGCATGGATCCGCCGGACCGGCTGGGCATCGCGGTGGCCTCCGAGCGCGTGGCCGCGCGGGACAACCTGCCCTTCAGCGTGCCCGGGGGCCGGCTGGTGGTGGTCGGCACCGGCGACCTGCTGACCAACGCCCGCATCGCCAACACCGGCGCGCTCGACCTGCTGCTCGGGGCGGTGGCCTGGGAGGTCAATGGCGACACCCAGCTCGCCATTCCCGCCCGCCCGATCGATCGCTTCCAGCTCTCGCTCAGCGCGGGGGAGCTGCACAAGCTGCGGTTCTGCCTGCTGCTGGCCTTGCCCGGCGCCGCCGCGCTGCTCGGCCTCCTCGTCTACTGGACCCGCCGCCGCTAAACCGAACTTCCGCTTTTCGCCTTCAGCCCCCCCACTTTCCGCTTTCCGATTTCCGCTTTTTTCCGCCCCTCCCATGCGCACCAAAGTCACGCTCGTCCTGCTGTTCCTGAACGTCGTCCTGTTTTTCTTCATCTTCCACTTTGAGCGCAACTGGCGGACCGAGCGCGTGGCGCTCGAGGTGCGCCGGCGCGTGCTCGGGGCCGAGGCGGCCGATATCCGCTCGCTGGACGTCGCCAGCACGCTGCCCGGCGGCTCATTCAGCCTGGAGCGGCGCGGCGGCGCCTGGTTCCTCACCCGGCCGGTCGAGTGGCGCGCCAACCCCCACGCGGTGAGCCGGATCGTCAATGGCCTGCAGTTTCTCGAGCACGAGACCAGCTTCAGCGTGCGCGACTTGGAGAAGAATGGCCAGTCGCTGGCCGACTACGGCCTGGTCCACCCGACGCTGACGGTCACCTTCACCTCGGGCGGCCCGGACACCACGGGCGGTCCGCCGGTGACAACGACCCTGCGGATCGGCAGCACCACCCAGTTCGGCCAGCGCCTTTACCTGCTGTCGTCGGACGGGACGCGCATCCACGTCGTCGGCCACGCGCTGGCCGACAGCCTGTCGCTGCCGCTCGAACAGCTGCGCGACGACGCCGTGCTCACCGTGCCGGTGTTCGAGGCCAGCTCGCTCAATCTCCAGACCGCCGCGCCCGCCGACCTGCATATCCGCATTCGCAGCGACGGGGGACACTGGTCGTTCGAGACGCCGATCCTGGCCCGCGCGAGCAAGAACGCCATCGAGCTCGCCATCAACCGCCTCGATGCCCTTCGGGTGAAGACTTTCGTCACCGGCAGCCCGCCGCTCCCGCTGCCGTCGGCCGCGCCGGCCCTGACCGTGACGATCGAGGGCAATAACCGCCACGAGACGCTTTTCGTCGGCTCGCCGGTGCCCGGTTCCCTGCCGCAGGGCGAAGACGCCAACCGGGAATTCTACGCGCAGCTGGAGGGCCGCGCGGCCCTGTTCACCATCGCGATCCCGACGGCGCCCCAGGCGCTGCTGGACACGCTGCTCAATGCGCAGGAGGACCTGCGCGACCGGCATGTCCTCGACTTCGACGCGCGGACCGTCACCGGGATCACGCTCTCCGCGCCCAACCAGCCCGATCTCACGCTGCAGCGCGACGCCCCGGACGGCGCCAAGGGCGGGGGAGCCGGGGACGAGCCGCACTGGCAGATCGTGCTCCGCGGCGACGGCGCCCAGGGGCCCAGCACCCTGGCCGCGGACTCCGCGGCGGTGCAGCGGCTGCTGGAGCAGCTCTCGCTGCTGTCGGCGGAGAAGTTCCAGAGCGATGCCCCGCAGGCCAGCGACCTGGAGAACTGGGGCTTCAACCAGCCCGAACGCACCGTCACGCTCACCCTGGCCGGGCCGCCTTCCGCCCTGGAGAATCCGGGTGCCGCGGCCGGCTCCCAGCTCATCCTGCAGATCGGCCTGCCCACCACGCGGGACGGCCTGGCCTACGCGCGCGTCGCCGGGCCGCCCTACGTGTACGCGGTGGGCCAGGACATCCTGGCGGAGACCCCGGTGGCGCCCCTCGCCTGGCGCGAGCGGCTGCTGCGCGTGATCCCGCCCGGAGCGAAATTCGTCGCGCTGAAATTGACGGACCTGGCGACCAGCCGCGTCATCCTGGATTGGAAGCCCGGGACGGTGCTGGGTGCGACGGCCCAGCCGGGGGCCATGCAGAGCCTGCTCGACGGGTTGCGCACGCTGCGCGCGCGCCGGTTCACCTCGGCCGCCTTCACCGACCAGGTGAGCATCGCCGGGGAGGAACGCCCGTGGAAATACCGGCTCGACGCGACCATCGCGCTGCCCGGGGGCGGGGGAGCCGAGCCGACCAGCGTCACCAGCCTGCTGCTGTCCGAGCGGACCGGCGGGACCGAGCAGATCGCGGGCTCGCGGGAGTTCAACGCCGACTTTGCGCTCGAGCAGCCGCTGCTCGACGCGCTCTGGACGCTGACCTACGGCGCGCGCGACCCGGGGCCGCCCCCCGCCACGCCATGAAGTGGCATCGCGTGGCGTGGACCGGCGGCCGTTGGCTGGTCGGCGCGCTCTGGACCCTCGTGGTTTGGACCCTCTGGCTGGGGCTGGCGCTGCTGCTGGCGCTGCAGGTCTACGTCGCGACGTCCCGGGACCTCAACGCCCCGTCCTTCGTGCTGCGGGCCCTGGAGCGGCGGCTGGCCGCATCCGGGACGCATGCGACCTTCGGGCGCACCACCTTCGATCCGTCCGGGCGCGTGCTGATGGAGAACGTCGCGGTCACGCTGCCCGGATTCGAGGAGCCGGTGGTCACGGCGCGGGCGATCTATGCCCGGTTCGATCCCTGGGCCCTGCTGTTCGGCCGCTTCGAGCCGGAGGAGCTGCGCGTGACCGGCATGAGCCTGAGGGTCCCCGCGATGCTCTCGCCCTCGGGCCGGGCCGACGAGGTCGTGCGCGACCTCGACGCGGCCTTCCTGCCCCGGGGACGGGAGCTGGGCGTGTCGTATCTCAATTTCAAGCTGGGCGACGTGGACATCGCCGCGCGTGGCGCCGTGCACCTCCCGGCGGCGCGAGCCGGGGGCGCGCCCCCGCTGCCCCTCGCGGAATTCCTCTCCCGCAACTATGCGGGGCTGAGCCGGGAACTCGACGATGCCATGGAAACGCTCGCCACCCTCGACCATCCGGTGGTGCGCGTCGAGCTCTCGCCCTCGGAGACGAGCGGCGCGGCCGTGGGTGTGACCCTGCTCGCCGCGGGGCTGACGCTGCCGGAGCCGGTCGGGCTGCATGCCACCGCGCTCCAATTCTCGGGGGAGCTGCCGTTCGTGGCGGCGTCCGGGGTGCCGGTGACCACCGAGCTCGACTTCGCCACCGAGGAACTCGACCTGCCGCGAGGGATCGTCGCCCACGGCGTGCGGGCCCGGCTGCATGTCCGGCTGCCCCCCGGCCGCCTGCGCTTCGACCGCGACGTGTTCCACGACGTCGAGCTCTCCGCCGCCGACCTCGCGGGCGGCGGCCTGGCGATCGAAGCGCCGCTGGTTTCGCTCGTGGCCGGGCCGCTGCCGCGGGTGCGGGTCGGGATCCGGGCCCTGGTCGGCAACGCGCCGCTCGCCCTCCGGGCGAAGCTCGACGTGGCGACCGGCACCGCGGACGTCCGGTTTGAAGGCGGCGTTTCCCCCCGGCTGCTCGCGCCGATCGGCGCGCACCTGGGTCGCGATCTCCGCAAGTACGCGGAGCTGACATCGCCGATCGCGGTGGCCGGCGAGGCGTGGTTCGGCCCGGGCTGGAAGTTTGTGCGGACCGACGCGCGCGTGGCGGCGCGCGCGGCGACGGTCTGGCACGTCCGGCTGGACGAGGCGCGCGGGCGGATCGAGTTCGACGGCCGCCGCCTCGCCGCGCCGGAATTGTACGTGCGGCTGGGCGACAACTGGGCCGGGGGCAGCTACGAACAGGACGTGGCGACCCGCGATTACCGCTTCCTGCTCGTGGGCAGCCTTCGGCCGCCGGTGATTGGACCCTGGTTTCCGCCGCAGAGCTGGTGGCACGAGTTGTTCCGTCCCTTCGCTTTCCCCGGCGCCCCGCCCGCGGCGGACGCGGACGTGAGGGGCTGCTGGACCAATAGCCGCCAGGCGATGGTCTTCGTGGCGGTGGATGGGGCCGGGCCGGTCTATCGCGGAGTGCCCTTCGACCGGTTGCGCACGCGGCTTTTCATCCGGCCGAGCCTGGACGATGGCCTGGATTTTTCCGCGGTGAGCGGCGCGCGCTCGGCCCGCGGCACGTTTGCATACCGGCGCGACGTGGATGCCGGAACGTGGCAAAGCTCCGACTTTGACGTCGCGTCCACCTTCGATCTCGGGTCGGCCGCCAAACTCCTGGGCCCGAAAGGGGCGGCCCTGCTGGAGCCGTTCGTCTTCGCCCGTCCGCCCGTGGTCCACGTGGCGGGCCACCTCGACGGGGCCGCCGCTCCGGGCGGGGCGCATGAGAGCGTGCACGTGGAGGCGCAGTCGGATGGCCCGTTTCATTTTCACGATTTTCCCTTTGCCCGCGTGGCGTTCACCGCCGACGTGCGCGACGACGTGATCGCGGTGAGCCGGTTCGAGGCGGGTTTTGCCGGGGGCGACGTCACCGGCCACGGCCAGCTCTCGGGCCGCGGGACCGACGGGCGGCTCGCCTTTTCCGCCGCGCTCCACGGGGCCAGCCTGGGCCAGGCCATCGGCGGCGTGCAGGAGTTCGCCGCGAAGCGCGCGCACCGCGCCCAGCCCCAGGCGACCGCGTTCGTAAAGGACAAGTCCAGCGTCCGGCTCGACCTGGAGGCTTCCGGGACCGGCCGCAGCGACGATTTCCTGAGCTACCAGGGCACGGGCCAGGCGGCCCTGCGCGGCGCGGAGCTCGGCGAGGTGCGCATGCTCGGATTGTTCACAGAGCTGCTGCCCTTTGCCTCGCTGCGCTTCACCGCGGCGCGGGCCGACTTCAAGATCGACGGCGCCAATCTGGTCTTCCCCTCCGTGAACGTGACCGGCGCCAATTCCGCGATCGAGGCGCACGGCACCTACGACCTCGACCGGCACCGGCTGGATTTCAATGCGAAATTCTTTCCCTTCTTGAAGAGCAAATCGCTGCCGCAGGAATTGATGGGCAAGGTGCTCGCGCCGCTGTCGGAATTTCTGCAGGTCAAGCTGAGCGGCAGCCTCGACAATCCCCAATGGGTGTTTGAAAACGGACCCAGCAACTTCCTGCACAAGCTTGCGCCCCCGGCTCCGAGCGCGGTCGCGGCCCCGAGCGCCCCCGTGGCCGTGCCCACTTCCCCGCCGCCTCCGCCCCCGGCTGCGAAATCCGCCAAGAGTGGCAATTGAACAATCAATTGGCCCGGGTGTGTCAATGTGACGCGGAACCCCCATTGCGATAATTACGCTCGGACTTGGGATTATTTTCCGTTTTGGTGTGAATCGCATTGATCAAAGGTGGAATTTGGACGATGTAGGGTGAACACCCTATAATGCAATCGCTGCCCACATTGCCGCGACGCTCCTGGCTCGACCGTGCGTTGTTCGTGTTCGCTGTGGCACTTTTGTCCGTCGGCATTGGCGGGCTGGCGGGCTGGTGGTTGCACCTGGACTGGCTGGTGCGGCCGTGGGACTCCGCCGTGCCGATCCAGCCGGAGGAGGCCCTGTGTTTTTTCCTTTTTGGCGTGGTGCTGCTTGCGCAGGAGCTCGGCTGGCGCTCGGCCGGTTGGATCGCCGTGCTGCCCTTCGGCTTTGCCGCGCTTACGCTGCTCGAGGCCATGTTGAATCGGGACCTGCACCTCAGCGATCTTTTCCTGATCGACCGCATGGCGGGGACCGGCGTGCACCCCGGGCGCAGCGTGGCGATGGCCGGGGCGTGCATCGGGGTGGCCGCGATCGTCCTCGCCTGGCACTCCGGCAGCGTGGCGGTCCGCGCGCGGATGTTCGCGGGCGCGGTCGTGGGTTCGTTGCTCGCCTCGGTCGGTTTTTCCACGCTGCTGGGCTACGCCGGCGACCTGCCGGGGGTCTACAATTGGGGCGGCGATCTGGCGATGCCCCCGGTGAGCGCGGCGGCGCTTTTTCTGCTGGGGAACATCCTGCTCCTGCTCGCCTGGCGCGAGAATCTCCGCGAGAAAAACGAGCCGCCCGCGTGGGCGCCGATGCCGGCGGTGATCGGTTGCCTCACGTTGACGCTGATCCTTTGGATCGGCCTGCGGGAGCGTGAGCGGGCGTATCTCGACGCCCAGACCCGACAGGCGATGGGCGAGCTGGCCCGCGCGATCGACTCGTCGCTCGAGCACCAGGAGAAGGTGTTCGAGCGCCTGGCGCGGGACTGGGGCGACGCGCCCGATGCCGACCCGCGTTCCCTGGACCTGCGCGAAGTGGCCGATGCCCAGACGCAGCTGCGGGACTCCGAGGGAGCGACCGCGTACGGTTGCGTATCGATCGCTTACGTCGAGACCACGTATCGCACGCGCTGGATCTATCCGACCGACGGCAACGAATGGGCCATCGACTTCAACCAGCTTTCCGTGGCGGCGCGGGCCGATGCCATCGGTGAGGCCCGGGACAGCATGGGCCCGGCCGTCTCGGCCACGACCAACATCAACGGCGGGTCGCAGAAGGGATTCGTCCTTTATGCCCCGGTCGTCCGCGGGGGAGCGATCGAGGGCTATGTCGCGGCGGAGTTCAGCTATCCCCTGTTTTTCGCGCGGATCGCCGCCGCGCCCGGCGCCGCCTATCAGGCTTACCATGTCACGCTCTCGCTCGGGGCCGACACGTTCTACGACGCCGGGCCGGCCGTCACCCCAACCAACTCCGGGTACGCGAACAACAAGGCCTACACCATCTACAACCGTCGGGTGCAGATGGTCCTGACCCCCTCGGATGAGCTGGCGGCGGGCGACCGGGGGTCCCTCCCTGAATTCGTGCTCGTGGCCGGCATCGGCCTCGCCGCCCTGCTCGGCCTGAGCGTCCACCTCGCGCGCAAGGCGCGCGCCGGCCAGAGGGCGAGCGAGCTTTCCAACCGGCGCCTGCTGGCGGAGAACGAGGAGCGCCGGCGGATCGAGACCCGCCTCAAGGTCTCCGACGAGCGCCTGCGCCTCGCGCTCGACTCGACCGAGATCGGCATCTTCGAGTGGAACGTGACCACCGGGCACGTCTACTACAGCAACGGGCTTTGGGCCATGCTGGGTTACGAGCACGACAAGATGCCGGGCACCCTCGAGGCCTGGCAGTCGCTCATCCACCCGGACGATCTCGCGGTCTACCGCCCGCGCGTCGAGTCGCAGCTCAACGGCGCGGCCACGTTCATCGACCTGGAGTACCGCATCCGCACCCGCACCGGCGACTGGCGGTGGATCTACGGCCGGTCCAAGTCCATCTCCACCGACTTCCAGGGCCGGCCCGCCCGCATCATCGGCACCGTGCAGGATGTCACCGCCCGGGTCGAGACCGAGCACCACCTCCGGCGGGCCAAGGCCGAGGCGGACGCGACCTCGCGCGCCAAGAGCGAGTTCCTTGCCTCGATGTCGCACGAGATCCGCACGCCGATGAACGGCATCATTGGGATGACCAGCCTCATCACCGAGACCCCGCTCACCGTCGAGCAGCGCGACTACGTCAACACCATCCGGAGCTCGAGCGAGGCGCTGCTCACCATCATCAACGACATCCTCGACTTCTCCAAGATCGAGTCGGGCAAGATGGAGATCGAGCACGCGCCCTTCGGGCTCGCGCTCTGCCTCGAGGAGACGCTCGACCTCTTCGCCGTCAAGGCCGCCGAGAAGAACATCGAGATCGGCTACTGCATCGCCCGCGACGTGCCGCCGTGGATCACCGGCGACGTCACCCGCCTTTGGCAGGTGATCACCAACCTGGTCAACAACGCGGTGAAGTTCACCTCGATCGGCAGCGTCTCCGTCGAGGTCACGCGGGGCGCGCCGGCGGGCGGCGGGCGCTTCCTGCTGGAGTTCGCGGTGCGCGACACCGGGATCGGGATCCCGGCCGACCGCCTCAACCGGCTGTTCAAGGCGTTCAGCCAGGTGGACTCGTCCACCACCCGCAAGTACGGCGGGACCGGCCTGGGCCTGGCGATCTCCCAGCGCCTGAGCCTGCTGATGGGGGGCAACATCCGCGTGGAGAGCGTGGTGGGCCGGGGTTCGGCGTTCATCTTCAACATTCTCACCGAGGCCGCGCCGCTGCCCGTGGACATCGACTACCTGCCGCCGCTGCCCGAGGCGCTGCGCGGCGGCACGGTGCTGTGCGTCGAGGACCATCACGTGACCCAGCAGCGCCTGCGCGGTCTCCTGGAGAAATGGGGGGTCACCGTCGCGGTCGCCCGCGACGTGGAGGAGGCGGCCACGCTGGCCGCCACGCTGGCCCCGCCGCCCGTGCTGCTGGTGGTCGACCACGGCGCCACCGAGGACGCCTCGCAACCGGGGCTGCTCGACGCGATCGCCTGCCCGCGGCTGGAGATGGTGGCCTTCGGCAAGAACCTGCCGCTGTCGGCGCCGGCCGGCCGGGCGTTCGCCACCGTGACCAAGCCCCTCAAGGACTCCGCCTTCATGCACGCGGTCACGACGCTTTTCAGCGTCATTCCCGAGGAGGAGGCGGCCGTCATCCCGTCCGACACCCATGTGCTCGCCCAGGAAGTGCCGCTCGCCGTGCTGCTGGCGGAGGACAATCCGGTGAACCAGAAGGTGGCGCTGGGCTACCTCGAGCGCATGGGCTACCGGGCGGATCTGGTCGCCAACGGCCTGGAGGCCGTCGCCGCGCTCGAGCGGCGCCCCTACGACCTTGTGCTGATGGACCTGCAGATGCCCGACATGGACGGGCTGGAAGCCAGCCGCCAGATCCGGCGGCGCCTGCCGGCGGAACGCCAGCCGAAGATCATCGCCCTCACCGCGAATGCCATGGAGGGGGACCGGGAGCTGTGCCTGGCCGCCGGGATGGACGACTACATCTCCAAGCCGGTCAAGCTGCACGAGATGGCGGCCGCAATCCGCCGCCAGTTCGCCAAATCGGCCAAGGCGCTAAAAAAAAACCAGATCGCCGGCTAGACCCGGTCCGTCCGAAGTAACTGGGGCGCCAATTTGGCGATCTCGTCCGCGCGAGACGGATCCCCCGCCAGGTTTTCCAGCTCCCCCGGGTCCCGTTCCAGGTCGAAAAAAAGCCACGGTGTCCCGTCGGCCTCGCACACGAGTTTGCGCGCGGGCGACCGCACGCCGCGCCACGCGCGGTCGCACTGGTGCGGCAGTCGGACGACACTGGGCATGGAGATGTCCGCGAACGCCGCGGCCGGCGGCGGCTCCTCGCCCGCGGCCCAGGCGAGGGCCCAGCCCGGGAGGTCGAGCAGGGAGACCGCGGCGTCGGATCTCCCCGCCGCGCGGGCGCCGCGCACCAGCAGTGGCACTCGCACGCTCTCCTCGTAGGGCCAGCCCTTGCGGAACAGCCCGTGCGCCCCGTGCATGTCCCCGTGCACCGAGGTGAACACGACCACGGTCGCGTCGCCGATTTTCGCCGCGAGCAGCCGCCCGATTGCGCGATCGGTGGCCTCGAGGTGGGCGTAATAACCCGCCAATTCGCGCCGCGCCCGCAGCTCCACCGGTCCGCCCCGCGGGACGTTGCCGGGCAGCGCGATCCCGCGGGGATCGCGGGGTCCCACGCCCGCTGCCGGGGCGTCATAGGGCGGATGGGGCGGCTCGAGGCTGACGACGCAGAAATATGGCGGCCCCTGGCTTCCGACCCACTCCGCTGCCCGCGCGCAGACCACGTCGGACTGGTATCCCGCCAGGCGCTCGGGCCGCGGGAGCCGCGTGCCGTGGAACCACGGATCGTTGAGCAGGAAACCGCCTTCGAATCCTTCCCAGAAGGCAAAGCCACCGCGCTCCGCCGGCGGCACCACCATCGTGGCATGGACGTCGCCCACGAGGGGAGCCGCCGGGTCGCGCCTCCCGAGATGCCATTTCCCGAAAAACGCCGTGGCATAGCCCCGCGCCGCCAGCGCGTGCGCCAGGGTGGGGGCTCCGGCGGGCAGCGGGTCATGGTAGTCGCGCACGCCGTTGGCCGGCGACGGCACGCCGGTGAGCATCGCCGCCCGGGCGAAGGGGCCGAAGGGATGGGGCGTGACGGCCTGGGCGAAGTTCTCGCTCTCCGCGGCGAGCGCGTCGAGGCACGGGGTGCGCGCATTGGGGTCCCCGGCGTAGCCGGTGGCCTGGCCGCGCCACTGCGTCGTGACGATCCAGAGAATATTGGGCCGGCGAGGCATCCGGAAAACTTTGCACAGGAATGCCGAGGTAGGGAACTTTTAAACCGGAAGCCGGGAAGTTTGGAGAGCGCGACGAAAACCTGACCTCTTGAACCATCCTTCTCGATCTTCCCGATCTTCCTGTTCAAAATGTTGGGATGGCTTCGATTTCCGGCCGCCCCAGGTGGTGGCAATGGCCCACGGTGCTTTCGCTCGACGCGCCAGCCGTTGCCCTGCTCTGGCAGTGGCAGCTGGCCCGCGTGGCCGGAGTCGCCGCCAGCGGCCCGCGCGCCTTCGTACTCGGGGCTTCCGTCTGGCTGGCGTATGCCGCCGACCGCTGGATCGAGGGCTGGAGACTGGAGCCGGGACTGATCCGCACCCAGCGTCATCGTTTTTACCAGCGGTGGCGCTGGCCGGTCGCCGCGGCCTGGGGGGCGTTTTTCGCCGCTGACCTGGCCACGGCCCTGGTCGCGCTCGACCGGCGTGCGCTCGTCGCGGGTTGCCTGCTGCTTGCCCCCGTGTCCGCCTACCTCCTGTCCCATCAGCTGGTGCACCGGCATCATCGCTGGCGGGCGCCGAAGGAGGCCTGCGTGGCCCTGCTGCTGGGGGGCGGAGTGGCGCTGTTTGTCGTCGCGGCTCCGGCCGCCGCGCTTCGGCCCCTGGCCGTCCCGTTGGCGCTTTTCGTCCTGCTTGGCTTCGCCAACTGCGCGCTGATCTCCGTCTGGGAGCGGGCGGTGGATGAGAGCCATGGGCAGACCTCCCTGGCGCGCCAGTTCCGGCGCGGGGAGGTTATTGGCCGGGCGTTTCCCTGGCTGTTGGCGGCGGCCGCCCTGCTCGCCGCCGGCGCGACCGGCGGCGCTGCTCGCACCGCCGCGCTCTGCGCCGCCGCCAGCAGCCTGCTGCTGATCCTCGTCGACCGCCTCCAGCCGCGCATCGGCTGGCCGATGGC
>Ga0302320_10004327_pt1 | contig 32269 bp, 28 predicted proteins | sample Bog_T0_3_FD_202130 | JGI IMG/M metagenome (GOLD analysis project Ga0302320, IMG submission 202130) | Peat permafrost microbial communities from Stordalen Mire near Abisko, Sweden - Bog_T0_3 | ecosystem: Environmental > Terrestrial > Soil > Wetlands > Peat | place: Sweden: Abisko, Stordalen Mire... | reverse complement strand
GACCTGGCTCACTCCGCGGCTCGACATGACGATGCGTGCCCGAGGGCTGCCTGAGATCAACGGGAACTTCGAAGGGCCGATCGGATCCCTGGTGCCCGAGGACGTGCGTGACGGGGAGCGCCTGCTTAAGGCCGTCCGCCGGCTCGCGAGCGACTCTCGTGACGTCGAGGTGGGCTGCCTGCTCCACGGCGACGCGCACGTTGGGAACATCTATCTCAACGGCGAGCGGGAGACGTGCTTGGTCGATTGGCAATTGGTCCAGCGTGGACCGTGGTATCTCGACGTGGGCTACCACATCGGCTGCACATTGAGCCCTGACGAGCGCCAAAAGAACGAATCGGAACTGCTGGCGCACTACCTGGATCGACTCCGGGCCGAAGGTGCCGACGCTCCATCGTGGGACGAGGCCTGGAACAGCATCGGAGCAGGAATGGTCTACGGCTTCTTCCTCTGGGCCATCACGCTCAAGGTGGCGCCGCCAATCACGACCGCCATGCTGGAACGGCTCGGCGGCGCGGTGAGCGACCACCAGGCCCTTTCTTCCACGGTGATCTCGTGAGGAGGGCGTCGTACCCGGACTCGGGTGCATCTTCTGGGGCCCGCGTAACGCTGAGACCCGCCAATGGCTATTTTTCGACCACCAAAAAAGTCCAGAACAAAGTAAGCGCAGGGTAAGAAGTAACTTCAGCGAGCTCGCTCGCAGATCACCGACCGGGGGTCGGGGGGAGGCAGGACAGATGCAGTCACGCAGAGGTTGGACACGGAAGGGGTCGCTCGCCGCGGCGATGTTGGCGGTCGTTGCAGGAGTGCCCACAGCACTCGTTGCGGCGACGCCCATGTCGGCGACGGCGGCGACGGCGGCGACTCCGATCACGATCGCCTACATCACGTCGGTGACGGGTGAAGGTGCGTCCGAGGATGGCACGTCACCAGGAGCGTTCAAAGCCAGAGTTGACCTGCAGAACGCAGAAGGCGGTGTGAACGGGCACAAGATCGTCCCGCTGATCATCGACGACCAGACGAGCCCGACGGCGATCGCTACCGCCGTGCAGGCGGCTGACTCCAAGGCGTTTGGCATCGTGTCGCAGAGCCCGCTCCTCTTCCTCGCTGCGAAGTACCCCCAGCAGGCGGGCGTTCCGGTCACTGGTTCGTACAGCGACGGTCCCGAATGGGGCGAGCAGCCCTACACCAACATGTTCGCCGCTGACGTCGGCAGCCTCAATCCCAAGTACCCGGTGACGACATTGGCCGGGAACTTCCTCAAGCAGCATGGGGCCAAGGTGCTCGCCACTTACGGGTACGGGATCTCACCGTCTTCCAGCCGCGCCGCGATCCAGACGTCGGACTCGTTCAATCATGCTGGAGGCAAGACCGGCGTGCTCGACACCACCGTTCCGTTCGGGGGTGTGGACTTCACCAGCGAAGCGCTGTCGGCGAAGCAGAATCACATCGATGCGTATGCGCCGGAGATGGACAACAACTCGAACTTCGCCCTGGCTCTAGCACTCAAGCAGGCGGGCGTGAAGGCGACCGGCCTGTTCGCGACCGGTTACCAGCCTGATGCCGTCCACTCCGCGGCATGGTCGGCGGTGCAGGGCAGCTATTTCTACTCGCTGTTCCGCCCCTGGTCGCTTCCCAACGCCGCGACCAAGCAGATGCAGGCGGCCATGGAGAAGTACGACGGGTACTCCAAGACTGACTTCCCTTCCTTCAGCGAGTACGAGGCCTGGTTGGGCGCGGACCTGATGATCAAGGGACTGCAGCTTGCAGGGAAGAATCCAACCCGAGCCGGCGTCATCACGGCCCTGCGGGGTGTGAAGTCGTACAACGCCAATGGCCTTCTGCCCCAAAGCTGGAATTACTCCACGGACTTCGGGCACGACGATGCCAAGAGCTGCTCGTGGATGATGCTGGCCGGTAAGAACGGCTTCACGCCCATATCCGCCCAGCCGACCTGCGGAACCGACATCCCGGGCACGGCCACGGCCAGTTCGTCGTAGAAAGCTGAGGTGCCGCACAGTGGTCCGCGTCTGGACAAGGAGCCGGAAGTCCGTCGTCAAGAAGCAGGGGAGTGAACGATGCCCGTAAGCAAGCTGCAAGACCTCCCTCGCGGCGGGGGAGGACGCTGGCCACTTTGCGGCACCGGATTCAGCTCGGTGCAGTGGGGAGACCTCGAGGTGGGACACACGGTGACGCCTCCGGGCGACCATACGCAGCTCTACCGGGGTCTTCCGGGAGGAGTCTGCCCGTGTCCCCACTACGGCTACATGTTCAAAGGTCGCCTTCGGTGTCAATACCCGGAGAGTGACTGGCCTGATGAGGTCGCCGAGACAGGTGATGCGTACTTCTTTCGGGCAGGGCACGTCCTGATCTACGAAGAGGAGAGCGAGGTGCTCGAGCTGAACCCTGCGGCCGCCCTGCAGGTCCTCATGGACCACGTCGAGTCGGTCGTCACAGCTATGACTCAGTCCTCGTAGCTCCTTCAACTGAGGTTGGGTGCCGGTCTCGGAAGTTCGATTGCTTCGGGTGACGGGATTTCGGTCCAGTCGACGTCATGCGGCCGCTCGAGTAGGGATTACGGGCATCTCGTCGCCAAGCATTTCAAACTCCGTGTAGTTGACGCCGGCTGGCATGCTCGTCTCGTGTAGATATCAACTCATTGCAGCCCTGGGGAGTTCGTTCGCCGCCGGACCTGGAATCGAGCCTGTCGCGGACTTGGCGGCCATGCGATCCGAGAAGAACTATGCCCACCAGCTCGCGGAGCGGCTCGGCGCCCGGCTCGTCGATCTCACGGTATCCGGCGCTACCACCGCGAACATCCTCGACACGCCCCAGCAAGTGGCCGAAGGAACCGTGTTTCCGCCGCAAGTCGATGGTGTCCCCGCCGATGCGGACGTCGTGACGATCACGGCTGGTGGCAACGACCTTCAGTTCGCCGGATCAATGCTTTACGCTGCCTGGTCGCGCCTCGAACCGGACTCGCCGATCGTCTCGATGCTGGAAGCGATGCTCCCCGATGGGATCCCACTTCCTGGGGAAGACGCTGTTGAGGAGGCGACTCGCGGTCTCGTCCAGGTCGTCGAGAAGACACATGCGAAGGCACCCAGAGCGCGGGTCTTCCTCGTCGATTATTTGACCGTTCTCGACGATGCGTCGCATCGCGCTGTACCGTTCTCAGCTGAGGAACTGGGTCAGCTCCTGCTCATCCAGACGGCGGTCGGCCAGGTCTTCAGAGATGCAGGAAATCGCACTGGGGCGGAACTGATCCTGGCCTCATCGCTGAGCGTCGGTCATGCCCTGGGCTCCCCGGAACCATGGGTGCAGCCCTTCCATCAGGTGTTGGAGCAGACGGGTGGCTCATTTCATCCCAACGAGGCCGGCATGACAGCCATTGCAGCGGAGCTAGAAGGAGTACTTGGCTCCTCGTGGTGACGTGGAGTATGAGCCGTTCTGCACGACGTCACCTGTCGGCGAGCTGTCGGTGGTGACTACGACTTGAAACCCATGCAGTCCCACCGGGTGGCACTTAGAGAAGCTCAAGCGAGCGCAGATCCCTGATCGCAGCACACGAGCGTCGGGCCATGGCCAAGAACATGGCGTCCGATTTGTCCGTGCGCGCTCCCGTGGCGTACATGCAGCCGATCACCGTCACCATCGGCCCCTGCAATTGTCCAAGTCTGTAGTCGTCCCAACACCGATCGGCTTGGTACCCGGTGACGCCGCGGGCCACAAGCGAGGAGTGATACCCACCGACGAGGATCTCTTCGTGGGCTCTGCGGACCTCGCTGTCCAGGCTGGTCCCCAGGAAGTAGGCGACGTCCCGCATCGGAGGCCCCACGGCCGCCGTCTGCCAGTCCACTACGACGACGTCGCCGTCCGGAGAGAAGAGGAGGTTGTCGAGCCGATAGTCGCCGTGGATGGTGGAGAAGGGGCTGAGCCGTGCCAGCTGCCAGTCCGCCATCACCTCGGAGGAGCGACGAAGAGTCTCCATATTGTCCTCGCCGAGCTCATCCTCGTATCGATCGATGAAACCTGCGGTTGCGGCAATCGTCACATCACCCATGACTGCAGCCATGGCTTCGCTGGGACACATGAGGAACGTCAGCTCGTCCAGCTTCTCGTCGTTCCACAGTGGCACGTGGAGCCCCAGCAGATTCTCGATGGAAGCCGCCGCCTGTGCCACGGTGCAGCCGTCGGCTTGCACGCCCGGGGCGGCGGGTGTCAGGTCGTCCAGCATGAGGGTGAACTCGGTGTTCCCTTCGGCGATCGCGCCATACCAGCATTTGGGTGTGCTGACTTCGAGCTGCGGAGCGAGCTGCAGATAGAAGCCCACCTCGGCCGCGTAGCCCGCCGAGACGAGTTGCCGCGTGGACTCGTGGGGGGATGCCAGCTTGGCGACCAGCGTGGGCGGACCCGGGGGACCCTCATAACCGAGTACCAAGCGATGCGTGGATCCCATCTGACCAGTACCGATCTCACGGTGGCCAACCGAGGTGACGGTGTAGTCATGCCCAGCGCTCTGGAGTGCCTGCGTCAACCACTCGGGAGTGATGTCCTCAGCGCGCTCGGCGACCGCCTCCATCAACGTCCCGGGTTCGCGTCGAGGTTGTCAAAGCGACCCTCTGGCCGGATCTTTCGGTACGCGTCAACGACGGGTCCAAGTTGTTCGGGCGAGGCACCGTGCATGATCACTCCGTCCACACCGAGGTCGAACTGACGAAGTACGCGGCGGGCGCAGCGCTCGGGCGTGCCGGTGGCTGCCGGCTCGAGCCACTCTGCTGGCAACAACGTCGCCACGTGCTCGAGCGTGGCCGCATCGGCCTTGTCGTCAATGGCTCCGGGAAAGCTGGAGACCACGGGATCGGCACGGAAGCCCGCCAGCGCTTCCGTGTCCCATCGATTCGTGCGCACAAGCAGGTCGCCATAGCCCTGAAGATACGACGCCAGGCGCCCGACAGTCTTCTTGAGACGGATCTCATCCGGAAGACCGTCGTGCACTGTGGCATAGCAAGACCAGATCCGGACCGAAGCAGGGTCCCGACCGGCTTGCTCAGCTGCCTCCCGAACTGTCCGTACGCAACGCTCGACTGTTTCGTCCGTGAAGAAGGTATGGAGGACGACCATGTCCATAGCTCGTCCGGCCAACGAGAGAGTGTTCGGTCCGAATGCCACGACGCCGATTGGGATGTCCTCGTCGAACAAGGAATCAAGGTGAAGCACCGGGAACTTCCCAGCGGGCCCATCGTGGCCCATAACCAGCTCACCGCGGAAGAGGCGACGAAGAATATGGACGAAATCCTCCATCTGCGCGGTGGTGATGCGCTGGATGCCGAAGGCGTCGAAGAGCGGCTCTATGCCGCGTCCTAGTCCCAGGGTGAACCGGCCGCCTGTGAGTCGGTGCATGGTCGTCGCGTAGGACGCCGTGACCGCAGGATGGCGGGTGTTGTGATTGGTCGCTGCTGTGGCGATCCCGAGGCTCTTTGAGCTGGCACCTACCGCACCCGATAGAGTCACCGCCTCTTTAATGTTGAACCTCTCGGAAATGAACGCACTGCCGAGACCAAGAGACTCTGCCGCGGGCACTTCATCGAGCAGCTCTGCCGGCGACTGCGGCGCACCGGCGAGCACATAGAAGCCGAGTTCATGCAATTGGAAAATCGTGTCATCCACCACCCTAAAGGAATGGTTCGGTGCCACGGTGGGCCTTGATGATGCAGGCCTGGATCGGATCCCTGCGGGTGAGCGGCAAGTGGTTGATCATGAGATCCGCGCCGAGCCGTTCGCCGCAGTGGCTGAACGAAAGAAAGCCGGTCTTCGAGATGCTGAAGGCGAAGCCGGGTTGATTGAGGCAGCAGACGCCGTCGCATCGACAACAAGACTGAAACCGCACGCCGTGCCGCAGACAATCGCTGTGCGCAGCAACAGTGGTCCCTCGTCTCCATGGGCCCTCTGTTGCGACGTCCGCCCGTCGGAAAATGTCATCTTCCTCACCCGTACCTCCCCTGAGACAGATCTCGACATTGACGTAGAAGGAGAGCGGTCTCGCCGCGCCCAGTTGGCGATCGCGGGCCACCCTGGGTTCCCTTGAACCAGTCGCTGGGCTCGGTAGACACCCCGACTTGATCATGCTAGATATTGACATCGAAATCAATCTTAATTTCAGGAACATGGCGTCCGTTGAACTGCCTCTGGCCTGGCCGCCGGCCAGCTGGTGCTCGGTGTCGCCGGGCGTGGTGCATCGTCGGTGTCGGAATGACCACGAGGGCGTAGCGGCCCAGTTGAAGAGGGAGGAACATGGCGATTCGCGACATCGGCCCGTTGCACGGAGCTGACGAGACGTTGAACCACCAGATCGTCGACACGTTTGCGACGGTGAGCGAGTCGGATCTCGCCTGGACGGAGAAGATCTGGGTCTCGATCGCCAGCGTGGACGGCTCTGTGCAGGCCGATTTCGGCCTCGGCAAGTACCACAACCGCGGCATCGTCGACGGCTTCGGCGGCGTCTCCCGCGGTCGTGAGCAATGGACGGTTCGGGGGAGCAGGGAGCTCCGGTCGGCTCCCGAAGAGACCGCCATCGGACCGATCCGGTACGAGGTCGTGGAGCCGCTCGGCCAGATCCGTGTCGTGCTCGAACCGAACGACGTGCAGCCGATCAGCTTCAATCTCGTGCTCTCGGGCGTGACCCCGCCATTCTTCGAAGAGCGGAACCTCGTTCGCAGCCGTCGGAGCAACCGTGTCGACGTGAACGTGATCCGGTATCACCAGGGAGGGTGGGTACAGGGCACAATCACGGTCGATGGCCGGACCTATGAGTTCGGCGAGGAGCAGGCTTTCGGCTTTCGGGACCACTCGTGGGGTGTACGCCAGGGCGTCGGCGTGGCACCGGGCGACCTGATCGGCTCATCGTCCGCTCGGGACCAAACCAGGACCGCGCCGCGGGGCATCATGAAGTGGACCCCTTCGTTCTATCGAAGGCCCGATGGTTCGTACTACGAAGCGGCAATCTTCACGACCGGCGGCGCATGGAACCACACCTCCGCTTACATCAACGAGCCCGACGGCACGCAGTTGCTCGTCCGGTCGGCCGATCCGCGCATGCGCTACGACACCCACACGCGGTTTGTCCAGAGCGGTGAATTGCACCTCGTCATGGACAGCGGCGAGGAGCGCGTCATCGAGGTCGAGGCCCTCGGGGATTCCGGATTCTTCTTGAAGACTGCCGGCTACGGCTCCTGGAAGGGGCACATCCACGGTTCATGGATGGGACGGCTGCATCTCGACGGCGAGTACATCGCTGACTGCTGGGACGAGGAACACCTGTCGATCCTGGGGCAGCTGCGGGACACGCCGATCAGGGTCCGTGAGGGTGATGCTGTCGGCTACGGAATCATGGAGAGCATGATCGGCGGCGTCTGGCCTGAGCTGGGCCTGACGGCCGCGTCGGACCGAGCCGTGTCGCACCTATGACGGCCGAAGGTGCCGTCATGCCGGACATCAATGTGCTCGATCCGGATTTCTACGTCGACCCTTGGGATGCCTATCGCCGGCTCCGCGAAGAGGCGCCGGTTTTCTGGGATCCAGTCCAGAAGCTCTGGGTGATCTCCCGCTACGACGACATCATGGCGATCGAGCGAAATGGCGCCCGCTACTCGTCGGCTCCCGGATCGCGTCCTCACATCGACCTCTCCCAGGACGAATCGATGATCAACCTGGACGACCCGGCGCATCAGTCGCAGCGCGCGCTTGTGTCGAGGCGGTTTACGCCTCGAGCGGTTCGCAACCACGAGGATCACGTCCGCCACCTCGTGACTGAGATTCTCGACGCCGTGGTGCCGTTGGGGACGTGCGAGGCCATTGAGGCCATCGCTTCACGCCTGCCGGCGATGATGGTCGCAAGTCTTCTCGGGTATCCGCCGGAGCAATGGGAGCGAGTTCGTCACTGGTCGGAGCAAATCATGCTACTCGCCGGCCAGACGTCGCCGAGCGGTCCGCCGCACGTCGCGCACCCCGGGATCGGTCCGGTGATTCAAGAGTGGACCGAGGTCACGATTCCTCTGATCAAAGAACGCCGAAAGACTCCGCAGGACGATCTGATCTCGCTCTGGGCCCATACGGAAGGCTGGGGTACCAAGCACGTGCTCGATGAGACGATCCTGATTCTGGACGGCGGAGCGGAGACGACGCGCACCGTCATCGGCTCCATGATCCGCGACCTGGCGATCCAGCCGGAGCAGCGACGGCTGCTCGTCGAAGATCCTGAGCTCTTGTCCACCACGGCGGTCGAGGAATTCATCCGTTGGGTTTCCCCCGTCCTGAACATGAGTCGAACCGCCACCGAAGACCACGAGCTCCAGGGCCAACAGATCCACGCCGGAGACCAACTCCTTCTGCTGTACGCGTCAGCCAACCGCGACGAGCGCGTGTTCAAAGAGCCGGACGCGCTCGACGTGACTCGAGCCCATAATCGGCACGTCGCGTTCGGCTTCGGGGCCCACTTCTGCCTCGGTGCACAGCTCGCCCGGCTCGAGATCCGAGTGATGTTCGAGGAGCTGCTCTGCCGGGTACCGGACTGGGATCTCATCGACGCGGCGGAGCCAAAGATCGTTCCGGCGACTTTCGCCCGGGCCTACGACCGGATCGACATCCGCTTCACCCCCGCCTGATGGACACCAAGTCCCGTCTGACAACTTGGGTCGAGGCCCAACTCCCCGACGCTCGAGACGTGCGGCTGCATGGACTGGATCGAGTGGAGTTCGGCCATTCTGCCGAGACATTGCTGACCACGATCTGCTGGTCCGATGACGCTGGGGACCATCAGAAGGACGTGGTGGCGCGTCTGCGGCCTCCGGCTCCGGGACTTCTCGAGCCGTACGACCTCCGGCGCCAGTTCGACATCCTGCGGGGACTCGTACACACACCAGTCCGGGCACCGGCGCCCCTATGGTTCGAGCCATCGGGCGACGTGCTCGGCCGCGAGTTCTACCTGATGGAGCGGTTAGCCGGGACGGTGTACGAGATGGGCTCCTCGGAAGAGCCCCCTGAAGATCCCGACCTAATACGCCGCATGTGCGAGAGCATGATCGACCAGCTGGCGGCGATCCACCTGGTGGATCTGGACGAGACCGGACTGGAAGCCATCGGGGACGGGAGCCACTACCTCGAACACGAGATCAGCCACTGGTCGGACGAGATCCAGCGCGTGCAGCGTGGTCCGCTTCCCGCCCTCGAGCGGTTGCTCAAGGAACTCCAAGACCAGCTCCCGGAACCGTGTCCCTCAGTGACGCTCGTCCACGGGGATGCCAAGTCCGGGAACTATGCCTTTCAGGACGGTGAGGTGAGTGCCGTGTTCGATTGGGAGCTGGCGACCGTCGGAGACCCGCTGGCTGACGTCGGCTGGGCCGAGCTGCTCTGGCTGACGCCAGGGTCCTTCACGGCCACCAACGGAGCGCTCTCGGCGGATGAGTTTGTGGCCCTATGGGAGGAGCGCACGGGCATCGAGAGCCAGCATCGAGCGTGGTACCGGGCCTTCCAAACGCTGAAGATTGCGGCGATCTCGCTGGTGGCGTCGCATCTCGTGGATGCCGGTCATAGCGACGACCTGCGGTTTGTCCATATGGCCTACGGAATCCGTCCTGCGACGACAGCGGCGCTGCGAGATCTCGGGGTCGAAGCGGACCTTCCTCCTGGACCCGTCCTTCCTCGCAAAGAAAGACGAGAGCAGGTCAAGGCGGCACAGCTTCCATGAACGAGCTCTACCGCCCCCGATTTCTTCCCGACCTCCTGATCGCTGCGCTAGAGCGCAATGGCGACCATCCCTGCCTCTTCATCGACGGGGGTGTGCTCACGGCCAGCCAGGTGCGGGATGAGATCAGCCGCTACGTGCAGGTCTTCCAGGCGAAGGGTTTGCTGCAGGGTATGGGGGTCGCCACGCTCTCTAAGAATCGGCCCGAGGTGCTCTGCTCTATGGGTGCCGTCATGGTCTCGGGGTGCCGCAACACTCCGCTGCACCCTCTTGGCTCCCTCGCCGATCACGCCTATGTGCTCGAAGACGCCGGCATCGACACCCTGATTTTCGATCCGGCCTTCTCGGAGCGCGCCGAGCAGCTTCGATCGCAGGTACCAGCTCTCACGCGTCTTCTGTCCTACGGTCCGACGCACCTCAGCGACGACCTGGTCGAGCTCGCAAGAGGATTCGAGCCAAAGCCGCTGGTCGCCGCTTCGGTTGAGCCAGAGGACCTCTCTGCGCTCGCCTACACGGGCGGCACGACGGGCAAGCCCAAAGGTGTCATGAACACCTACCGGGGGAGCGCCACCATGGCGCAGATCATGGTGTCCGAATGGCAGTGGCCCGATGAGGTCCGCCACCTCGTCTGCACGCCGTTGAGTCACGCCGGCTCCTCCCTGTTCGTCCCGCTGCTGCTCCTGGGCGGCTCCATGGTCGTGTTGCCGGCCTTTGAGGCCGGTGCGGTGCTCGAAGCCATCGAGACACATCGGATCACCACCACCATGCTCGTTCCCTCAATGCTCTACGCGCTCTTGGACCATCCGAGGTTCGACGAGACGGATCTCTCGAGCCTCGAGACGATCTTCTACGGCGCATCGCCCATGTCTCCGGTGCGTCTCCAGGAGGCGATCCGCAAGCTGGGCCCGATCTTCTTCCAGTTCTACGGCCAAACAGAATGCCCACAGACCGCGTGCGTCCTGCGCAAGGAAGAGCACGATCCCGACGATCTCGCCCGCCTGGCGACGTGTGGCCGTCCGGTCCCGTGGATCCGTGTGGGCTTGTTGGGCGACGATGGCAATGAGGTCCCGACGGGGGAGGCGGGCGAGCTCTGTGTGCGGGGCCCCCTCGTCATGAAGGGGTATTGGAACAAGCCGGAAGAGTCCAAGGCCGCGCTCGAAGGCGACTGGTTGCACACGGGGGACGTGGCGCGGCAGGACGAGAGCGGGTACCTCACCATCGTGGATCGCAAGAAAGACATGATCATCTCCGGTGGATTCAACGTGTTTCCGCGCGAGGTCGAGGACGTCATCTCGACCCATCCGATGGTGGCATCGGTGGCAGTCGTCGGTGTGCCCGACGACAAATGGGGTGAGTCGGTGAAGGCGGTCGTCGTGCCACGGCCAGGCGGCACCATTGATGTCGAGGAGCTGATCGCCCTGGTCAAGGAGCGAAAGGGGGCGCACTATGCGCCCAAGTCCGTGGACATCGTGGAGTCGATTCCCATGAGTCCTCTAGGGAAGCCGGACAAGAAGGCCGTGCGGGCACGGTATTGGAGCCAGGACGATCGGCTCGTGCATTGAGACGTCGCGCCCGCCTCATGGCGGCCAGAGAATGTCGAGACGGAGGACCGTGAACATGGCTGGTCGATCACTCGATGGCGGCTCCGTGCTCGTGACCGGTGGTGGCACGGGTATCGGCGCGGCATGTGCAGTCGTGGCGGCTGCAGAAGGGGCCCGGGTCACCATCTGCGGCCGGACTGAGAATCGACTCGAAGACACGGCCGACCGCATCCGCGCGGAGGGCGGAGAGGTCAACACAGTGGTAGCCGACGTCACGGTGGAGGAAGACGTTGTGCGGGTCATGGCGGCGACGGAAGCATTCGGGAACGGCCTGACCGGAGTGGTGGCCAACGCCGGAGGTGGTGGCGGTCTCGCCCCCTACCATCTCCAGCAGACGAAGGAGTTCCTCCGCGTCCTCGAGCTCAACATCGTCGGTACGTTGCTGTGCATCAAGCACGCAGTACCTCATATGGCACGCAGTGGCGGAGGTTCCTTTGTTGGGCTCTCGTCCATCGCGGGCCATGTGACGCACCCGAACTTCGGGGCGTACCCGGTCGCCAAGGCCGGCATCGAGGCGATGATTCGGAACGCGGCAGACGAGTACGGCAGCGCGCGGATTCGTTTCAATGCGGTTCAGCCGGGGTTCATCACCACCGAAGTCATGGAGGGCATAGAGCGCGGCGGGCCGGTGTGGAACAGCTACGTCGATCAGACACCTCTTGGCGATGTCGGGAAGCCGGAGGACGTCGCAGACGTCATTCGCTTCCTGCTCTCGGACGAATCACGCTGGATCACCGGACAGATGCTCGCGGTCGACGGCGGCCATTCACTCCGCGCCGGCCCTGACTATTCGTCTTTCCTGCACATGGTCTTTGATGACGAGGCGCTCGATCCGCGACACCGGTAGACGGCTGCTAGGCGAACGTCAGCTCCCGAGCGTTCTCGGCCATGATCTTGCGCTGATCTTCAGCCGAGAATGCCTCGACCTTCTTGAGGAAATCACGGGGTGTGGCCATGCCTTCGGCGTGGGGCCAGTCAGAGCCGAACAGGATCCGCTCGACGGGTATGTGGCTCGCCAGGTCCTCGACACTGTCCTCGACGAAGGGAGCCACCCAGCAGTGCTCCAGGAATTGCCCGACGGGCGGAGTCGTGAAGAGCTCTGGGTTCTGACCACCGTAGAGGTCGAGCTTGTGCAGGAGGCTCGGCACCCAGGTCCCGCCATTCTCGATGTAGGCGATCCGCAGTCCCGGGACCCGCTGGAACAGGCCGTGCGCCACCAGCGCCACGGCGAAATCCTCGATAATTCGGTGCTTTTGGAGCAGCTGGACGAACGGTTCGAAGACATTCAGCGCGTTGGTGTCACCGTCGTGGCGCGATCCGCCATACCCCCACGCACGGGCGACGGCTTCGTCGACCTCGCGGTAGCCATCATCGAAGCCGGCATGGGGCGCCACCACGAGCCGGGCCTCGGCGACACGAGCCCAGAAAGGGTCGAAGGCCGGGTCAGCCGGTGATTTGTATCCCTCCGGTGTGAAGACCGGTCCGTTGCGGATGGTGACGATCCGGGCGCCCCGGTCGATGACCCATTCCAATTCGACAATGGCGCGATCAACATCGGAAAGCGACATGAACGGCACCCCGAAGATGCGATCCCGATAGGCAAAGCCCCAATCGTCATCCAGCCATCGGTTGAAGGCACGCAGGATCTCCAGCGATGCATCGATGTCGGGCTGCATCGGCCCCTCCACGCAGACGGCGTGGGACGGGAACAACCAGGCCGCTTCGACGCCCTGCTCGTCCATTCGACGCAGCCGGGCGTCACGTTCGAACCAGTCCGGATGCTCCGCCGGGTCCTCGGCACTGAGCTCGTCGGCGAGTGATGCCTTGGTACTGCGCCCAGCGAAGTAGTCGTAGAGAGCACCTGGCCTCGGCCGAGGGTGGGCATCCCCGGGGCCGGGCAGGATGGGGTGCGGCGCCCCGTTCACGTAGTAGCGGGGCGTACCCTCCACGTCGACGACGCAGATGCCTCGGTCCATGAACTTGGGATCGCGATATCGCGTGAAGGCGTCGCTCGGCTCCCAGTAATGGTTGTCGGCGTCGAAGATGGTCGCGATGCTGGCGTCCGTCATCTCGTCTTCCTTTCAGTCCGTGCCGTGCAGGAGGAGTCTTCCTGGCGTCGCGCCCGTACATTCGCCGTCGATGAAGGTGGTGCGGCCATTCACGATGATCCGGTCGTAGCCGACCGGCTTCTGGATGAGGCGCCATTCGCCGGCGGGGTAGTCCCAAACCCGCTCTTGGGGGAGGCTGTCGATGGTCTCTGGGTTATAGACGATGACGTCGGCTGGAATGCCTTCGGCGAGCAGGCCCCGACCTTTCAGTCCAGCGGCCATGGCGGGGTAGTACGACAGTCGCCAGTGGGCTTCCTCAAGGGTCATGATCTCGTGCTCGCGCACCCAATAACCCAACATCTCCGTGGGGTAGCGCGCCGTGGTGATGAATTTCGTGTGGGCTCCGCCGTCGCTCACGCCCGGGAGTGCGACGGGGGAGGTGGCGATCTCCTTCATCGATTCCGGCGGCGTGAACAACATGCGAGTGGCAAAACCGACCCTGAGTTGTCCGGCCACGGCCACGTCAAGAAAGGCGTCGATCTCGTGCTTCTCCTCGCGTGCTGCGATCTCACCGATGGTGAAGCCCTCGTAGCGGTCCTTCAACTCAGCGGCGCCCGGGACGTCGCTCGAGATCCAGTGCACCTTGATTTCTGAAAGGTCGTATCCAGCCCCGAAGAGCCCCCCACGCTCCTCGTGCACGGCTTTCATGGCCTCCCGGCGTTCCGGGTCTGCGAATTTGACGATCTTCTCCTCGACAGTGCCGAGGCACGCTTCCCGCCAGCACGGGATGGTGTCGGCGAGGTTGTACTCCTCGAGGGTGAACTCTGAGGCGAAGTTCGTGGTGAGTGCCTGGGCAAAGACGCGCAGGCCCTCTTCTTCGTTCATGTAGGCGAGCCGCTTCAGCGCGTCCCGATGGGACAGCTGCTGGCCGCCGTGCTGATTGAGGGCGCCATCAGCGAGCAGGGCGTTCCAGATGATCGGGCGACCGCTTTCGCGTGCCATGAGCTCCGCCCAGTCGAGCGAGCCAGTGAGCTGCGCGACGCCGCGGCCCAGCCTGCCGAGCGCCCGGCTGAAGGCGATCACCTCGCGCTCGGTCATCATGTCCGTGACCATCGGAGTACCGTCGAAGTCGAGCTGGACGTTGCCGATCTCACCGGCGATCTGGGCACTGAGCCCGCAGCCGCCGACTTCTATGGCGTGGACGAGGAGGTCGCACATCTGCTCGAGCTCCTGATCGGTGCAGCGACGCTCTTTCGCCTCTTCGATGCCGACGACGTAGCCGTACAGCGGCGCCAGCGGAACGAACGACATGACGTTGACGCCTTTCGGCGTGCGCTCGACGCTCGCAAGAAATTCCTCGAAGGTCACCCAGTCCCATGGCATGCCGGCCTGCATCGTCTTGAGCGGGACCGCCTCGTTGCGGGCGAGGCTCAGCATGGCCCGCTCGCGGTCCTCCGGCTTGCAAGGTGCGAACCCGAAGCCGCAATTGCCGATGACAACACTCGTGACCCCGTGCCAGCCCGACATGGTGCACCAGGGGTCCCAGAAGACCTGGCTGTCGTAGTGAGTGTGAAGGTCCACGAAACCCGGCGCCACGATCCTGCCGGACGCATCGACGACCTCGTCACCATCGGCCGCGTTCACCCGTCCGATCTGAGCGATCTTGCCGTCCTTGATGCCGACGTCAGCTTTGTAGCGGGGCGTCTGCAGGCCGTCGATGACCGTCCCCCCCTTTATGACGAGGTCGTATGCGGCCATTGCGGCACCCTCCCCTTTTTGCAACATCGTGTGCCCGGCGTCGCCTGGGGGCGTCGCTCGGCATCTCTCTTGTTCAGTGTGACATGATATTGACATCGTTATCAATACTGCCGAGTCACCAGCCGAAGCGTCCTGCTCGCTGGGGCGACGCAGCCGCCAGCGGCGTTCCGGCCCTCTGGACGGCGGCGGGTGGGATTCACCGGACCGACCAACACGGAGCATGCATGGACGAGCACCAAGTCGCTATCGCCGAAGGCCTCATCACCCTGGATGCGGACGAGCCACGTCTCATCGGCTCGCGTTGCCCCGCCTGTGGCGCCTTCACGTTCCCGGCGCAGGAGGGCTGCCCCAGCTGCACCGTGATGGGTATGGAGCCTGTGCAGCTGTCACGTACGGGAACGATCTGGACCTGGACGAGCCAGGAGTTCTTGCCTCCTTCCCCCCCGTATTCGGGTCCCGAGACTGCCGAGACGTTCGCCCCGTACTACGTCGGGTTCGTGGAGCTGGAGGGTGAACTTCGAATCGAGTCGCGGCTGGTCGGGTTCGGCGACGAGCCACCCCACATCGGCCAACGCGTGGAGGCCGTTCTGGTTCGGTTCCGTGCCGACGAAGAGGGCCGCGACGTCATGACCTACGCCTTCGCACCGATAGAGGAGTCTGCTCGTGACTGACGTGGCCATCATCGGCGTAGGGCTGCATCCTTTTGGCCGTTTCCCTGGCAAGTCGGCGATTGCGATGGGTGCAGAGGCCACCCGGGCGGCCCTGGGCGACGCAGGAGTGCAGTGGGGCGACGTCCAATTCGCCTTCGGCGGGAGTTACGAGGTCGACAATCCAGACGCCGTCGTGAACCAGTTGGGCCTCACCGGCATTCCCTTCACCGACGTTTACAACGGATGTGCCACGGCCGCCAGTGCCATCAGCCTGGCCGTGCAGACCATTGAGCTCGGGGCCTACGACATCGGGGTCGCCGTCGGCATGGACAAACACCCGGTGGGGGCCTTCTCAGCCGACCCGGTCCAATACAGCCTGCCGAGCTGGTACGGCGAGCTTGGTTTCTTCCTCACCCCGAAGTTCTTCGCCATGAAAATTCAGCGCTACATGTACGACCACGGGATCTCCCACCAGACCCTGGCTGCCGTGGCGGCGAAGGCTTACCGAAACGGGGCGCGGAATCCCAACGCCTTCCGCAGATCCCCTCTCAGTATCGAGCAGATCGCCGAGTCCCGCATGGTGAACGATCCGCTCACCCAGTTCATGTTCTGCAGTCCCGACGAGGGGGCGGCGGCCATCGTGCTCTGCCGGGCGGGCATAGCGCACCGGTACACATCGACGCCCATCTACCTCCGGTCGTCGGTGGTGCGCACGCGTCGCTTCGGAGCCTTCGAGGTGCACACTCCTTCGTTCCCCCTCGAGCGCGGCGATGCGCCGACGACAGACGCGTCGAAGGCGGCGTACGAGCGCGCCGGGGTCGGTCCGGAGGACGTCGACGTGATCCAACTGCAGGACACCGACGCCGGGGCAGAGGTCATCCACCTGGCTGAGAACGGGTTCTGCCAGGACGGCGAGCAGGAGCGGCTGATCGCCGAGGGTGCCACCGAGATCGACGGACCGCTCCCGGTCAACACCGACGGAGGTCTTCTGGCGAACGGCGAGCCGATCGGTGCATCGGGACTGCGACAGGTCTACGAACTCGTCCAGCAGTTGCGGGGGACGGCAGGGGACCGGCAGGTACCTGGCTCGCCGAAGGTTGGTTACGCCCAGCTCTATGGCGCGCCCGGCACCGCTGGCGTCACGATCGTTTCTCGCTAACTGGGCATGGAGCTCAGGGGAGCCGCCGCGTTCGTCACCGGAGGCGCCTCGGGCCTCGGTGCGGCCACGGCTCGGGCCTTAACCGAGGCCGGCGCAACCGTGACCGTCGCCGACCTCGACGTGGAGCGCGGGCGCGCGGTTGCGGAGGAGGTCGGTGGTCTGTTTGTCAAGGTGGACGTCGCAGATGAGGACTCGGTCGCCCGCGCCATCGGGACGGTGGGCGACGCCGGGCTTCCGCTGCGAGTAGCGATCAGCTGTGCCGGCATCGGCCACGCGGGTCGCATCGTGAATAGGACGGGGGAGCCGCACGCGCTCGATGTGTTCCAGCGGGTCGTGCAGGTCAACCTCATCGGGACGTTCAACGTCATGCGCTTCGCCGCAGCTGCCATGATGCAGAATGAGCCCCTGGGGCCAGATGGCGAGCGAGGACTGCTCGTCAATACGGCCTCAGTCGCCGCCCTGGAAGGCCAGACGGGCCAGGTGGCGTACGCCGCGGCAAAAGGTGGCATCGTCGCCATGACCCTGCCTGTGGCGCGCGACCTCGCCGTCGTCGGCATTCGCGTCTGTACCATCGTCCCCGGGACCATGGACACGCCGCTCTTCGGGCGGGCCTCCGAGGAGCTCAAGGCGTCGCTGGCCAAAGATGTGCTCTTCCCGAGACGCATGGGTACGCCCGGCGAATTCGGAGACCTGGTCGTGGTCCTGGCCCGGAACTCGTATCTCAACGCGGAGGTCATCAGGCTCGACGGCGGCCTGCGCATGCCTCCCAAGTGACGAATGGCGTGTCGCCGGAGGCGAGCGGGTGCTCTGTCCCTGCGACTACTGGGGTAGCCGCAGACGACGCTTGGCGATGATGTTACGCATGACCTCGGAGCTTCCTCCCGAGATCGTGAGGGCCCGTGACCACAGCCAGGCGTCAATGAGGCGTTGGGCCTCGAGCTGCACCACATTGGGCACGGGTGCATGCTCCGCGATCAGGTCTGCTCCGTAGCGAGCGATCGCGTTGTAGGTCTCCGAGTACAAGACCTTCGCAATGGATGCGTCGGCCGGCACATCGGCGTCCCGCAGCGTCCTCTCGACGTGGTCGTCCACGAATGCTCGAGCCGCTGCGGCATCCGACTGCAATGCGGCGAGATCTCGGCGCAAGTCCAAGCTGTCGAGGGCGCGTGCGCCGTCAACCTGGATGGCACGGGCGACGCTGACGAGATCCGCAAGGAGCAGGTCCAGCAACAGGACATTCCCGCCGACGCCAAAGCGTTCCACCTCGAGGCCGGACATGGCGACGAGCCACCCCTGCCCGACCGTGCCCAGGACCTGGGACGGCTCGAGCACGACCCCGTCGAGGAACACGTCGTTGAACTCGTAGGCGCCGCCGATGGTCAGCTTCGGATGCACCTCCAGCCCAGCGGCGTCCATCGGTACCAGGAACGCCGTGAGTCCCTCATGCCGCCGCCCCTCTGTCGAGGTGCGCAGCAGGGCCAGGCCCATCTGCGCCCAGTGGCCGTCGGTGGTCCAGGTCTTCTGACCACCGAGGACCCAGCGGCCATCTTTTCGCTGCTCGGCGCGGGCCCTGATGCCGGCGAGGTCGCTCCCGCAGTCTGGCTCACTGAAGAGCTGGCACCAGATGTCCTGGGCGGAGCGGATCCGCGGCAGGTACTGCGCCTTCTGCGTCTCGGTCCCGAACCGGAGGAGCACGTGGCTGGCGAGCTGGACTTGGTCGATCGGGCGGGGGGCGCGGGCGCGGATCAGCTCCTCGGTCACGATCAACTGGTGGACCGGCTGGTGCCCGGCCGTCCCGCCCCATTCCTCGGGCCAGGAGGCTCCCAGCAGCTGGTGCTCGTACAACGTGCGGTACCACGCCCGCAGTGCGGCCTCTTCCTTTTGGTCCGTCGGCGCGCGATGGCCCTCACGCATCTCCAAGGGCATGTGCGCGGTGATGACGCTCCGGACGCGGGTGCGGAACTCGTCACTGCCGGTGCTTTCCGGGACCGGCGCCACATCGAAGCCGTCCACGTCAGCGGGGGAAGAGCGCACAGCGTGGCTGTTGGCGACACTTCTGCGCATAGCGTGATGGAGCGGGTATTCCCAAGTGAACCCGATTCCCCCCGCCAGCTGAATGCACTCGTCGAGGGCCGCCGGCACATGGCGTGCGAAGTACGAATGGGTTGCCGTGATCGTTCGCTCTCGCAGCGCGGCCGGTCTCGTCAGAAGTTCCGAGGCAAACCGCAGCATGGCAGAGCATGCGGCCTGCAGGATGGCGAGGTCGGCAAGTCTGTGCTGGAGCACCTGGAGGCTGGCCAGCGGGCGCTCGAAGGCCATGCGGTGCACCAGATGGTCCGTGACCAGTTCCCGCGCCAGCGTCAACGCTCCAAGAGAGTCAGCGCAGGCGATGATGGTGGCCGCGCTGCAGAGAAGCGGGGCATCAGCGCCGATGATGTGGTCGACCCGAACGTCCTTCAACGTGGCCGTGGTACTGGGGCGAGTCGTGTCCAACGCCTCGAGGGAATCGAAGGGGATCTGCTCCGAACGGCAGTCGACGACGAGGGGCTCGGCATCGGCGGCCATGAAGAGGAGGACATCGGGCAGCGGCTCTGCGCCCACGACCACGAGCCCCGAACCGACTCCGCGTCGGCCCTCGGTCGTGAGGCGGTCCCGTCGCACAACGGAGGCGACAAGGCCGCCTTCCAGAAGGGCGCTTGCGGTGTCGTGCCAGCGGCTGTCGCCTGCGAGGGCTGCCGCGGCAAGGAGGTTGGCGGACCAGGGGACCGGGGTCAGGGCGCGGCCGGCCTCCTCGGCGACGACGCAGGCCTCCCTCGGGCACCAGCCGGTGCCGCCCCGATCCTCGGGCGTGAGCAGTGCGAGGAAGCCCACGTCACCCACCGACGCAAGCGATGGGTCGGCCGCGAACATCCTTTTCGCGGTCTCCCTCAGAAGCTCCATGTCCGCCTCGTCGGATGCCGCTTTTGATGGGGCAGGGACGGCGTCCGGGGTCACCAGCCCATTATGACATCGACATCGATATCTGGTCCGTGTAGGGTCGCCGGGCGTGAGTCAAACTGACCCCGTTCTCCTCGTCGAGAGCCGCGATCGGATACGTATCCTCCGTCTGAACCGACCCGAGGCCTTGAACGCCGCCAATCCGGAGCTGCACCGGCGCCTCGCCGACGTCTGGGTGGAGCTCGAAGAGGACCCGGACTGCTCGGTGGTCGTGATCACCGGCAACGGCAGGGCCTTCTGCGGGGGCGGCGACATGACCCTCCTCAAGCGGATGAACGAGGACGAGGAGGTCAGGGCGGCCATCCTGCACGAGGCGCGTCAGATCGTGGAGCGGCTCATCAGGTTCCGCTTCCCGGTGATCGCCGCCGTGAACGGCCCGGCGGTCGGGCTCGGCTGCAGCCTCGCCGGGCTCAGCGATGTGGTCCTGATTGAAGAGAGCGCCTACCTGGCTGACCCGCACGTCTCGGTGGGCCTGGTCGCGGCCGATGGGGGCGCTCTGACCTGGCCGTCCATGACCAGCCTCTTGCGCGCCAAGGAGTACCTGTTCACGGGCGATCGCATCTCCGCGAAGGATGCGGTGGAGTTCGGCCTGGCCAACCGCGTGGTGCCTGACGGATCGAGCCTCGACGAGGCACTCTCCCTGGCCGAGCGGATCGCGCGACAGCCGGCGCAGGCGCTCATCGACACCAAGCGGGCACTGAACAAGCACCTCGAGCGATCCATGCACGACATCTTGGATTTCGCCCTTGCGGCCGAGAGCATCTCGAGCGCGAGCGCGCCGCATCGCCAGATCGTCGACCGGTTCCTGCAGAAGGCGGCCTCGGCTGCGCCCTCGGCGACCTCTGCCAAGGCGACCGCGTCGTCGTAGGCAGAAGCGTCTTGGGCCTGAGCCTGGAGGACCGTTGCGAGATCACCGAGCTCCTCTCGCAGTACGGGTTGCTATTGGATCGGCAGCAGATCGACGAGTGGATGGCACTCTTCGTGCCGGACGCAGTGTTGGAAATGCAGGGCCGACCTCCCCTGACGACGCAAGCGGACCGGGAGGAACTCGGCCGCACGGCTCCGCATGGCACTCACCTGGCGGCGGCGCCCGTGATTAGCGAGGCGGCGTCGGTGAACACCGCCGAGTGCGAGCAGACCTTCATGTTCCGAGACGCCGCGACCGGTCGGATGCTCGCCGGGTGGTACGAGGACGTGTTGGTGAAAGTCGACGGCGACTGGCGCTTCCGACAGCGGTTGATTCACTTCCATGGCGAGCGAGCGTCCTCCTCGGGCTGACGACCGACTTAGGTCGCCGCTCAGCTACCCCGCAGTGCCTCCGCTGACGGGTGCAGATCCGGCACGAGTCCCGACGATGCCCTGAGCGTGACGGCTATCTGAGTCGTCAACGTGTTGGACGTGCCGAGGAGCGCGTCGAGCACCAGTACCCGGCTGTGGAAGCGGTGATGGTCGTACTCGGTCGTGAACCCGATGGCGCCCAGCACCTGCAACGACCGCTCACAGATCCGCCGGCCGTTGCGACCGGCCAGGGCTTTGAGGATGGCGTCGTGCAGGGGGGGGAGCGCCGGGAACCGCTCAACCGATTGATGGGCCAGAGCCGTGACCGCTGCCGCGTCGACGCGGGCTGAGGCCAGGAGATGACGCACCGCCTGGAAATGGCCTATTGGCTCGCCGAATTGCGTGCGGTCGCGGGCATGTTGGACGGCGCCGGCCAGGGCCGTCTCCGCCGCACCGAGGATCTCGTAGGCAATCGCTAAGCGTCCCAGCAGCACGCTTTGAGTGCGCAGCGGCACGGCCTCGGCCTCACCGAGCGCGACCGGGAGGCCGGTCAGGTCCGATTCGATCTCGTGCAGCGCCAGGCCGTCGCTCAGGCCGATGGGCCTGAGCTCGAGCGTGTCGAGCTCCACGATTGAGATCCCATGTCCGGGTCGGTCGATGAGCACTACACCGCTTCGAGGCACTCCGACGACGACAGCGCGGCTCCCGCGCCGCGCCGAGTGCCGCTCGACGGTCGCTGTCATGGCGCGCCGGTCGTCCAGCGCCACGGCGTAGGGGTGGGCCATCAGCTCTCCGAGCGCTCCGGAAGTCCCCAACTCACGCCCCTGGGCTCGAAAGTAGGCCAAGACGCCGAGCCGGGTGTCGGGGTCTTCATCGAGAGATCCGAACAGGTCCCTCCATCCGAGCACGCGCAGCGCGTCATCGCCGTCCGTGGACCGCAGCGCTTCCTGGGCGCTGCTCAGGAACAGGTCGTCAGCGTCCTCGACGATGGTCACGCCGGCAACTGCAGGATCTGCTTGGCGATGGTGTCGAGCTGCATCTGTTGGGAGCCCCCGTAAACCGTCACGATCCGTGAGAACAGATACGCAGTCCGCAGGTCCAGTCCCTGTTCGTCGAATGGATCAATGACGACGTCCGGGTCGCTTGCCAACGCCCAATCGAACAAGCCCTGTTCAGCCGCGCACAAGACCAGCTTCGTGAAGGCCGCCCGGGGTCCGAGGATCGCCCCGAGTTCGTGCACCCGCAGGGCCTCCATGCTGAGTGCCCCGAGGCCGGCGAGGTCGAGTACGGCGTCACCGAGCAGCCCGTCTGCCCCGGGCGAGCCGCGACGGAGCATGCCCTGCAGGTGGTGCAGCAGGAAGCAGCGACGGAACCAAGCGAAGGTGCCGCGCTCGCTGCTGAGGATGTGCATGGCAACGGGCCAGCCGCCATCGAGCGACCCGATGAGACGCCCAGCGGGGACCACGACGTCGTCGAACGTCACCTCGGCCAGTTCGTCGTGGCCGTTCGCTTGGGCGATGCTACGTATCTCGACACCAGGGGAGCCCAGATCCACGATGAAGGCGGTGATACCCCGATGGCGCGACTCGACCGTGCCCGTGCGGGCCAGCACGAGGGACCAGTGGGCAAAACGCGCCCAGCTCGTCCAGATCTTGCGGCCCGTAATGCGATACGCATCCCCATTAAGAACGGCGCGGGTCCGTATGGAGGCCAGGTCAGAACCGGCGTCGGGCTCGGAGAAGCCCTGCGCCCAGGTCTGGGTGCCATTGAGGAAACCGGGGAACGCCTGCGCACAGAACTCGGGTGGACCCATGGCCAGGAGGGTGGGACCGAGGACCTCGAGATGCTCGAAGGCCGCCATGCTGCCGACGCCGTGCCGGGCCAGGCCCTCCCACATGACGGCCCTGTGCATGATGGTGCCACCGAAGCCACCGAAGGCCTCCGACCAACCCCAACGGCCCCAGCCCTCCGCAAAAAGGTCGCCCATGAGTCGCCGCATCGCCACCATGCGGTCGTCTGTACTTGGCTGGGGCAACGCGGCGTTGACCAGCGCAGCCGGGCGGGTGAGGAGCCACGCCTCGAAGCCGGCGGCAAACGAAACGATGTCCGCATGCGCTGCGTCCTCGGCAGGGGCCGAAGCGGCCAAAGAAGACATTGACATCAATATAGAAATTGCACCAAGATTTGGCAAGGTGACGTGGCCAGCGGAAGAGAGACCGGACCCCCCGGGTGCGGCCGGGAGTGGGCTCGGCGAGGGGCAAGCGCCTCGGATCGGTTTCGAACGTGCCGCGTCGTACCTGGCGAGCGGGTTCTGGGACGATCGTCACCTTCGCAGCGGAATCGAGGCAGCCGGTGTCCACCGTCCCGACCAGATCGGCCTGGTGGACAACGCTCGGGAGCTGACCTGGGGCGACCTGAGCCGACTGGTGTCGGAGGCAGTCGCCGCACTCGCTCATGCCGGGGTCACCGCGAGAGACCCGGTTCTGCTCATCACCGGCAACTCGACGGAGGGCGTGATCGCTTATCACGGCTTGCTCCGACTGGGTGCCTCCGCCGTGCTCCTCGATCGGCGGTGTGGGCCCGCCGACGTTCGTAGCGCGCTCGACGCCGTGCCGTCGGCACTGATCATTGCGCCAACCGAGGAGTCCGAGCGTCTGGCGTCGGCATTCGATGCCACTCCCGTCATGTGCCTGGAGACGTTTGCAGGCCGCGATCCCTCGCCGCGCCTGCGGTCCGACTGGCCGGAGCCGGAACGAAACGACGTGGCGGTCGTCCTCTTCACCTCAGGGACCACGAGCCGGCCCAAGGGTGTGACGCACTCGCTCAACACCCTCACGAGTGGTGCTCGGAACATGGCCCTGATCACCGAGGCCGTCCACGAGACGGTCATCTTTCTCGTGAGCCCCCTGACGAGCATTACCGGCGTGATGCAGATGCACCTGGCGGCAGATCAGCACGCCACGCTGGTCCTGGAGGACGACTTCGATCCCGAGGCTTCGCTCGACCGCATCAACCGATACGACGCCTCCCTGCTCGGTGGTGCGCCGGTGATCATCGAGCGACTCATCAAGGTGGCGGACGCGCGCGCCGACCGTCGCTGCTCGCTTCGCACGCTCGCACTCGGCGGGACCATGCTGCCGCGCCCGCTCTTGGAGCGGGTGATGGACAGCTATGGCATGAAGGTCGCCAGGGTGTACGGCTCTTCGGAAGCACCAAATGCCACAGGAAGCCTTCCCGGCGATGAACGGATGCGCCGGCTGACCGATGACGGTGCCTTGATGCCCGGCACCGAGGTGCGCGTGGGATCGGCCGTGCATCCTCAGGAGGGTCTACTTCGGGGTCCTGGGGTCTTTCTCGGGTACCTCAATGACAGGGACGACGCGGCCGCCTTCGAGGGCGAGTGGTACCGGACGGGTGATCTGGTGGAGGTCGCCGACGGACGGCTCACCGTCGTGGGTCGACTGAAGGAAGTCGTGAACCGCAACGGTCTCAAGATCTCCCCAGCGGAGATCGATGGCGCATTGTCTGGCATGCCAGGCCTCGAGGAGTGGGCGGCCTTCGGACGACCGGATCCGGCGACGGGAGAGAGGCTGGCGGTCGCGGTCCTGCCTGCCGAAGGCGCAGTGGTCGATCTCGTGGCCATCGTGACCTACTTGCGGGCAGCCGGCGTGGCGACCCGTCGGCTACCAGAGGAGCTCCTGATTTGGGACGAGCCCTTGCCCAGGACGGCAACGGGCAAAATCGTCCACTCCCGCCTGGTCATGGACGCGCCGTCCAAGGTCTCGATAGTGGCGTCCCGGCTCCATGACCACCCCACGGAAGGGCATGCTCAATGACCACGAGGGAACCCACCGGGGACGAGTATGCCGCCATCGCCAATCTCCTGGCTCAGTACTGCCTCTCGCTTGACTATGACGACACGGACGCCTGGGTCACCCTCTTCACCGAGGACGGATCATTCGAGGTGTACGGTCGCTCCTTCGACGGTCACGAGGGATTGCGCAGAATGACGGACGCCGCGCCGAAGGGACTGCATCTCGGCGGCCCGCCGCTGGTCCGCATGCACGACGCCCGCACGGCGGAGACCGAACAGAACCTCCTGTTCATCGACCGGCAGAGCGGTGAGTCACGCAGCGCCGTCTACCGGGATGGCCTCGTGCGGACCGAAGAGGGATGGAAGTTCAGGAAACGGAGCTGTCGGTTCATTGTGGCGGATGGGCTGAGCGAGCGGCCGGGGTCTTAAGGACGATGGCCTCGGGGATCAAGCGATCGCAGCGCGCCAGACGGCGCTAGCGCTTGCTCCTACCGTCCGAGGGCGGTTCGTCCGCATGCAGTTGCAGCGCGTTGGCCCAGAGGAGGCTCAGCTGCTCAACGACCTCGTCGAAGTCGTATTCGCGGTAGCCCTGCGTCAACCATAATTCGGCGAACCGGGCGATCATCGCCCCTAGTGCGTCGGCAGCGATGGCCGGATTGACCCGGGGATCTGCCCGCCCTTCTCCCTGCAACCGCTTGATCGATCGTTCGGATCGCTGGGCGAATGCCCGCTGGCTGGCCATGCGCTCTGCGTTGACGTGCGGGTCGTACCGGGAGGCCTGCTCGATCACGCGCATGAGCCGAGTCTCCGCACGGTATCGCTCGAGGTAGCGTCGATTCGCTTCGCGGATGCTCTCGCCAGGAGAGTTCGTGGAGTGGGGCTGCGCTTCGTCTGGCGGTGCGCTCAGTCGCCTCTCTTGCGCGGCGGCGACCTCCCGAAAGAGCTGCTCCTTCGTATCGAAGTAGTGATAAAAAGCGCCATAGGACACGTTGGCCCGCTTGGCGATGTCCGAGATGCGTGCGTCGAACAGCCCGTCGCGCTCGAAGACCTCCTTGGCGGCCTTTACGAGTCGAGCCCGCGTCTGCTCACCTTTGGCCGAGCGCGGCTGATGGTTCGGCGCCCCCTTCGTGTTGACCCGGGCTCTCGGCAAGAACTCGCCCCTTTCCTCGTGGTCGCCGGTCAGTTTCCCCTCGAGAGAGGGCTTCGCGCGCCCTGCACCCATCCGCTCCTCGGTGACCCGTGATCGAAGCAGTGATTGACACCGACATCGACCTCGATTCCAAGGCTACCATCGGGTCGGGCATTCGACGGACACGCTCGAAGTGCCATTTTGCCATGTCACGACCGGAACTCTGAACTCATGCCCCCGCAGCCTTGGCCGCCCACCGAGGGTGTCATTGACACCATGATCGGTTTTCCGACGGATCCCGAGCAGCTCTACGCAGGCATCCGGACCGTCCTGCACGATCGGGAGTCACTCGAGGACCTCCCGATGCCGGCCGGCTACATGTTCCACGACGTGCCGGTCCACTCGGAGCGCGAGCTCAGGGATCCAGTCGACGTCACTCTCGCAGAGATGGATCGTTTCGGAATCAGCACCGGGCTTGTCAGTCTGAGCGTCAACTCCGAGGTGACCGAGATCGCCCTGTCCCGTCATCCGGGTCGTTTCGCGGCCTCGTTCACGGTCGATCCGAATCAGGGCATGAGGGGTGTGGAGGAGCTTCTTAGGGCCCACGAGCGCTGGGGTGTCCGCGCCGTGTCATTCTTCCCGCATGGCACCTTGCCGCAGGTGGCGATCGACGCTCCGCTGGCCTACGTCTATTACGCAAAGTGCGTAGAGCTCGGCGTTCCAATCTTCGTCACGGTTGGCATCGCCGGTCCGAGAGTGCCATCGCTCGTGCAGCACGTCGAGCGACTCGATCAAGTTCTGTACGACTTTCCGGACCTGGTCCTGGTTATGCGGCACGGTGCCGAGCCATGGACGGATCTCGCCGTGAAGCTGATGATCAAGTGGCCGAACCTCTACTACTCCACCAGCGGCTTCGCCCCGAAGTACTACCCCAAATCGATCATCGACTACGCCAACTCGCGCGGCGCCGACAAGGTGCTCTATGCCGGCTACTTCCCGATGGGACTCACGCTGGAGAGAATTTTCTCCGAGTTGGCCAACGTCCCGTTCAAGGAGGATGTCTGGCAAAGGTTCCTGGGGGGAAATGCGGCGCGGGTGCTGAAGCTGGAGGGATCTTCGTGAAGACAACAATCCATTCGCCCCTCGAATTCGACGTGCTGGCCACCGGTCTCCGGTTCCCGGAAGGCCCCGTCATTCTCGAGGACGGGGCATTTCTCGCCGTCGACATCGAAGGAGGGCGCGTCGTTCGGGTGGACGAGGGGGGAGTGTCAGTCGTGGCCACTCCGGGTGGCGGTCCGAACGGCCTGGCGATGGCGGATCCGCAGACCGCTGTCGTCGCCAACAACGGTGGGTTCCTCTGGACCACAGTCAACGGGATCAGTATCCCGATCGACCATGCCACCCACACCAACGAACCGCCAGAATTCACGGGGGGCTGGATTGAGAGCGTGGACCTGCATTCCGGCGTGATCACTCGGCTGTACGACCGTTTCGAGGGCAGACCACTGCGAGGGCCAAACGATCTGGTCTTCGATGCAGTCGGAGGCTTGTGGTTCACGGATCACGGAAAAGGGCGATACGAAAGCGTCGATCGTGGCGCGCTGTACTACGCACCACCCGGGAACGGAGCACTCACGCAGGTGGCCTTCCCGCTCCTCGGCCCGAACGGCGTGGGCCTGTCGCCGGAGGGCAACACCGTCTACGTCGCCGAAACGCATACAGGCCGCCTGTGGGCATGGGATCTCTCTGCACCTGGCGAGGTCAACCCTGCCGCTGGGTCCTTGGCGGTGCGCCACGGTGGAAGGTGCGTGGTGGCGACGCCATTCTCGTTCGACTCTTTGGCCGTCGAGGAGGATGGTCGTATCGCTATCGGCGCCCTCGGGGAAGGCATCGTCGTGGTGACGCCCGATGGTGAAGAGGTCGATGTCCATCCGATTCCGGGCGACGTGACGACGAACATCGCCTTCGGTGGCGCCGACATGGCGACCGCCGTCATCACGCTGTCGCGCTCGGGCCGCTTGGTTCGCTGCCAGTGGCCACGCCCGGGATTGCAACTCAACGTGTGATGACGACATCAACTCCCGAGATCGCACGAGCAGAGTTTCGGAGCGGTGTCGAGGAGTGGTTCGCCGCCAACGCGCCTCAAAAGGGATCACCCGACGATTTCTCCGCCATCCACATCGTCTCGGGAAACTCCATCGCCGAATATCGCGAGGCCGAGCATCGCGCGCTTGAGGTCAGTGTGTCGTGGCAGAGGCGGCTCTACGAAGCTGGCTTTTGTGGGCGTTCCTGGCCGACGGAGTACGGCGGGCAGAATGCTCCGGAATGGCAGGACGAGGAGATCACCCGGATCCAATCTCGGTACGGCGTCTCGACCAAGGTGCTTGCGGTCGGACTGGAGATGTTGCCTCCCGTGCTGTTCGCGCACGGGTCGGATGCGCAGCGGCTCCGCTACCTGCCGCCCGTGGTGCGGGGGGAAGAGACGTGGTGCCAGTTGCTGTCCGAGCCCGACGCCGGCTCTGATCTGGGCAGCGCCAAGTCCTTCGCAACGCCCGTGTCCGGCGGGTGGTCGGTGTCCGGACAGAAGGTGTGGACTTCGGGCGGGGGAACGAGCGACTTCGCGCTGCTGATTGCGCGGACCGATGGGGACACGCCGGGTATGGCTGGGCTGTCGTGCTTCTTGGTGGACATGAGCCAGCGCGGCGTCGACGTCAGACCGTTACGGCAGATGTCGGGCGCCTATCACTTCAACGAGGTGTTTCTAGAAGACGTGTTCGTGGCGGAGGACGGGCTGGTGGGGGATCTCGGCAGCGCCCGAGTGATTCTCCGGACCATGCTCGCCAGCGAGCGGGCGGCCATCGGGGGCGGGACCAGCGCCCGGGCCGCACAGCAACTTCTCCAGCTTGCGGTGCGCCTCGGTCGAGCAGACGATGCACTCGTGCGCCAGGATCTCGCGGCGGCGTACGCCCGGGAAAAGCTGCTCAATCTCACCCAGCAGCGCATGGCGGCGGGCGGCGTGGTTCCGGCGGGCGGATCCGTCGTGAAGCTGCTCTACAGCGAGCATGCCCGGCTCTGCGCCAACACTGGGTCGTGGCTGCTCGGTCCGGCAGCGACCGCAGCAGTCGTACCCGAGGACCAGGAGTGGTGGGAGCGGCTGCTGTTCGCTCCGGGACTGAGGATCGGCGGCGGGACGGATGAAATCCAACGAAACACGATCGCCGAGAGGGGTCTCTCGCTTCCGAGGTCGTGACACGGCGGAGGGACCACCTCCGTCCTCGGCAGTGACTCGAATGGGCAAGTGAGCAGGGAAATCCCTCGTGCTCGTGCTTGCGGTCGTGCTCTGTTGCGTAGTGGCTGCCTATCGATAGAATCAAAACCGATATCAATATCAGTCCAGTGCGTCATTCTCCGGCGACGCGCTGCCTTGTGGAGGGACTGCCGTGGGCGACCACTACACGATCATCTCGGCCGACACCCACGCCGGCGGGAGCCACGCCCAGTACCGCGAGTACCTCGACCCGCAATACAGGGACGACTTCGATGCCTGGCGATCGCGCTACAAGAATCCCTTCAAGGACCTCAAGGACGATCGGCGCCTCCGAAACTGGGACAACGACATGCGGAGCCGGCAGCAGCTCGAGGACGGCGTCGTGGGGGAAGTGATTTTCCCCAACACAGTCCCGCCCTTCTTCCCCAGCTTCGTGCTGGCAGCGCCGCCGCCAAAGCCCGACGAGTACGCGCACCGGCTCGCCGGCATCCGGGCTCACAACCGCTGGCTGGTGGATTTCTGTGCAGCATTCCCGGCCCAGCGCGCCGGTATCGGGCAGATCTTCATCAACAACCTCGACGACGCGTTGGCCGACGCCAAGTGGATCTCCGAGCATGGGCTGCGCGGCGGATTGCTTCTGCCGAACAACCCGCCGGATGCGACGTGGGTCGAACACCAGATCTATGACCCCTACTGGGAACCGCTGTGGGACTTCTGCGAGGACGCGGACCTCCCCGTCAACATCCACGGCGGGACGGGTGTGCCCGATTTCGGCAAGGTGCCCTCCGCGCAGTTGCTCTACATCGGGGAGTACGCGTACTACCAGACGCGGCCGTTCCTCCATGTCCTGCTCTCCGGCGTGTTCGAGCGCCACCCCAAGCTCAGGTTCGTGATGGCTGAGATGGGCGCAGCCTGGTTGCCGCCTCTTCTCGCCCGTCTCGACCAGTCGATCGTCCGGATCAGGCAGACTGGTGCGACGGGCGAGCTCAAGTACGGTGAGGATTCGATACTTCCGCTTACTGCAACCGAATACTTCACCCGCAATTGCTGGGTGGCGGTGTCGCAACCCAAGGCTCCCGACGTGGCGGCCATTCTGGAGTTGGGCCTGGATCGTTTCATGTGGGGCTCGGACTACCCTCACGACGAGGGAACAGCCCCTTTCACGCGGGAGCACCTGCGGCAGCTCTTCCACGAGTGGCCGCAGGCCGACCTGGAGGGTTTTCTCGCAGGGACCGTGGCGAAGGTGTACGACTTCGACCTCACGGCCTTGGGACCCCTGGGAGAGCAATGGGGACCGACCGTGTCGGACACGCAAGAGCCTCTGCTGCAGCTGCCGGACAACGCGAACGAGGCGCTGGTTCGTGGGCTCGTCGGCTGAGCTTGCCGGGGCCAAACGATGACGAGCGCCGCCGAACTCCTGTGGGCGCGGGCCGAGGACGACCGGCCCGCCTTGTTCTTCGAGGATCAAGCCTGGACCTTCCGTGAGTTCGTGGCCGAAGCGGGACGGCGCGGTAGGTTCCTGATGGATCAGCTGGACCCCAGTCGCCCGCCGCACGTCGGGGTGTTGCTCGACAACATTCCTGAGTACATCTTCTGGCTGGCCGGCGCGGCCCTTTTCGGCAGCGTCGTCGTCGGGATCAACTCGACCTATCGCGGCGATCAGCTCGCGCAGCTGGTGGCGTTCACCGACTGCCAGCTCGTCATCACGTCAAAGGACAAACGAGTACTGCTCGACGGACTGGACCTCGGGCTTGCCGAAGACCGGATCGTCGATGTGGACGCGCCCGGATACGGGAGCTTGCTGCCGTCCGAGGCTGGCGCTTTCAAAACGGACGTGAGGGCTGATGACCTGTTCCTCCTGATCTTCACGTCCGGTTCCACTGGCATGCCGAAGGCTGTCCGCTGTACCCACGGTCGGTTTGCGACCACGGGCGGGCACGTGGCCCAGGTCACCCAGCTCAGCGACGGTGATGTCGTGTATGCCCCGCTTCCGTTCTTCCATTCGAGCTCGCTGTTCACGGGCTGGTCGTCGTCGCTGACCGCCGGCGTGCCGATCGTCATCCGCCGGCGTTTCTCGGCGTCGGGAACACTGGCAGACATCCGGCGCTATGGCGCCACCGTGATGACCTACACCGGCAAGGTGCTCAATTACATCCTGGCGGTACCCGAGCAGCCCGACGACGGCGGCACGACCCTCCGTTTGGCCATCGGGAACGAGGCCTCATCTCGGGACATCGCCGATTTCGCACGTCGGTTCGCCTGCGACGTCCGGGACAGCTACGGATCGACCGAGGGGATCATCATTATCCGGCGTGACCCCTCTATGCCCCCGGCGGCGCTCGGTCAGGCAGCGGACACGGTCAAGGTGCTCGACTCGGAGACTGGCTCTGAATGCCTGCCGGCCGAGTTCGACGAAGACGGTCGCGTGACGAACTGGACCGCGGCTGTCGGGGAGATTGTCGAGACGGCGCCTTCGAGCGGCTTCGAGGGCTACTACAAGAACGAGGAGGCGACCCAGGCTCGTTTCAGGGACGGGGCCTACTGGTCGGGCGACCTCGCCTACCGCGATCAGGAAGGTTGGTTCTACTTTGCTGGCCGAAGCAACGAGTGGCTCAGGGTCGACGGCGAGAACTTCGCCGCCGCCCCAGTCGAGGTAATTCTCAGCCGCTTTCCGGGGGTCCGTTCAGTGGCGGTCTATGCCGTTCCTGATGACCCAGTCGGCGACCGAGTCATGACCGCGGTCGAGCTGGCGGGCACGCAACCAATCGATCTGGACGAGTTCGACCGCTTTCTTGCCGAGCAACCCGACCTCGGAACGAAGTGGA
>Ga0302320_10004325_pt1 | contig 32278 bp, 27 predicted proteins | sample Bog_T0_3_FD_202130 | JGI IMG/M metagenome (GOLD analysis project Ga0302320, IMG submission 202130) | Peat permafrost microbial communities from Stordalen Mire near Abisko, Sweden - Bog_T0_3 | ecosystem: Environmental > Terrestrial > Soil > Wetlands > Peat | place: Sweden: Abisko, Stordalen Mire... | reverse complement strand
TGTTCTTATAAAGGCTCACTCTTCTATATGGACTCTAACGACCAGTAGGAAACTCAAAGTGAACAGCAGTACCAGACTTAACTGTGAAATGTTTTTCATTGAACTAAATGGTATCGCTGCAAATTGCTCATAATTCTAAAAGATACTGCGAAAGTTGTATTTTTAGAAACATAAATAAAGTTATTGAGAGACTTAACTTCAACAACATTTTCAAATGGGCATTTGTACCGGGCTGGACAATCAATGAATTCCCTGCCTTCGCAAAATTACTCGACCGCGTTGCAGGCAATTTTTAACTATGTAATTTAAAATAATGCGACATTTTTTATTTATTCTAATAATAATTTCTTTCGATTCAGCATGCTCAAAAAACAATAGCAAAAATTTGATTGATGATACTAAACTTGTTGGCAAATGGCAATTATTATCTTCAACGGTATATGAAATAAGAAATGACTCAACATTTTTTTTTAACAGGATTGGCGCATTTTCAATCGGTGATTCAATTGTGTTTGAAGCTAATGGAGAGGGTAATTCTTATGCGTCATCTTTTAATTTTTGGCATGGAGAATTTCCTTATTCCTTTATCCCGTCAAAAAATATTCTGGCAATGACAAATATCTACTTTTCGCGAACGTATATTGACACGGTTGCCGCCTTAACACCAAACATGCTAGCAATTATCGGAACTGGATATGACACTATATATAGCAGTTATAACAATCCAATTAAAGTATATCCCTTGCAAATTGTTGATACCTTATACCGTTGATACAGTTTATTGTTTTCGTCTAAGCGGGGTCTTTCGAAGCACGTACAACCAATATCGTGAAGCCAGCGCGGTGCCCTCACATCAAAATATTAATTGTCCATTGCTATTTTTTAGTTAAGTAGTGTCTGATATAATGTGTCGCGACAGTTTGGCTAACTTTGTAAAGTTTTAATGGTCTTGTTGAAAAATCATGGGATTATTAATGGCTCATTTTATGAAAACCATATTTCAACTATTAGTTATTGTATTTTTTTCTGCTTATGCCTTTGCGCAAGACATGACTGATTCAGTTGCACTAAGACAATCATTGGACAAAGCAACGGCTGCTATCAGAAATGCTTTTGAGAAAGGTGATGCAGCTTTAGTAGGGCGGTTGCACAGTCCCAATGTGATAAAATATTTTGGTGGGAATAATGTAATAGTTGGCAGAGCGGTAGTAGAAAGTGCTGCACGGGAATGGTTTCAAAATTCAAAGGTAGAATTTGTTGAAAACACTGTTGAGAATACAGAATTTATTGGAAAAATTGCAATACAGACAGTGATTTTTTCAATCAAAACGACTCCAAAGGATGGAGGGATGCCTTCGATAGGCAGAGGACGCTCTATGGTAATTTATATTCAAGACAAAAGCAGTCCGACTGGTTGGTTGAAAATACGTGAAATTGCACAAGAAGCACCCCCAAAATAGCCCAAGCTTGTGCCGGAGCAAAAATAAGTTGCTGGTTGTTTGTTTTCAAATAAGCATGCTCGTTAGCAAAGCAAAAGGCCCAAGCTTGGCCAGCGCACAGAAAAAGCTCTGCTACCACGCTTGCGCCTGCTTCCTATTTGCGGCACTCGAACTTGCGCGAGCAAAGGGGGATTGGATAGATTACCTGCTTATAATCTAAGAGATTTTTTTAAAAAGTGAATTGCGCTAATGACCATTAAAAATGTATTGTATCAAAAGATGGATTATCAATTGCTATTTTTTTAGAGAACTATCGTCTAATATTATAAATTTACGGGTAAGCAATTTTTATGAAATATCTCGTTCTATTTGTAACCATATTTATTTTGACAGCCAAGAAATCTTATGCTCAATTTGACTTTAGAAATGACACAGCATTTATAGAAGTATTCGGGACACTTAAAAATCAAATTGACACAACTTATACCTTGACAAAAGATTTTGATTTTGAATTTCGATTTTGGATCAACTATGGTAAATTGACAGGAACAGCACTATTTGTCCTGACAAATAGAAACAACAAATGGAGTGCAAGACTCTTTAAAAGACAAACTCATCCGGAAATAAATCTTTCTGAAATAAAAGTCTCAAACGAAAACCTTAATACGCTTTGGGCAAAGCTAAATGCAAACCATATTTTGTCTATCAAGAACAGCTACGAGTTGAAAGATAGAAATGGAAATTACGCAGACATAAAAATATACGACGGTACGTCTTTCTATTTTGAATTAATAACCAAAACAAAAAGACGAAATTATTTTTATCATTGCCCAAAAGATTGCAGAGAGGAATACAAATACATCAGAGAATATAAATGGGTTCTGAATATCATAAACCTGATATATAAACATTGCAAATTAGATCCAAACTCCATTTGTTGACAAAAAACCGCCACACTGGTCCTCGTTTTGAAAATCATAGGCATAAACTATCGGGTATTTAACGAGGACCATCTCAGGAATCTACTCAATACGGTCTTCGCGATTTTTGAACCGCGATTTACATCAACAACCTGAAAAAATATACGAAATTAGCGAGAGGCAAAAAGCTTTCTATATTTATAATTTGTGGGTCTTCATAAAAGGTTAAAAAAACTTTTAGAATAAGATGATAAAAAGATACCGGCATCATGAATTTTCAGATTTTAATTATATTAATTATTGGAATAGCTGGAGTGGTATTAAATCATTGGCTATTTGAAGCGGAGCGTAAACAACGCCGTGAATATTATAGAAACGACTATCTCAAGTCGGAAGCATGGAAACGGAAACGTTATGTTGTATTAAAGCGCGACAATTGGCGTTGCGTATATTGTGGTGCTCGTGCTACACAGGTTCATCATAAGAAATACTCAAAATATAATATTGGTAAAGAACCAATCGAATGGCTTGTTTCAGTATGCAAATCTTGTCATGAAAAACAACATAATTGACAGAGTAAAATGCCGAACACTCGAATAGTGCAAGCTTGCCCCTACACTCTAAGTAAATGCAAACTTGCGCGGTTTCGGCGAGGTCCCGCGCAAGAGTGTGGCCATTTGAGAAGTTGAAGCGGAGACTCGCCTGAGAACCGACTTGCGCGAGCAAAGGGGGCAATCCCAAACCTCATTCAGATTTACAGCCGGCAATTTCATTTTCGGCTACAACAAAGTCAAAAATGGCTACATTAATTTTCGCTTTGTTCGTGAATTTTGAACCAATAAAAATAATTTAAAATGAAAGCAATAAGAATTCACAAATTTGGTGGAACAGAAGTTTTAAAATTAGAAGAAATAGAACGTCCGGTTCCCGCAGCCGATGAAATACTGGTAAAAGTGTTTGCAAGCGGTGTAAACCCTGCCGATTGGGTGGTTCGTCAAGGTGGCAATGATACATTGAGACCTTTCCTGAAGTTGCCGATGACATTAGGCTGGGATGCAGCAGGTATTGTAGAAGAAACCGGCAGCAATGCAACCGGCTTAAAAAAAGGCGATGAGGTGTATGGCGTTCCTGACTTTCCCGGCAGCGGAAGCTATGCCGGGTATCTTACCTCAAAGGCAAATCAATTTGCATTGAAACCGAAAAGCATTTCTTTCAATGAAGCTGCTGCCGTGCCTTTGGCAGGGCTTGTTGCATGGACGGCTCTTTTTGAACTTGGAAAATTACAGGCAGGGCAACGCATTTTTATTCACGGCGCATCGGGGGGTGTCGGAAGTTTTGCTGTGCAATTTGCAAAAGCAAAAGGTGCGTATGTGATCGGAAGTGCCTCGGCAGGTAATCTGGAGTTTCTGAAACAAATTGGTGCTGATGAAGTAATTGACTACAAAACGCAGAAATTTGAAGAGTTGCTGCAAGACATAGACCTTGTGTTCAATGCTTCGGCTATTCATAATGATGATGAGCGAATAAAATCCATAACCATATTAAAAGACGGCGGTATTTATGTAAGTGCAGGTCTTAATCATCGTTTCAGCGATGTTGTTAAAGAAGCGTTTGCGAAAAAGAATGTCAGGGGCGAACTCGTTGGCGGTGGGGCCCGTAACTACAAATATTTAAGCGAAATTGCACAACTGATTGATGACGGCAAAGTGAAAGTTATTATCAGCAAAGTTTATCCTTTGGAAAAAGTTGCAGAAGCGCACAACGAAAGCGCAACGTGGCACGTTCGCGGCAAATTAGTGTTGGAAATAAGAAAAAAGGATTAAAACTTTATGAAGCGTTTTAAATCAATAAGAGAATTCCATGAGTTCAGGCAACTGCCTAAACCTGAACACCCGCTGATCAGTGTAGCCAAAGTTGAATCTGTTATGCAATTGCGAAGCGATGAGCCGATGAACTGGGTATATGATTTTTATTGTATTGCTATAAAAAGAAGTGTTAATGCCAAAAATATAAAACTTAAATACGGGCAACAACACTATGATTTTAACGAAGGCATTATGTCATTTGTGTCGCCCAATCAGGTTTTAAGTCTTTCTCTTTATAAAGATGAGGAAATAAAACAATCAGGGTGGGTGTTAGCGATTCATCCTGATTTTCTTTGGAATACGCCATTAGCCAAAACGATAAAGCGATATGATTTTTGGGCTTATTCCGTAAATGAAGCCTTGTTTCTTTCTGAAAAAGAAGAAAAAACAATCATCGGAATTATAGAGAACATTCAGCAGGAATATCAATCAATCATAGATAATTTCAGTCAGGGCATCATCATTGCACATTTGGAAACTTTGTTGAATTATGCCGACCGTTTTTATCATCGTCAATTCCTCACACGCAAAAAAGCCAATCATCAAATCCTCGACCGTTTTGAAAAGTTACTTTCAGACTATTTCAACAACGATGATATAATTCATAAAGGTTTGCCGACAGTACAATACGTTTCCGATAAATTAAATGTGTCAGTATGTTATCTGAGCCGTTTGCTTAAAACGCTTACGGGACAAACCACACAGCAGCACATTCACGGCGAGCTGATTGAAAAAGCCAAAGAAAAATTATCTACCACGGAATTGTCTGTAAGCGAAATTGCTTACGAATTAGGCTTTGAACATTCACAGTCATTCAGCAAATTGTTTAAGACAAAAACAAAACTTTCACCGTTGGAGTTTAGACAATCGTTTAACTGACAGACGACGGTAACGACCGACAAAAGCCTGTGCTTCCAACATTGGCATTATCGGAGGCTGACTAACAAGTTCTGGGCATCAGTAATTCTAATTATCTTTATTTGATGGGCTGGGTAAGAGGGACAAAAGTTCCCGCACAACGCCAATTCCCAACACTCTGCTGCCTCGGTTCGTGTCCTCACGAACCGAAATTGAGAAAGTAGTTTGTGAGGGTAGAATGGTTATAAAACTAATTGGAAAATGTGGTTCGTGAGGACACGAACCACGGCGGCTAGAAGAATAGCTACCGCCAACATGAGCTACTGGCCGTTGGCAGTAGTTAAAAAAATCGCTCTATGAAGCAAGTTGCAATTTTTTGGCTTACCATTTCACTCTCAGGCTGTCACTCGTCAAATCTTAACGATAAACAACAGCAAAGTTGGTTTCAATATTATCAAAATGACACAATTAAAGAATTATTAAAAGGAATTGTAAGGACTGATTCAACCAAGAAAACTTGTTACTTAATTTTCAAATCATTTGACAAAGAAAATTCTCTTATTGAGGAATTACAATATTATCAATGTCAAAACAATTCTAAAGCACCATACTTAACCAAAAAAGTATATGACAAGAAAGGAAAATTAATTTTTCAAGAGATATTCAATATGGAGGGGTCAGAAATTTTATGTAAAAAATATTGACCGGACTGATATGAAACATTTGCAAAAAGGACTTTTAAAAACGTAAAAAAAATCATTTCTTAATAATTTTAGTCTTGCTCACACTATTCCTCGTTTTCAAAATCATAGCCATAAACTTTGGATATTTAACGAGGACTATCTCAGATGTTCCGCATCGTGGATTTATGCTGCCTCGGTTCGTGTCCTCACGAACCACGGCGGTTAGATTTTTATTAATTTCAACGACTAATTTGTTCCTCGGTTGGCTGCACAGGGCCTTATTGAAATCTTAAGATAATTTCTTAACTAATGAAAAGAATTGAATTTAACTTAAAAAATACAGTTGCATATGTAAATTCATCTTCATTAAACACGATGCGTCTGTGGATGTCAACGCCTCCATTTATTAAAGTTGATTGGGCTCAATTAAATACACAAGAGAAATATAAAGTTTTGGTAGATGCCTTAAATGGAAGTAAGGTGGGCTTACCTATGCCACAGAACCCTAAGGAATTCAGCGGAGTTGTTTTGAGAAATTTTGGGTTTAGTAGTTGGAGACAGTATTGTGATAATGGCAAACATTGCTCTATCAAACTTGATATAGAAAAAAGCCAATATGTATTTACACCGCTAATATATTTGAATGAAAATAATTCGCTTTACGGTATAAAAGAAGGAGAGGAAATTGTTTCTTTAACTGCAAGTGAGGAAGAAATTATATTTGTGCTTGAGAGAGTTTTACATAATATCCCTAGATTAACAGAGGAATATTATCAAAGGGAAAGTGAGTCAAATGACTTAGATTAAAAGTTGATTTTTTTCATGGCAAGCGTCATTTATCCTTGAACTTTTTTCGCAAGCCGTATCTTCCGCACCATGCATTTAAAATAGCAGAGATCAACGCAGAGCACCCGCGCAATGAGATTCTTATAAATTTCAATGGTTAATTTATCATGCGAGGTCGGCTGTGCCCTGACTCTGACTGATTATAACCTTGCGCCATCAGGGGAGACTCTGAAAGCCCACCAATCTTCAAGGTCATACTTTCTCCGAAATACTGTAATGTTCACGATAAGAAGTCTTCAATAATTTATTGGCTTCCTCATTATTCGTAAATCTTTCCTTTGCACCATCAAAATACAATTGCCTGTTGCCAACGCGGTAAGCAATATTTCCCAGATGGACCAGGCAAGCGCTCAACTGCCCTTGCTCCACATCGCCATTTGGTTTTTTGCGGGTGCGGAGCGATTCAATAAAATTTTTCTGGTGATCGGGATCCGGGAAAATGGTCTTGTGCTGAGCAATGATTTTGGAATCTTCACCTATCACCTGCCAGCCACCCCCATGCCGGCCAAGATACATCAGGCCTTCGGTGCCATATATTTCTGTGCGGGTGGCGTTGGTCCGCCAATCCGGGAAGGCATTGGGATCCATGCGGATGCTTTGAGGTGTTTTCTTCATGTAGTTGGTTCCATTGCCACTATCGCAGGTCATGGAAAAATTACCAAAGTCAAAGCTGATGCCGATAAATTCAGGAGTCTCCTTTTTGGACCCCCAGGGCCAGTTGCCACCGCAGGCATAAAGTGATTTTGGATGAGGCGGATTTCCCAGGGCCATGCGTGCAAGATCCATAACATGGCTCGCATCATCAGACAATGCGCCACCACCAAAGGACCAATAGTTCAACCAGCCACCACGACCATCTGCATCCGTAATGTCCGGATTATAGGGCCGCGCCGTTGCAGGCCCGAGCCATGCATCCCAATCCATCCAGGTTGGGTTAGGCTGATCTGGCTGAGCCATCCATTTATCTCCACCCAGCATATTATAGCATTTCACCTGCACGATATTGCCCAACTTGCCACTTCTGATATATTCCTGCGCAGTAAAGCCATAAGGCGCACTGCGGTTCTGAAAACCCACTTGCACGATACGTTTGTATTTCTCCGCTGCTTCAATCATTTTTCTACCTTCCCAAATGCTGATGGTAGGGTTCTTTTCCACGTACACATCTTTGCCGGCCTGGCAGGCCCAAATGGTGGCCAGGGCATGCCAATGCTCGGGAGTAGAAATCATCACTGCATCAATTTCTTTATCATCAAAAATCTCCTTCATATTTTTGGTTGCTTTTGGCCGGTAACCCAATTCTTTTTCTACTTCACTGACAGCAGCTTCCAGCCTGTTGTGTTTTACATCGCAAACCGTTTTTACTGTTACATTTTCATTCACCTTGCAGGTACTAATCAGCGTAGACATTCCGCGGCCCCCACAGCCAATCTGACCAAGCACAATTTTATCATTCGCTCCCTTTATCCGAGAGGGTAGGGGTGCCCACAACGGGATGGAAAGGCCTGCAACTCCAACAACTGTTTTTTCGATAAAATCTCTTCTTTTCATTTGAGGTGTTTTTATTTTTTTAACAGGTAATCTATTGAGTTGAACATGATCTGGCTGAACTGATTTAATTTCCAGTCCATCCAATGCCCCATGGATGTATAAATGACTTCTCCATGCTGCCGGTGATTTATCCAGAGAACGGGCTCTGCAGGTTGGTCGGGAATCTTGCCTGAAAGCAGCACCTGAACATGGGGAGAGCGCAAGGGCCTGTTCTTATAAAGGGTGTGGAGAGACTCAACCGGACCGATAAAATCCTCTGGTGAAACGCCCTTTAATAGTGGATGGTTTTCCATTCCCGGCACGATGGAGAATACAATGCCTGTTTTCATCGGGCTATAATGCCCCTGATAATTCCCGCCCAGAATTTCCTCATCGAATTCGGGCCACTGATCCAGGAATTCAGAAACTTTTGCGTTGGCAGCCACAACCCGGCCACCTGTATTCGGCACTAACTGGTTGGCATTGAATGCATGGCTCGCGGTTCTCAGCCCCAGGATTGGTTTCCCTGTTTTTACATATTCCCTGATGAGGTTCATTTGTTCCGAAGGCAATGCACGCCGCCTTACTTGTATTATAGCCAGGTCAGCATCTTTCATGATCTGAAGGTTTTCGATATTGTGTATTCCTTCTCCTTCGTAAACCGGTTTGCCCAATGCAAACTCACAGTTCACTCCTTTTTTTAACAACAGTTCATGAGCAAAAGCGGGCAGTGATTCATTGGCATGGTATTCATTTTCTGCGATGATAAAAGCGACCACGGGCCGTTTGTCATTCTGGAACCTGAATTGTTTTTCGCCGGTAAAGTCTGTGGAGACTATGGTTGGGCAAACAAAGGACTCAATATGTTCTTCAATAAGACTGATGCCCGTAAAATGTGAAACATAGGGGCTTTGCCTGGAGTCGTACATCACATCGGTCAGATCACGCATCAATACTACATTCATGCCGAGGCGAACCATATTGCGCAAACCGAAAGAACGGCCAATCACGCACATATTGGTATGCACGCCCATCAGAATCACATTCCTGATCCCCCTTTTATAAAAAAGCCCGCCAATCTCTGCTCCATTATCGCTGATGGCATCTTTATCCTCAATTTTTATCAGATCAATTTCATGCGACCAGGGATTACCCTGCTGACAGGTTGGTGAGTCATCACATCCACCATCGGATTGGTCAATTGGCCAAACCGTATTTTTTTCGGATGGCAGGTCACTATCATTGATCATGCTGGCTGCTTTCCTGCTCGTATATTTCTGAGCCATTTTTCTTCCGGGATAATCTTTATAATATTTCATGCAGTCGCTGGGCGCATGCACGATCAGCACGCCTTTTTCACGAGCGATGGAAATAACTTTATTCAGGTAAGGCGCCATTTCTGCTACCCGCGCTGTGGCGCCTTTGCACCAATGCTGGTTCCACATATCGCAAATAATGATGGCCGTTTGTTTGCTGTCCCATTGCTGGATTTCATTTACAATTTTTATAACCCCTTTCACCGAATCGGAAGGAATTCTTTTTTGAAGCGAGATCCTGATAGGTTGGCCCGACTCTTTATTTTGTGCACACGACATGCCTGAATAAAAAACCAGCACCAATAAAAACAAGGAGAAAAATCGGATTGCCTTGCTGCTCATGTTGTGTAGTTTGTAATGATTGAAATTATCTGATCCATGTTTTTTTATTAATAGCTAAAACCGCGTTTCATAATTCAGGTTCTTTTTTTGAAGATTCTATTAAGTACTAATTAGCTCTTTTTGTATTTACTATCTTAAAGACTCTTGATTCAAGATTTTTCATCCTGATATCCAGTGGCGGGAGTTCGGGAAGATTGCTTGCAGGCTTGTCCAGATAAAAATAAGCCGTTGCAGAAACATCATCGCTCCTGTAATAGTTCATAGAGCCGGGCGACGAATTGCTGTCTTCCAAATTTGGTGACGTGGCTTCTTCCAGTAATCGCCTGTGCGCAGACCGCCTGCCATCTTTGCCTTCTGTTACTGCCCAGGTAGGGATAAAATCACCGCCCTTGGATTTTATTTTTAAAAGCTCATCGCGGCTAGCGCTGCCCATTTGCTGCAGCGTGACTTTACAGTTCTGGTGGAAATAGACCGGGTCATCGATATGATAACGGTAAAATGCATAGATGTCGTTTTCGCCATCAGCATGCAGAGAGCCAAAATAACGGGCAGCGTATTCGCCCTGCCCCCAACCAGAACCGATATAATCTTCGGTGCCAGTGCCTACTAATGATGGATGATCTTCATCGCCATCCAGGTACATTTTTATTTCCCCTTCACCAAACCAGGTTCCCCGATAAACCGAATCGCCAATCACGCCTATATTCGCTCCTATGTACCTGCCATTTCCTTCTACCCGTGGCAATATCTCATAGTCTTTGCCAGGCGTTGTCTTTGGGTTTCTGTTCCAATAAGCGTGAAAGAAAAGAGCATCTTCCGGAAGTTCTTTCATTTCCAGATAATCAATGTCGAACCAAACCCATACTTCTTCTGAAGATTCATTGGTCAGCGTGATCAATGCGGATTTCCTGAAAGGCATGGGGATAGTGAAATTAAATGAACGGCCTTCCGGGCTTTGGAAAAGTGCATTGTCATATTTAGCAGACAAGCCAAGACCGATCCCAAAAAAATCACCTACAGGCGCCGATACTGCCGGTTTAGATGCACCATCCCAATACATATCAATCCTTACTGCCCTGCGCTGTTTTTCATTTAATCCAATGGTGCCACTTAACCACATCCGCCTGATGATGCCAGTACCATTTACATCGAACAAACTCTTTTTTTCTCCCGGCGCGATGATGTAAAATGCATTGCCCTTTGCCCCCTTATTGGTAAGTGCGCCCCTTCCTTTTTCTCCGTTTGGGTTTTCAGGGCTTACCCAACGTGTCTGCACATCTGCGGGTGCCGATATAAAAAGATCAGTGGTGCTTTCCATGGACCAATGTTTTTGCCTGTTGCTGTCATGGCAGGAGGCAGAGAAAGCAATTGATATCAAAAACAGATAGCATCGGATTTTTCCCGATTGAAGTTTGAGTATTGGCTTTCTATTCCCTGATTTATGATACATTTTTAGGATTTACAAACTGCAGCAAAGACGAGGATGAGAAGATGACAGCGGCAGGCGATTACTAAGCAGATGCAGTTGGCATCCATCGCAAACGGACATCATCAATTTTTCCGGCTAATACCCGATTGATTTATTTTCAAAGGATTGAAGCACCACAAACGCACAGAACCCTCTATCCAAATATAGGATTCAAACACCTATTACCAAGCGTCAAACGTTTGCGTGATTATGCGACTAACAGTTTTAGCGAGCAAGATGAATATTGATGGTAAGATAACCATCAACGTTAAAGACAATGGTGGTGACATCCTTCAAAAAGCAATTAATAAAAATTTTCAGCCTTAGGTTATTAGGTCTCCGCCACGACAACCAATGCTTTGATAAGCCCGGCACCTCTCCGTGGAAGAAACTTATCAAGCTCCCGTCATTTCGAATCCCCGCGGCAGGTTCTGCTGAGATAAAGCGTAAGGCGCGGTGTGAGAAATCCCCTTCAAACTCTCCGTGGAAGAAACTTATCAAGCCGCCGTCATTTCGAATCCCCGCGTCAGGTTCTCTTGCGATAAAGCATAAGACGCGGGGTGAGAAATCCCCTTCAAACTAATGAGACGGCTGGAAATTTCTCGCAACGCCGATAATTGCCTCAAGTGAAAGCTTCCGCCGGCGCCGGTCGAAATGACGAAGGCTATCGGATGCTTGCCGGCGCCGCAAACAGCAGCCACTAACGGACACGTATACCCGTCAACCCGGTTCCCCACACTGGTCCTCGTTTTCAAAATCACAGGCATAAACTATCGGATATTTAACGAGGACGATCTCAGGTGTTCCGCATCATGCATTTAAAATAGCAGCGTTCCCCGCGGAGACCCAGCGCAGTGAGGTCTTATCTCACGCGGCCAACAAAATTTTTTTACAAAATGCATTTCTATCTGAAAAGTATAATACTTTCACTTTTAACAATATAATTTTCTCAGTACATGAATAATAGTCCGGATCAAATAAAAATCCTGGTAGTTGGCTGCGGCAACATGGGCTCCTCGCATGCCATGGCTTATCATACCATCGCTGGTTTTAGTATTTGCGGTTTGGTAAGCACGGGCACAAGTAAAAATCTGCTTAATGAAAAGCTCGGAGGCAACTATCCTTTATACGAAGATTTTGAAAAAGCACTCGCAGCCGCACAGCCGGATGCTGTGTGTATTTCCACTTATCCTGACACGCATGAATCCTTTGCCATTAAAGCTTTTGAAAAGGGCTGTCATGTGTTTATTGAAAAGCCATTGGCAGATTCTGTATCCGGCTCGGAAAGAGTAGCCGCCGCCGCAAAAGCATCAGGCAAAAAATTGGTGATCGGATATATTCTTCGTCATCATCCGTCCTGGCAGCAGTTTGTGCAGGTAGCGCAGCAATTGGGAAAGCCATTGGTAATGCGCATGAACCTTAACCAACAAAGCCAGGGCAACATGTGGAATGTACACCGCAACCTGATGAAAAGCCTGAGCCCGATTGTGGATTGTGGTGTTCATTATATTGATGTGATGTGCCAGATGACCCGTTCAAAACCATTACAGGTAAATGCGATCGGCGCAAGATTGACCAATGATATTCCTGAAGGAAATTATAATTATGGGCAATTGCAGATTCGGTTTGAAGATAGCTCTGTCGGATGGTACGAAGCTGGCTGGGGACCCATGATGAGCGAAACGGCTTTTTTTGTAAAAGATGTTATAGGCCCGAAGGGGTCTGTTTCTATTGTGGCAAAGGAAGCGGGCGGGAAAGGGAAATCAGATTCAGTAGAAGCACACACAAAAACAGAAAGCATCCGCATACATCATGCAGACATTGATGACAACAACAAATTCACAAGACCTGATGAATGGCTTAACCTTGAAGATGAACCCAACCATCAGGAGCTATGCAACAGGGAACAATTGTATTTTTTACATGCCATTGAGAACGATATTGATCTTACAGAACATATACAGGATGCTATCAATAGTTTGCGCATTGCGTTCGCTTGTGATGAATCAGTTCGAAGCGGGCAGCCTGTAATGCTTTAATCCTTTCAATCAGCATATGGTAATTTCGGTAAACTCAATGATGGCAAATAGAATAATAAACTGTCTGTGATTTGCCTGATGCCAATAATTGAAAAGGTGGCCTTTGTGCGGCCACCTTTTAACTATAAATAGGGTTTGAGAACTTATGCCAGATCAAAGCGATCCAGGTTCATCACCTTAGCCCATGCTGCTACAAAATCCTTTATGAACTTTTGTTGGGAATCTTCAGATCCATACACTTCAGCAATCGCCCTGAGCTCTGAGTTAGAACCAAAGATGAGATCAACACGCGTGCCAGTCCACATGATCTCGCCAGTTGCGCGATCACGGCCTTCAAACACATTTTGAGCATCTGAAGTCGCCTTCCAGGTCGTACCCAAATCAAGCAGGTTCAAAAAGAAATCATTGCTGAGCGCTTCAGGACGGCTTGTGAATACACCATGTTTGGATTGATCGAAATTGGTATTCAGCACACGCAGGCCACCAACTAACACCGTAAGCTCGGGGGCAGTCAGCGTCAGCAGTTGTGCCTTGTCAATCAGCAGTTCCTCTGCTGTGGCAGCGTGTTTGGGTTTGAAGTAATTGCGGAAGCCGTCAGCAGCCGGCTCAAGCACTGCAAAAGATTCCACATCGGTTTGCTCTTGGGAAGCATCCGTTCTTCCGGCAGTGAATGGAACGGTCACATCATGACCCGCGTTCTTTGCAGCTTTCTCTATACCTGCACCTCCGGCCAATACGATTAAGTCTGCTAATGATACTTGCTTACCACCAGACTGAGCTCCATTAAATTCTTTCTGGATTCCTTCAAGTGTCTGAAGCACTTTCGCGAGTTGAACAGGATTGTTTACTTTCCAATCTTTTTGTGGTGCTAAGCGAATGCGTGCGCCATTAGCGCCACCGCGCTTATCAGAGCCACGGAATGTGGAAGCGGAAGCCCACGCAGTGGATACCAGTTCCGACACCGACAATCCTGATGCAAGAATCTTGCTCTTCAGCGCAGCAATATCGTTATCGTCAATCAATTTATGTGTAACGGCAGGCAGAGGATCTTGCCATATCAGTACTTCCTTGGGAACTTCTTTGCCAAGATAACGCGCAAGCGGGCCCATATCGCGATGCGTGATTTTGAACCATGCACGTGCGAATGCATCTGCGAATTCAGCAGGATTATCATAAAAATGTCTCGATATTTTCTCGTAAATGGGATCCACTCTTAGTGAAAGATCCGTAGTCAGCATCGTAGGTGAGTGGCGTTTTGATGGATCATGTGCGTCAGGAACGGTGCCAGCACCTGCGCCGTCTTTCGGTTTCCACTGAAAGGCACCTGCAGGGCTCTTGGTCAGTTCCCATTCGAATTTGAACAGGTTCTCAAAAAAGTTATTGCTCCACTGGGTTGGTGTTGTTGTCCATGCCCCTTCAAGGCCGCTGGTAATGGCATCGTCGCCGCTGCCTGTACCAAAACTGTTTTTCCAACCGAGGCCTTGCTCCTCGATGCTTGCAGCAGCAGGCTCGCGTCCCACATATTTGTCCGCATCTGCTGCGCCATGCGTTTTGCCGAATGTATGACCGCCTGCTATCAATGCTACTGTTTCTTCATCGTTCATTGCCATGCGGCCAAAAGTTTCGCGGATATCCCGTGCCGCTGCAAGCGGATCAGGTTTTCCGTTAGGGCCTTGCGGGTTCACATAGATCAGCCCCATCTGAACAGCACCCAGCGGGTTCTCGAGTTCGCGGTCACCTGTATAGCGCTTGTCACCTAACCATGTGGTTTCAGAACCCCAATACACATCTTCTTCCGGCTCCCAAACATCCTCACGGCCACCTGCGAAACCAAAGGTCTTGAAGCCCATTGACTCGAGTGCGCAATTACCAGCAAGGATCATCAGATCAGCCCAGGATATTTTCTTGCCATATTTCTTTTTTACAGGCCACAGCAGTAAGCGTGCTTTGTCAAGGTTCGCATTGTCGGGCCAACTGTTGAGCGGTGCAAATCGTTGTGTGCCCGAGCCTGCGCCGCCACGGCCATCTGCGATGCGATAAGTACCTGCACTGTGCCAGGCCATCCGGATAAAGAGAGGGCCATAGTGGCCATAGTCTGCCGGCCACCAGCTTTGGGATGTGGTCATCAGATCAAAGATGTCTTTCTTCACCGCATCCAGATCAAGTTTCTTGAACTCTTCGGCATAGTTAAACTGCGCATCAAAAGGATTTGATAGCGAAGAGTTCTGGCGAAGGATGTTCAGTTTCAATAAATTTGGCCACCAGTCACGGTTGCGTGTGCCACCGCCTGCGCTTTGCTTCAGGGCTCCGCCATGGAATGGGCATTTGGCTTCATCGTTCCCGCTGTGTGGAGCTGTGGTCGGGGATGTTTTGTTTTCCATTTTTTATAGATTGATTATTTGTAATTAATGAATCGTTGATGATCAGTATATGATGATCAAACCTATTTCGGCGGCAAGGTTACGGCAGTAAAGCCAATAATTCAAATTGATTATCTTTATAAAGATATAACTAATATCTATGACGCTAACACAACTGGAGTATATTGTTGCGCTGGATGCCCACAGGCATTTTGTACTGGCATCCGAAAAATGTTTTATCACGCAGCCCACCCTCAGCATGCAGATCCAAAAGCTGGAAGAAGAGCTGGGTGTGAAGATTTTTGACCGGACTAAGCAACCCGTGATCCCTACAGAAATTGGCGCGGGTATTATAACGCAGGCACGTGTCATTCTGCGGGAAGCCGGCATGATCCGGCATATCATCAATGATCAAAAGGATAATATGACGGGTGAACTCAGGATTGGCATTATCCCTACATTGGCTCCTTATCTGTTGCCTCCGCTTTTCAAGCATATGCATGAAAAATATCCGCAGATCACGCTCAACATTAAGGAGGCCATCACAGAAGAGGTCGTTCACGAATTAAAAGACAACCGGCTCGATTGCGGGTTGGTGGTAACTCCGCTGAAGGATTCCTCTATTAAAGAAGATGTGCTCTTTTATGAAGAACTATTTGTGTACGTTTCCAAAAAGAATGCACTCTATAACAAAAAGTATGTTTTGGCTACAGAGATCAACCCTGATCAACTTTGGCTGCTGGAAGAGGGCCATTGTTTCCGTTCGCAAATTTTGAATTTATGCGAGTTGAGGAAGAGTTCAGATTTTCATTTTAAATATGAAACCGGGAATATTGAAACCTTGAAGCGAATGGTTGACAAGAGCGATGGCATTACTATATTGCCTGAACTGGCCGTGATGGAATTCAGCAAGCTGCAATTAAAATTAGTGAAGCGCCTCAAAGAGCCCAGCCCTGCGAGGGAAGTAAGCCTCGTCACACATCGAGATCATATCAAGACCAGGCTCATTAAGACCTTAAGGGAGGAAATACTTAACATTGTGCCTGCGCAGATGCAAAAGCTGCAGAATAAAAAAGTGGTGGAGATTAATTATTGATTATTAAAATGAGAGGCACTTTCAATTATTAAAACAAGCATAAGGTTTATTCCGATTGATTGATGCAGGCTTTCGGAAAGCAAATCATTCAAAAGTTGGCAAAATAATTCTAATGATAAATACGAAAAGAAAAAACTTGATGAGAAACAAATGGCAAAGCAAATGAGCATTGTATTTTTTAAATCGGAACTTCAAGAATAATATTTAATAAAATAAGATGGCTGTTTTAAATCCGGAATTAAATTATTAATGACAGAAATAGAAAAATTTCATGAACATCCTGTCTCATATCTTACAAAATAAAATAGTTGCTATTATACGCGGTGTAGATCCAAAGAATGTGTCTCTTATCATACAGGCATTGCTTGAAGGGGGCATCAAAACTGCAGAGATAACACTTAATTCAGAAAATGCTTTTGAACTGATCAGCGAATTATCTGAGAAGTTGGGAGATAAAGTGTTGATTGGCGCAGGGACTGTTTTGGATGCTCAATCCGGAGAACTTGCTATTGCACATGGCGCCCGATTTATTGTTTCCCCCTCTCTGAATATTGAACTTATCAGGTTAGTGAAGCAGAAGAAGATCGTGAGTATTCCCGGTGCTTTTACAGCTACAGAGATTGTGACGGCATATAATGCAGGTGCAGACATTGTCAAAGTATTCCCAGCACTCAGTGCGCAGTATATAAAAGATTTGAGAGGGCCGCTTTTTCATATCCCTTTAATGCCGACCGGGGGAATCAATATCCATAACATTCATGAATTTAGAAAAGCAGGCGCCGCCGCATTTGGGATCGGAAGCTCGCTTGTGGATGCACGGCAACAAATCACCGGTGATTCGTTGGGCCAACTAAAAGAAAGAGCCAGACAGTTTGTTATGGCTGTAAACAACAACCCGGGGCAGCAAGAAAATTAATACTTATAATTGCTTCCCGTTTTCTATACAATTTTTTCTTAAAAATAGAAAGGGTTAATGAATTGTCAGGCGTGTTAATCTGTATTTTTTAGTTTGCAAGGCGGAGCATTTAATCGTTGAATGATCGGTTATGATAAAACAAATTTTAAGTTGCGATTGGGGCACCAGCTCTTTCCGCCTGCGCCTTGTAAACGCAGAAGATTGTTCGGTACTGGCTGAAAGTACAAATGCGAAAGGAATTGCAGCCGCTTATGGTGAGTGGTTGCAAAGCGGCCTCGCAGAAAATGAAAGGATCCCTTTTTATAAAAGCATTTTATTAATACAAATAGCAAGTCTTGATAAAGGCTCTTTAGCAGGAGTGCCACTGATTATTTCGGGGATGGCGTCTTCAACGATCGGGATGGCTGAACTTCCATACAAGAATATCCCATTCAGGATCAGCGATGCAAATTTGCATGTGCATAGAATTGCAGATGATGAAAAATTTCCACATGAAATATTTATTGTTTCAGGACTGCGGGCTGCCAGTGATGTGATGCGTGGGGAAGAGACCATTTTGCATGGTTGCGAAATCAATGATGGCGAACAGTTGTTTATTTTTCCAGGCACACACTCAAAACATGTTATCGTTCATAACCATATAGTGCAGAATTTTAAGACTTTTATGACCGGAGAATTATTTGATCTCCTATCAACTAAAAGCATTCTCGAGAGATCTGTAGAAAAAGCAAAGTTATCAGAAATCAATATAGCGCAATTTGTCAACGGAGTGCGGGAGGCCATTTCTTCAAGCCTGCTCAACAGTATTTTCCATGTCAGGACAAACCAATTGTTCAATAAACTCAACAAAAAGGAGAATTATCTTTATTTAAGCGGTCTGTTGATCGGCGAAGAATTGAAGAAAATTGAAAAAGAAAATTATGATTCTGTTACACTTGTATCTGAGGGTATGTTATCAACGTTATATTCAGAATCATTGTCTGCATTAGGCCTAAAGGATAAACTGGTAATGCAAAATGCGGACGCAGCGTTCATCAGAGGGCAAGTTGTTATTTTGAATAAGTGCCGGTAATATTAACTTTCTAAAGCATTGCAATAAAAAATATTTTTTTGGTTTGCGAGCATGTCCTTTACTGCCAAACCCTTGGCATGCTATACTTCATAATTTTTAAGACTTGCTATTTGCTTAATTAATTTGTGCTTCCAAAATTTGATCACTGATTATTGAGCAATTTCTCAGAGCCCCATTCATTTTTTTATTCTCCATCTCACCAATTGGCAAAGCCGGTTATTAAGCCAGGGTCTTTGTGGATTGGAATTTTGCTTCTCATTTTTGAGTTTCAAGTTCAGGCCTATAGATATTAAGAATGCTAAAAGGCAGTAACTATCTACTGCTATTATCCTTATCAGGGTCCGGGTTTGGGAACTTGTGTTATTTCCCGGATATTTTTTGAACAAATGTAAAAAGAGGTTATAAATATTTGTATTTTCACTTTCGTTTAACGATTTACTAAAACGATTTACTAATATGCCAGGAATGAAAAAAAAGATATGCGCATTCTCGTGTTCTTCCCGGCTCATTGTGACGAGGCTATTTATCCATTTCCCTTTAAGCTTATATTCTAAGGATTACAATTTCCCCATCTCAGACCTGTGGATAGATGTTGATCATTTGTGTAGCAGGCTGATATTGGTTGCTTTTATTTATTTGCCGCAACCTTTCAGGCCATCAAATGCAAAGTCTTTATAAGAACGGAGTTTGGAAATCTGTCAAAATAAGAGAAAAGCCGACCAGTTAGTTTGAACTGAGCCCTATGATCCTGATCTCAAAACCGACTACTTTAACACAATCATTTAAAACATGAAGAATCTCGCAACAATCACAGAAATTGCCAAAAAGCTCAATGTTTCGGCCTCTACCGTATCAAGGGCGCTTCATGATCACCACAGTATTGGAATCAGGACCAAGATGCGCGTGCGTCAGTTGGCCGGGGAACTGAATTATGAGCCCAACCAGGCGGCAATATGTTTTCAACAAAAGAAAACCGCTACGATCGGTGTTATCCTGCCTGAGCTATCCGAGTCTTTTTTCTCAGCGGCTTTCAGCGCTGTTGAAGACACTTCCTACAAGTGCAAATATTCGGTATTTCTGGGTCAATCCCACGACAGTGAGGAGAAAGAAAAACAGATTGTTGAAGCCATGAAAGCACGCCGTGTAGATGGGCTCATCGTTTCCATTGCGAAGAGCACAACAAACTATGATCATTTTGAGATGCTGAAAAAATATGATATCCCAGTTGTGTTTTTTGATCGTGTTCCCAATATGCCCAATATCCATCAAGTTAGCTGCAACATGGAATCAGGAACTTTGAAGGCAATGAATTTTCTGCTGAAAAACGGTCACCGGATCATAGGTATGATCAATGGCCCGGAAAAACTATTTGCATCTCAACAACGAATGGAAGGTTATATCAAAGCGATGAGAAGCCACCCGCTCAAATTTGATCCGGATCTGGTCGTATCGTCAGACCTGACCAGGCAAGGCACGGAAAATGCGATGGCACGACTCCTATCTCTGAAAAGAAAGATGACGGCGCTTATTGCCTTTAACGACTATGTAGCTCTTGACGCCATTCATTACGCGAAAGAGAGAAAAATAAGAATCAATGAAGACATTACTTTTGTCAGTTATTCCAACCTGCCTATGAGCAATCATACAGCTTCCCCGCCGGTGGCGTCTCTTGAACAGTTTCCCTATCAACAAGGACAAAAAGCTACTGAGGTTCTTATGGAATTGCTTAATAAAAAAGAAAGTGACCCACAGACAACTTCATATAGGAAAATCACACTGGAATCACAATTGGCCTTCCATCAAAACAGCGTACCCACCAGCTAAAAAGAAACGCAATCGTTTGTTTTGTCAAATCATCGCTTTCTTGCCTAAGTTTGAAAGGGTAAGTGTTATGATAAAATTTAATTTATCAAGCAGCATGCCTTTTGATTGTCAATCATGGAAAACCTTTCAAAAAGATTCGGGCAGCTTAAAAAATTGTCGAAGTTAAGATCATCAAATGCCGCAAGTGTCGTCCAAAATATTATTTGATCATTGCTACGGTGCCTATGCTATTGCAGCAGTGAATGTTTTCACAATGGAGCAGATACTCGGCTTGTTCTCAGCTTCTGCCGCATCCCGGACACCAATAATAGTTCAGATTACACCAGCGTCAAGAAACTATGCAGGCCCTGTCATGCTCAAAAATATGATACAAGCTGCAGCAACTATTTACCCGGAAGCTATTTTCACCCTGCATCTGGATCATGGAACAGAAGACCATATTTACGATGCCCTGGAAAATGAGTATGATTCCGTTATGATTGATGCTTCCCATGATGATTTTGAAACAAATATAAAAAGGACAAAGGCGATAGTAGTGACAGCCCATGCTAAAAATATTTTTGTGGAAGCAGAGTTGGGAATATTGAGCGGTGTAGAAGATGACCTGAGTATTGGCGATAGCCATGCACGATATACCAATCCGGACCAGGCAAAGGAGTTTGTACAAAGAACAGGCTGCGATAGTCTTGCTGTTGCGGTGGGAACCAGTCACGGTGCTTACAAATTTAGTGGTGGCAAGGGCTTGCAATTTGATGTGTTGGAAAAAATTCAACAGCAATTGCCGCATTACCCGCAGGTATTGCATGGCAGTTCAAGTGTGAAAAAAAATGAAATTGATTCCATCAACCGGCTTGGGGGAAAAATTGCTGAGAATGCAAGTGGTGTGACGGACGAAGAATTACAAAGAGCCATTCGTTTTGGTATATGCAAAGTAAATATTGCCACTGACCTGCGCTTGTTGTGGACAAAAGTTCATCGCCAGTTTTTTTATGAACAACCAGAAATGTTCGACCCTGTGATTCCCGGCAAGGAATATATGAAACAATACAAAGAGTTTATGATTGAAAGATTTGAAGTGCTCCGAGCCAAAGGGAAATCGAATACTATTAAATTGAATTCATTATGAAAAGAAGCGATAAATATAGATTGGTATCCAATCCTGTTAAAGACTTTGGTATCTACCAGCAAGTATCGGCTAAGGAAGCAGGATGGGCTTATTTGAATTTTGAAGCAAGGCTGATGAAGAATGGGGAGCAATGGGAGGGATATACCGGGGAAAGCGAATATGGAATTATTTTATTGAGTGGCAATTATTCCATTGTGTCAGATAAAGGCTCGTGGAAAACGGTCAATGGAAGAAAAAGTGTTTTTTCCGGTATAGCTCATACATTATATCTTCCCAGGCATACTTCGTTTACATTAATTGCAGAAAGCGAACTATTGGACATAGCAGCAGGATGGTGTCATTGCGAACAGGATTTCCCTGCGAAATTTAAAAAACCTGATGAAGCAGCTATTGAAATCAGGGGCGGTGAAAATGCAACAAGACAAATCAACAGCTTGATAGAGCCTGGTTTTGGCAGCAGCAAATTAGTGGCTGTCGAAGTTTATACGCCATCAGGCAATTGGAGTTCCTTTCCGCCACACAAACATGATGAAAGGAAAGTGGATGAAAACGGGACGCTGAAAGAGGCAATGCTTGAAGAGTTTTATTTCTATAAAATAGATAAAGAGCAGGGATACGCTATCCAGCAGGTATATACTTCTGATGGGAGCCTGAATGAATTGATGCAGGTAAAAAATAATGATATTGTAATAGTACCAAAAGGGTATCATCCGGTAACAGCGGGTCATGGGTACAATTGTTATTATCTTAATTTTTTAGCAGGCAGCGATCAGTCATTGGCGAATACACCTGACCCCGATCACGAATGGATTTTTCATTCATGGAAGCACTTAGATCCAAGAATTCCTTTAGTAACATCAGCAATGAATAATTTATAGTTTATGGCAAAAAAGGAACTTGATCTTATAACTTTCGGGCGATCATCTATTGATTTATACTCGCAGAATATAGGAACTGATTTTATTAATATAAAAGGGTTTGATGCTTTTGTGGGCGGTTCTCCTTTGAATATTGCGGTAGGAGCCAGCAGGCTCGGCTTAAAAACTTCTCTGCTCACTGCAGTCGGAACTGATAAAGTGGGTGATTTCATTTTGAATTTTTTGCACAAACAAAAAGTTAATACCGATTTCATTCCGCGCATTCCGTTTGCGAGATCAAGCGCTGTGGTGTTGGGCATCGAGCCGCCTGACAAATTTCCATTGGTTTATTACAGGGATAATGCGGCTGATAGCCAATTGACCATCGACCATGTTATTGCTGCGGACATCAGCAGGTTTCGTATTCTTGAAATATCTGGAACTGCATTGAACATTGAACCTTCACGCAGTGCAGCATTCTATGCTGCAGAGGTTGCTGTCGAGAATGATGTTGAAGTGGTACTTGATATTGATTTCAGGGCAGATCAATGGCATGATGCCCGTTCCTTTGGCGTGATGGTAAGGGCTTTATTGCCTAAAGTAAAAATTGCTATCGGAACCGAAGAAGAGATACTTGCAGCAACCCTACAAAGCAAAGATCAGGTAAGCATTAAGGATCAGCAGATTTCTGCTCCAGAAATTAAAGGAGATATTGAAAGCTCTATCCAAAAAATTTTAGCATGTGGCCCGGAAATTCTGATTGTAAAAAGAGGCGCGAAGGGAGCATCTATTTATAAAAAAGATGGCTATAAAAAAGATGTTCCGGGTTTTCCGGTTGAGGTTTTAAATGTTCTTGGTGCAGGAGATGCTTTTGCAAGCGGCTTTATTTATGGATATCTGCAAGGGTGGGATTTGTATAAATCCTGCAGAATGGGGAATGCCAGTGGGGCTTTGGTTGTGCAAAGAGCGGGCTGCGCAAATGATATGCCTTATTATGAAGAAGCCTTGCGCTTCATCTCATCAAAGGGCGGGCTCTGAAAGATTGATTCTATGTTTCGCTTGTTCGCAATGAAAATAGCTGCGGGCAATAATTTTTTAAAGAGATTTCAAACGGGTATCCATTATTTATAAATATTAATGATTTATACAAATGGCAGAGAAAACAATAAGACTTACAACATCACAGGCGGCAATCGTTTTTTTGCAAAATCAATTTGTTGAGCGTGATGGCATAGAGCAACAATTTTTTGCAGGTTGTTTTGGCATATTTGGTCATGGCAATGTAGGAGGAATAGGGCAGGCCTTATCCCAATATCCATCTTTCAGATATTATCAATGCAGAAATGAGCAGGCGATGGTGCATTCAGCAATTGCCTATGCAAAAGTCAAAAACAGGTTGGGTGCATTTGCGTGTACCACTTCCATAGGGCCCGGAGCTACCAATATGCTCACAGGTGCGGCTACCGCTACCATAAACCGCCTTCCTGTTTTATTGTTGCCGGGAGATATATATGCTAACCGTTCAGTTGATCCTGTGCTGCAGCAATTAGAGAATCAATACACCAATGATATTTCTGTCAATGATTGCTTCAAGCCGGTCTCAAAATACTGGGACAGGATAAACAGGCCCGAGCAATTGATTTTTGCACTTCTAAAAGCGATGCGCATACTTTTGTCACCATCGGAAACAGGTGCAGTGACTATTTGCATGCCGCAAGATGTTCAGGCGGAAGCTTACGATTTTCCTGTTTCTTTTCTAAAAAAGAAAATATGGCATATTGGAAGAACGCGAGCCGACAAATCAGTTCTGGCAAAAGCTGCTGCACTCATTGCTTCTTCAAAAACACCAGTAATTATTGCGGGTGGAGGAGTCATTTATAGCGATGCTTGTTCCGTCTTAAAAAAGTTTGTCAACAGAACCGGAATTCCGGTGGTTGAAACTTTCGCCGGAAAAGGATCATTAAGATATGATGAACCTGAAAATCTTGGCGCAGCGGGCGTAACTGGTACGCCGGGTGCTATTGCTATATGCGAAAAGGCAGATGTCGTGATAGGTATCGGTACCCGCTACAGCGATTTTACTACTATCTCAAATTCTGCTTTTCAAAATCCGCGGGTTCAGTTTATCAATATCAATATTTCGGAATTTGATTCCTTTAAACAGGGTGCATTGGCCATCACTGCTGATGCAAAGGAAACCATCAGTGAATTAGATCAGAAGCTTAAATCCTTCAAGGTGTCTGCTGTTTATGCGGCAAGTATCACAAAATTTAATAAGAGCTGGGATAAGCAGGTATCGGAAATCTATGGATATCGCCATGCGAAATTGGCGAGCCAGGCCGAAGTGATTGGTGCTGTCAATGATTTTTCTTCTGCAAGAGATATTGTTTTATGCGCTGCCGGCAGTTTGCCCGGAGACCTGCATAAATTATGGCGCACAAGAGATCCCAAAGGGTTTCATCTTGAGTATGGATATTCCTGCATGGGCTACGAAATAGCAGGTGGTCTGGGAGCTAAAATGGCTGATCCTTCACGTGAGGTTTATGTGATGGTAGGGGATGGGAGCTACCTGATGCTTGCGCAGGAAATCATTACATCTGTTCAGGAAGGTTATAAGCTGAATATTATTCTTCTCAACAATAACGGCTATGCAAGTATTGGTGGCCTTTCCAGCTCTTTAGGAACAAAGGGATTTGGCACTTATTATAAATACCGAAATAGCAAGACAGGACAATTAGATGGTAAAAACCTGCCAGTAGATTTAGCTGCCAATGCTGAAAGTTTAGGGGCAATTGTTTTGAGGACAAAGACCATTGAAGAATTTAAAGCTGCATTGGCCGAGGCAAAAAATAATTCCACCACAACTGTAATTTATATTGACGTCGACCGTGAGCATCGTGTTGGCGGATTTGCCTGGTGGGAAGTGCCAGTGGCTCAGGTGTCCACTTCTGCAACAGTAAAAGAGAGCTTGAAAAAATTGGAGGCCAATAAGAAAAAGCAACATTATTATTTGTGACAAATAAAAACTGCTTAATGAGTTTGTGTGTGTTGGGTTTTAGCGGTTAGCCTTTTTTGCAGGAACACTGCTTTCAAATATTTATACAGATCAGGTGATTGGTATGAGCATATCTTCTTGCTAAAATGAAATTATCTATGGAAGTTATGTACTCAGATTTTCTGAACGAACAAAATTGGTAAATGAAATCAGGCCAGCGTAATCTTGAAGAAAATTTTAAAACAAAAAGAATGAGCGATAACATTAAAATTGCCAATGCACCTTGTTCATGGGGCGCTTTGGAATTTGAATTAGAAGGAAAGGCACTGGGCTATGAGCAGGTGTTGGATGAGATAGCAGAGACTGGTTATGCAGGAACAGAATTGGGTGATTGGGGATTCATGCCAACGGAACCCAGTGCTTTGCGCACTGAAATCTCGAAGCGCAACATTACCCTGCTCGGGGCATTTGTGCCAGTAGCTCTTGCCCGGGAAGACACGCATGATTCTGGCATTGAAAAGGCATTGCGGGTTGCGGGCCTAATGTACGAAGCAGGATATTCTGATGCATTTATTATTCTGGCAGATGAGAATGGAACAATAAGCGAAAGAACAAAAAATGCGGGAAGGATAAAGAAGGATCAAAGCCTTTCAGCAGGACAAATGAAAATATTCGCCCGCGGTGCTGAGAAAATAGCCAGTGCTGTTAAAAATAAGTATGCTATGCGTACCATTTTTCATCACCATTGTGCCGGCTATGTTGAGACTCCTGATGAGATAGAATCATTTCTGAATGAGACCGATCCCAATTTACTGGGTCTTTGTTTTGATACAGGTCATTTCCGTTTCGGTGGTGGAACAAATCCTCTGGAATTCCTTGAGAAATTTTACTCCAGGATTCCTCATGTGCATTTCAAAGATTTTTCTCCTCGGGTGGCGCAAAAGGCAATCGACAATCAATGGGATTATTTCGCATCAGTTAACAACGGTATTTTTTGTGAGTTGGGAAAAGGTGATGTTGATTTTAAGGCTCTGGTGAATTTTCTTTTGGCTAATGATTACAGCGGCTGGATTGTGGTCGAACAGGATGTGCTGCCGGGGATGGGCGATCCAAAAAGCTGTGCCAGGAATAACAGGCAATATCTTCAAACTGTCGGGTTGTAACGACTTCATGAACTGATTAAAATTTATACAATGAAAAAGGTAAAAATAGCTTTGCTCGGAATTGGCCGTATTGGAAAAGTCCATTTTGGTAATATCAATCAGCATTTTTCCAACGCTGAAATTGTTGCTGTATCCGATCCGTTTTATAACGATGTGGCTTTTAAAAATGAGCATGGCAATATTTTCTTTTCTAAAAATCCTGAAGATGCCATTTCATTTTCAGGGGTTCAGGCTGTATTAATCTGCACTCCAACCACGTCTCATGCAAGTTTGATTGAAATGGCTTTGAGTAAAGGCAAGCATATCTTCTGCGAAAAGCCGATGGATCTTTCTCTTGAAAGAACCATTGCATTGGCTGACAAGGCGAAAGAGTCCGGTGCTAAATTCATGCTCGGGTTTAACAGAAGGTTCGATCCGGATTTTATACAGGCAAAGAAATCTATCACTGATGGTGTTATAGGAAATGTGCAAATCGTAAAAATTACCAGCCGGGATCCCGGTCTGCCTCCAATTGATTATATCAGAAATTCCGGTGGCTTGTTCATGGACATGGCCATTCATGATTTTGATATGGCCAGATATTTAATGGGTAAAGAAGTTGTCGAGGTTTTTTCAAAGGGTTTGGTATTAGTAGATGATGCAGTTGGAAAAGCAGGTGATATTGACACAGCACTGACTACGCTTATGTTTGAGGACGGCACTTATGCAGTTATTGATAACAGCAGGAAGGCAGTCTACGGATACGATCAGCGGCTTGAAATATTTGGAAGCGGAGGTATGATACAAGTGGACAACAATCTGCATAACCGCAACATACTATTTAATGAAAAAGGAATACATACAGCATTGCCTTTAGATTTCTTCATGGACAGATATGCAAAATCCTATTTAAATGAAATGAAAATTTTTATCGATTCAATTGCTAATGATGAAGAAATAATCGTTGGGGCTGATGACGGGCTTCAGGCCACCCGGATAGCATTCGCTGCAAAAAAGTCTATGGAAGAATGCCGGCCTGTAAAACTTGCCGAAATTGGGTAGCGAATCAGTTTTATTTCACGCAAAGGCGCAAAGAAATTAGGCCACAAAGTTATCCCCCCAACGCGCCTTTGCACCCTGGCGTCCTTGTCTACCGCCAGGCAGGTTTGGGTGAAATATTTCAAACTGAGATAATATCTTAAATTGATATTGCGCCAAAATCATTGGCCTGATCCGGTTTGCGGTTAATAGTCAATTCAGTATTCAGTAATTAGATGGTATTAGCAGGATTTCAAAGTTCCACTTAAAAAAATTATCAGTTATATCTTATATTCATGTTTTTGCCAGAACCCTTATCATTATAAATATAACCGATGAAAAAAGTATCGCTGAAAGATATTGCAAAAAAAACCGGGGTTTCAGTAACAACGGTCTCAATAGTATTGAACGGAAATGGTAAAGAAAGGAAAATAAGCGAAAAGGTGATCGCTAAAATTGAAAGGATGGCGGAAAAATTATATTACCGGCCTAATCAATTTGCCAAAAGTTTGCGCACCGGAAAAACGCATACATTGGGTTTGATCGTGGATGATATCTCTAATTTTTTCTTTGCGCATTTATCAAAAATAGTGGAGGAAGAAGCTGATAAATTTGGATACACCGTCATGTTTTGCAGCAGTGAGAATGACGAAGGAAAAGCGAGGAATGTTTTGAAAATATTATTGGATAAACAAATGGATGGTTATCTGATAGCACCTACTTCCGGAATGTTGCCCGATATATTGCAATTGATAAAAGAAAAAAAGCCTTTGGTTCTTATTGATCGTTTTTTTCAAACTGCGACTGCTTCATATGTTACACTTGACAACTATAAGGGAGCTTATAATAGTGTTGATTATTTCGCGAAGCAGGGATATAAAAATATCGCACTTATTACGAATGAAACGGAGCAAATCCAGATGCAGGAACGTTTCGAAGGCTATAAAGACGCGCTGATTAATAACAGGCTGGCTTTTTTGCCGAAACTTGTAAAAAAGATTTCTTTCAAATCACATGATGAAAAAATTGTTACTCAAATTGAAAGATTCCTAAAAGATCATCCTGATATTGATGCTATCCTGTTTACGTCAAACAATCTGGGTGTATCAGGTCTGGAGAGCCTGCGGAACTTGCGTAAAAAAGTTGCCAATGATATTGGTGTTATATGCTTTGACGACAACGACCTTTTTCGGCTTGCCTCACCTGGTATCTCAGTGGTTTCACAGCCCATCAAACAGATCGGCAAAAATGCCGTGAGAATACTTTTAGATCAAATTGAAAATAAAAAAATAGTTCAAAAGCATGTTGTTCTTTCGCCTAATCTTATTATACGTGATTCTACTCCGGCAAGGCAAAATTAGATAATCTCACACTTTGACTGAGGCAAAAGCAATTCTCAGGTTTGGTTTTGAACGCAGCGTATTAATCCGTGCTTACATTAATTGACTAAACTATCATTTTACCCGATTTATCAGCGTTTGAGTGTTCAACCTGGCAATTTCCTATATATACAAAAATTCCTTTTGTTCGATTTAAAAGATCAGTAGATGAACCAAAATAGCGATGCTGCGAACTTCGACGGGACCTATGCTTAGTCATGATTTTTTGGGAAATGGGTTTGACAATCGTGTTAGGCTTAGTTGTTTGGTTTCTAATCAAGAGTAAAAGCCAATTCCGTTTTCCCTGGGTCTGCCATTGATTTATAGTTCAAAACAGTGGCCGCTATGGGCGGTCTTTAATCCTGCTTTCCAATGGCTTCGTCATACAGTATTCATACTGTAAGTACGCTTTTACTATACCTTAGCTATACTTCAGGTACGCTTTTACCATACATCAGCCATACCTAAAGTACGCTTTAACTATACTGTAGTTACACTTCAGCTATCGGATTAAGCACTTAGATTGATTTCAAATTCACGAAAGCGTTTGCGTAGAATGGACAAACGTTTGTTTAACCTCACGGAGGATCAACTCATTCTCTATATAAATTATTTATATACTTATACTTATAAATTGATAAAATATATAATATTTATGAAAATAACAAAATGGTCTCTATTTATTAATAGTAAACCCGATGGGAATAAGCTTAATTTTAAATCTCCAAAATTAAAAAATTGCTTATGGCCCAGAATCCAAACAAGAACTTCATTCTACTAGTCTTTTCCTTATTCTTCATGCTGCACCAGGTGATGGCGCAAACAACGATAATAAAGGGAAAAGTGTCAGATGAGAAAGGCAACCCTGTTGCAGGTGCTTCTGTAATTCCCAAAGGCGGAAAGTCCGGAACATCTACTAATCAGTTGGGTGAGTTCACTCTTTCAATTTCCCCTTCAACAAAATCTTTAGTGTTTTCATCTGTTGGCTATGCCGAACAAACAATCACTATCGGATCTTCGTTGACCGATTACCAGATTGTGCTTAAATTGGCTAATGGCACATTAAACGATGTTGTCGTTGTCGGTTATGGTACAGCCAAACGAAAAGATGTTACAGGAGCGGTATCCAGTCTTTCGCAGAAAGACTTCAATACTGGCGCTATTACAACCCCTATGGATCAGGTTGCGGGTAAAGTTCCCGGTCTGGTCATTACAAGCCCAGATGGTGACCCTAACAGTAACCCGCTTATTCGATTAAGAGGTCAAACATCGCTATTAGGATCGCAAACACCACTTTTGGTAGTGGACGGGGTTATTTTGGATAATTATGAATTGTTGTCCTCAATTCCTCCAGCAGACATCGTAACTTTTGATTTTCTGAAGGATGCCTCGGCAGCAGCTATTTATGGTTCGCGGGGTGCAAATGGAGTAATCTTAATAACAACCAGACAAGGGCGTAGCGGAAATTTCCAGGTTGATTATTCCGGGTCTTTTGCAGTCGCAAAAGACGCCAAATACTACAATTTATTTAGGGATGCCCACAGTTTTTTGACAGCAGCAGCTACAATACCCGGAACGGATACTGCAGCGCTTGATGCCGGTGGGAATACCGACTGGCAGAAAGCCATTACACAAACAGGTTATAACCAAACCCATAATTTGGGTGTCTCAGGAGGCACAGGGAATTTTACTTACCGGGGATCTCTTTATTATCAAAACCAGCAGGGTATTGTGATCAATACGGGGAGGCAGCAGCTTGGCCTTCGTCTTTCAGCGGAGCAAAAAGCGCTTAACGGAAAATTAGATATACAGTTCAATATTCTGAATACGGAGACTCAGCATGAGAATATTGATGCCAACATTTTCTATTGGGCCTATAATATTCCACCGACTGTTCCAGAGTACACCAATGGAGTGCTTACTCCTATTAACAACTATAATTATCTGAACCCGGTTTGGATCGAGAACAATGAATTGAGAAAATCCACTGACTATCTGAAACAGAATCTCGCAACAATCAACTATGAAGTTTTGAAAGGACTTAAGGTTGGTGCCACTGGCAATATCAGCAGGTTGAATACTCAATACGATTATTATCTTCCTGTGATACCGGGAGTTGGGGGTTCGAATCAAGGGTTTAAATATTCTTCTAATTACAATTCTGATAAAGGGGATATTCACATTAATTATGCGACCAGCGTTGGTAAGAGCAATATAACTGCTACAGGAGTGTACGAGAATAATTATTATGAAGACGATTCCTATTCTGCTTCAGGGCAGGGGTATCAAATTGATGTCACTCAAAATAATTCATTGCAGTCAGGAAACAATTCTTTGAATGTAATCAGATCCTATAAGGAAGAATACAAGCTGATCTCATTCCTTGCCAGGGTGACTTATAACTATGATAATAAGTATTATCTGACAGGCAGTTTGCGCAGGGACGGGTCTTCCAAATTTGGCGCAAACAATGCATGGGGGGAGTTCCCATCTGTGTCGGCTGCATGGCGCATCAACAAGGAAAAATTCCTGAGTGACGTAAGTTGGATTGATGAATTGAAGCTCAATCTTGGCTATGGTGTTACAGGCAATTCAGATCCAATTGGCGCCTATAATACGCAATTGCTTCTGCAAGGCAGCGCATATGGCTATAATCCAACGAATACCAGTAATTTATATCCAGTTGGCTATACTCCCTCTCAAAACCCTAACCCGGATCTTAAATGGGAAGAAAGGATAGGACGGAATATCGGCCTGGATTTCAGCTTCCTGAAAAGCAGGGTGACAGGTAATTTGTCAGTATTCAGCGATAAAACCAATAATTTGCTGTATAATTATGGCGTAGTAGTTCCTCCCAATTTCATAAGTAGCGTACTTGCCAATGTAGGGGACATGACCAATAAAGGTGTGGAACTGGGCCTGAATGTGGCAATCATCCGTAATAAGAATGTAGAATGGACAGTAGGAGGTCAAATCACTTCAGTTCGTACCAAGGTAAGCAGCTTGTCCGGTACGTGGGACGGAAATGCGGTATCCTCAAATCATATACAATTAACATCTGCGGGAGGTGAAGGTTTGAGTTCCAACCCTCTAACTTTTTTGCAGGTTGGTTATTATCCAAGCGTTTTTTACCTGCCTCACTTTGTTGGTATTGATGCAAATGGTAA
>Ga0302320_10004324_pt1 | contig 32303 bp, 25 predicted proteins | sample Bog_T0_3_FD_202130 | JGI IMG/M metagenome (GOLD analysis project Ga0302320, IMG submission 202130) | Peat permafrost microbial communities from Stordalen Mire near Abisko, Sweden - Bog_T0_3 | ecosystem: Environmental > Terrestrial > Soil > Wetlands > Peat | place: Sweden: Abisko, Stordalen Mire... | reverse complement strand
CGCCGCGGACCCGCGAGGACTTCGGCCAGTTCGACACGCCGGAGTTGGAAGGGATCACGGTGGACGGGCGGCTGGTGGTGATCTACAGCAAGTTCGACCTGGGCAACGGCTGGGAGCAATTCCCCCATGCCTACAGCTACGGCTTGAAGGACGAATCCGCGTTGCAGATCGGCACCAACGTGATCGTCTATTCGATCACGCATTGATTGGTGGACGGCGAATGGAAGAGTGTTGGTGGGTCGATCGTCGCGATTTAGACCTCATCAGTCCCATAGGAACCCCTACCCGCGCAGCATTGCCACGGGTTCGAACCGCGCGCCCAGCACGGCTCGGCTGTCGATTTCCAGCCATTGGTCCAACACGGTGGCGTAGACCTGGCGGAAATCCGTGTGGAACTTCATTTCGTCCCCCTCCAGGTCGGTCAGGCTGGGATGCGCGCCGATCAACCGGCCCGTGAGGCGGCCGCCGGCCAGGAACATGGGCGCCGCCGTGCCGTGGTCCGTGCCGCGGCGGCCGTTTTCCCGCAGCGTCCGGCCGAACTCGGAGAAGGTCATCAACAACACGCGGTCCAACAGTCCGTCGCGCGCGAGGTCGTGGACGAAACCGGCCACCGATTCCGACAACTGCTCAAGCAACGCCGCATGGTTGTCCAACTGGCCGGCATGATTGTCGAAGCCGCCCGGCGATGGGCCGCCCAACTCCGTGTAATAAATGCGGACGCCGACGTCGGCGCGGATCAACTCGGCGATGGTGTGCAACATCTCCGCGAATTGGAAGGGCGGATACCCGGCGGCGAGGGCCGAATGGCGGGCTTCGGCCATGGCCTCGATCCGCCGGCTGCGGACCTCCGCCGCGGCAGCGCCCCGCCGCACGAAATCCAGCAGCGGGTTGGTCGCGTCGGGCTCGGCCGCAGCTCGTTGCCCGCCACGGCCGCCCGGCCCCGGTTGCAGTGTGGCCTCGCGGAGCGCGCGGATCGTGGGAACAATCGCCCGCGGGGCTCGCACGGCGAACGGCTGTGCGATCTCGCCGGTGTACACGGCCGGCACCTGGGCCGTTTCGGGGCGGTAAATATGATCGACGGCGCGGCCGAGCCAGCCCGTCGTCGCTTTGGCGGGATCCACCACCGCCGTCTGCCAGATGTGCATGCTGCCCTCGTGGTTGCGGTCGAAGTGCGGATAGCCGACGCCCTGGACCACGCTCAAGTGCCCCTCGTCCAAGAGCCGCAGGAAGCCCTGCATCCGTGGGTGGAAACCGAGGTGCGAGTCGATCTTGTGGACCTGCCGGGCAGTGAGACGCAACGTGGGGCGGCTGCGCTGGTACACGTCGTCGGCGTAGGGCACGACCGTGTTGAGGCCGTCGTTGCCGCCCGCCATCTGCACCACCACCAGGATCTTATCGCCGCCGGGCCGGACGGATTCGGCCTCCGCGGCGCGAGCGAGAAAACCCGGAACGCGGCGGCCCAGCGAGAGCAGGGTCGAAGCGCCGAACGAGGCTTTGAGGAATTGGCGTCGCGTGGAAGACATCGGAAAGACTCCGGCTATGCTAATTGGAATTCCGGCAGAGTGATGATTCTATAGGCCAAGGTCCGCAACGTCGACGAGGCCGCCATGGTACGGACCGCCGGGCTCACGTCGCCCTGAAGAAAGAGATCCCACAACCACGTTTGGGCCGAATCGCGGTCGCCGTAGCCATGTCGGCCGGCCACGGCTTGCGGGTCGAGATTTTCGCCGTAGCGGCCCGTCGGGTCCAGCAGCGCCGCGGCCAGGTTATTGCGGCTGATCATGGTTGCCGCCGTGATCCAGGTGCGTCCGCCCTCCCAACCGTTAGGGGTGGGCGGGTCGCAGAGATTCTGGCCCATTGCGGCCAGATCTTCCACCAGTGGGGGCATTGGAACCAGCCGTTCCAGGCCGCGGAGGGTGCCCACGGCGAGCTCCACCGGACTCTTGACGCGCTGTCGGTAGGCGGCCGCGGAGAAGAAACGGTTCGACCGCAGCACGACGCCCAAGAGCCGTGCCATGTCGTGGTCCTTGGCGTACGACTCAACCAGTGGAGCCAGCAGCGCGTCGCTGGGATCTTCCGTCTCGCTGACGAGCCAGCGATAGAGCTTCCGCACGATCCAGCGCGACGTGGCCGGCTGGGCCACGGCGATCCGCGCCAGGTCGTCTACGGTCCAGTTGCCCCGCTGGCCGAAAATGGTCTTGGGGCCCGGATCGTGCAGCCGCTCGAAGTAGCGCAGCGATCCGCGTTCGATGAACCAACCGGTCTGGGCCCGCGCCGCTTCATGGACGTTTTGCGGCGAGGATTTCCCCGGCCCGAGGCAGTAGAGCTCGAGCAGCCCCCGCGCGAAGTTCTCGTTGAGCTTCTCCCGCGAGTTGGCCGTGGCGTCGAGCCAGAGGAGCACGGCCAGGTTGTGCGACGTCGCCCGCACCAGCGGCTCCAGTGGTCCCATGGCATGGGCGCGGAGCAATTGCACGTAACGCCGCATCCAGTCGCCGCTGCCGACCTTGGAAATCCCGGCGGCAAAGTGGTTATGCCAGAAGAGCGTGATCTTCTCCAGGAGCGGGTGCGGCGATTCGATCATCCGCCGCAGCCACCACCCGCTGACGCTTTCGCCGTCGTCGCCGGCCGTCGCTTCATACTCGTCGTAAGTCCGCTGGAACGCGGCCACGTCGCCGGCCGGCTCCAGCAGCCGATCGATGGCCGGCTGAGGTCCCGCGGCAAGCGCTCGTTGCAACTGCTCCCAGTTTGCCCCGAACGCCGCGCGGCGGTAGAGATGCGCTACCCGGCGGAGATCCCACGGCCGCCGAGCGTCGGGCCGGTAGGGCGCCCACGCCCAGGCCGGATCGGTCATCTGCACGCCGGCCTCGTGGCTGTCCATAGACATCAATGGTTCCTCCAAGACAGGGTGGGTCGAGCGCAACGAGCTTCACCACTTTGCTGATTGCTGATTACTTCAGATTCAGTTGGAACTGTAATCCGGCCCGGAACTGGCCCTCCTGGGCGCCGATCTTGAGCGTGGCTTGACCGAGTTGCTTGGTCAACGTGGTGAGCATGTCGTACTTCGCCGCAGCCTCCGCCTCGCCGATGCCGTTCTTGGCCATGCTCTGCCGGACGAGGCTTTTGCGATTGGCGTCGGCCGCTGCGATCGCTTGCACGACGTCCAGCTCGACGAGGCTGTGAACGCCGGCGACCGGCGTCACCGGGGACGCCATCTCCCGCTTCAGGGCGTCGATCAGATCGCGGGCCAGGTCCTCCGTAGAGCTCAATACCAGGTAATCGCCCAGCTTGGCCAGTGTGGGACGGTAATTGTGGCGGGCGTCGCGGTAGTCCCGGTCGGGGGAAGCCGGTGCGGTAAAATAGGCCACCGTGTAGCGGACGTCGTGATACGTGCTCCGGTCGATGATCAGTCCCGACATCCCTTTTTGGCCGCTTTGGAGTGTCACCACCCCGAGCGCCTTCTGGAAGGCCTCCTCGGCCACTTCACCGAACTCCTGGGGATGCCGCAACCGCATCACCACGGCGAACGATGGGATTTGCACCATGGGAGGGCCACCCGCCGCACCATACTCCTGCCGGGCAATCACCACGCGGATCTCGGGTTCCAACTGCGACAGAACGTCTTCGGTGAGATTCCGGCCGCTGAAGAAGATGCCCATCATGTTTTCAAAGAAGATCAACCCCGAGGTCCTCTCCGGAAACAGTTGATCCTTGGCGGCATAGAACTTGTACACGTCGCGATACAGGCTCACCGCGGCGATTCGCCGCGGAACGATCAGGTTCGGAAAAACGCCGTCCTGGCTCCGCGGCGATTGGGAAAAAGCGGTCACCAGGGAGCCCTCGGGCGCTTTGCCGTCCATCCGCATCTCGATGCCGAGTTGATCGCCGGCCACGCGGAGTGCCAGCGCCAGCCAACTCGAATGCCGCAGCGCCTCGGTCATTCCGGCTATCGCCAGCACGGGCACGGGCGAGGAAATGTCGGACAGGGCCTTCTCCACCCGTGGCACGTTTTTGATCGCCGCGAAATTCACGAAGGCCATCGCCTGGGCGTTGTCGCCGACCGCTTTTCGGGCCGCTTGATAGGCCGGCGTCGCGGCCAGGCTTTCCCCGTCGGCGGCAGTCCGCAGATCGAGCGCCATCTTGAGCGTCTCGGCGCGATTGCTGACCAGCAGCCGCTTGCCGACGATTGCGTGGGCCTCCTTGTTGCCCGACTTCCACACCGCGACCCCCTGGTACTGGGCCGATTCGATCTGGGCGGACTGTCCCCGCTTGGCGGCCTCGTCCTTGGCGATGTTCGTGACAATCTCGGCGATCTGCTGGAGCACCTCTTCATCCTGGGCATCCACCACCAGCAGGGCCTCGCCCCGGGCTCCGACCGCGAAGGTGACCCCACCGCCCACGAGCTTCGTCAACAACGTTTTTCGATCGCTGTCGAATCGGGCCGCCAGAAATTCCACGAGTTTCAGTAAACCCTGCGGCCCTTCTTGGCTCAGCATCGCCTGGTAGGCCGGCAGGGAGGCCACCAGGCGGGTCACCCGGCTGTCGAAGGCCAGATCCAAAATCGCCTTGGGCTGCAAGACCTCGACGGTGAAGATCGCATCGCGAGGAATCCAGCGGGCTGGCGGCGGCAACGGTTCGGCCGCGGACGACGTGGCGATAAGGACCGGCAACAGCAGAAGCGATGCCACGGACAGTCTGCGAAGCATGAGGTTCCTCCCTGGGCCACGTGGTCGGCGGCCCCATTGAATGCCAGCGGTCAAGAACGACACAAACCCTTTCCCGATTGCCGCGGTTCGCACCATTTCCAACCGCACACGGTAATAAAACCGTGAACGATTACCTTGATTCTATCTGACGAAAATGCGCGACAACGTCCAAAAACATTGCGTAAGTTCTGTGGCATTACCCGACGCCAAGGTTACACCCGCGGCCCGACGAATCTGGTGTCACGAGTGACGCGAACCGTTCCCTTGCCGTATTCGGGGGGGAGAAAACGACACCCGTGCACTATGCGTTTCCGTGAATTTGCAGTTGACAAATCGTCGGTGAATCTGCCATACTGTGGCGGGGATGGTACACCACCACTCAGGAGAAATGGACGCAATGGCTAAACCGGATCTGGAGCGACTTTACTTTTTCATGCAGTTCAAAATGCTCTATGGGAGTGAAAATCGGCGGACGTTGAAACGACTCGCTATCTGCTCACGTCAGGTGGGCGATCCCGCGGATGATGTTCCGCGGGAAGGCATTCCTCGTAATGCCGAGGCATACAATACGCCCAAGATCTTGCTGGTCGGCGAAGATACCCTGGAGGTCCGCTATCGACCCGACCAGGCCACCTTCGCGGAAAAGGTGACGTTCGATAGTGACGGGAAACCGACCATCGAGGCGGCCCTGATGCAGACCGCTTGTCAGAAGCGGCTGTCCGAAATGTATAACTATCGAGTCTTCGTATAGCCGGGTCCGCGCCAAGGAAACGGGGTCGCGAGAACCGCAAAGTCCGCGTCGTAAACGGAATTCATTCCGTTCCCTTTTCTTTGCCCGGCCCGCCGAATGAATTCCGTTCCACGCCGCGCTGTCCTGCTCCGGACCTCGCGGTCGTCTTGGAAACGGGGTTTACCGCGGCGGCCCGATGTGCGAAGATCGCCGCCATGAAATATTCCACTTGGCTGCTGGGGTGGCTGATCGCGGTCGCGGTTCTGGTCTTGCGGGCTTGCTGTCGGATTCGCCTCTATGGTGATCCTCGACCGGGGCTCCGCGCGCGAGCGCAGCCCTATGCCTACTCCGTTCTGCACGCCCATCAAATCGCCGCCGTCATCGATGGTGAACATGGCACGGGGGCCATGGTGTCGCGATCGGCCGACGGCCAGCTACTGATCCCCAGCCTGCGCGTTCGCGGGATTGTGGCGATCCGGGGTTCCGGCCGCCGCAAGGGTCACGACAAGGGCGGGCTCGTTGCGATCGACGCCTTGATCGACCACGTCGACGGCGGAGCGCCGGCCTACCTCGCGGTAGATGGGCCGCGTGGCCCGCGCAATCGGGTTCGCAAGGGGATTGCGGTGTTGTCGCAGCGCACCGGCGCGGCGGTCGTCAACATGGTGGCGGTGCCCACGCGGCGGTGGATTTTCCACCGCGCTTGGGATCGCTTCCAAATCCCCAAGCCTTTTGCCACCATCAACGCTTATTTCGGCGAGCCGCTTTTTCCGCGGCAGGACGAAAGCGTGGAACAATACCGCGACCGCATTGAGAATTCGCTCAACGAACTCGAACGGCTGCACGATCCGATCGAGGCGGGACTAGCGCGCCTCGCTACGCAACGTCGCGATCAACCGGCTGGAAGCATCGCCGATTGACGGCTGTGTGGATGGTGCGCCATCATGCGAATGGCCGTCGCGGCAGCGCCTCATCGCCGTGCCGCGACAGGATCCAACCCCCGTGCATCATTGCGGTTCTCGCGATGGTGAAGCTGCCTTTCCTATCCGGCGAAGGCGCCTTCCGCCATGCCGCTGTCGTCCGCGAATAGTCCATCGACCGAGAGGGCGGCCAGCGGATCGCTTGTCTGGCCATCGCCATGCAGCTGGTTGAACGTCAACGGCTCGGAACCGGTCCCCAAGCGGTCGAAGATCGCCCGCGTCGCATCCGCCGTGAGGGAAGCCGAAGTGCCGCGAATACCGGCCAGATCGAGGGCCGCCGCATCGGTTTCGGCAAGTGCGGCTTGGGCGGGGTGGGAGTCGGAAGACAAACCACCGGCGAACTCGAAGGCGGACGCCGCGGCGGCCAGGGAGGGAGCGGCCACGCCACCGCGCACTACTGCGGCTTGGGCTGGGGTGCTGCCCAGCGGGATTGTGCCCGACGTGTTGGCCACCACAAAACCGCTGGTGGTCGCCTGGAGATCGGCCCAGGTGAGGGAGGAATTCGGCTGATCGAATCCCCACGGATTGTATAGCGTGAAGGTGCCGCCATTCGCGGCATTGTAGCCGGTTACGCCGTAGGCGTGCGATCCATAGAGACCATAAGGCAGGGTATCGGAGCTGTTCGATGAGCCGATCGTGCCGATTGTCACCGCCTCGCCGCTGGTCAGCGCGGCGATCATCGCCTGCTCGTTGTTGGTCGTCATCCCGTAGTCGGTCGCGCTGTGACCGAGCACCTGGGCGTCGACATCACCCATCCACCCGCCCTCGATCCCGGCATAAGTATTCGTGCCGTCGCGTCCTTCATTGCCGGTTTCATTCCACTCGGCGTAGGCCTTTTCCGCCAGCGGGATCCACAGGGGGTTGCTAGCATTGGTCGGGCTTGCGCAGTAGTCGGCGAAGCACAGCGTTCCGCCGTACGTGGGAAGCATGCTGTTGACGGTCACATAGTCGGCCGTGCCGCTGCTTGTATAGAAACGCACGGTATACGTGCCGTCGCCGTTGTTGAGAAACATGTTCTCGATGGCGGTCGGGTTGCTGGACGCTATGGTGCCCAGCGAAGAGATGAAATAGCAGTCGCCGAGTTCGCCCTGGTGCTCGTCGGCGATCGTCGGGGTATGAGGGAACAACGAGCCGGCCACCGATTCGTATGTCACGTCTTGGCTGGGCAGCACGGAACTGCCCGGGTTGGGCAAATCGGTACCCATGAACCACTTGTTCACCAGGTCGTCAAGCTGGGTGACCGAACTGCCGGCCGCGAGATCTCCCAGAGCATGACCTAGGTAGTCGGCGTCGGCCGGGTTGCCGTTGACCACGTCGCCCGCCAGCACCTCAACGTAGCCCGGAATGTTCAATTTCGTGGCGTCGGCGCCGAGGATGGTCTTCAGGTCGGCAAAATCCGTCGCGCTTACCGAGCCGCTCGCGCCGACGCTACGGAGAATCTGCATCATGTCCGCCCGGTTGATCGAGCCGTCCCGGGTGTCCAGGCTCTGAACGAGGTTTGACAGCGTCGGGTCGTTGAGTCCCAAGGTCGAGTTCGAGTTCGACGTAACGGTCAGGCTGGCGCTGCCGCTGGCAGAGCCGCTCTTGGCGGTCACGGTGACGTTGCCCGCGGTGCTCGGAGCGGTGAATAGTCCGGCGCTGCTGATCGTGCCCGCGGTGGTGCTCCAGGCGAAAGCGGGCTGCGTCGCCAAAAGGTTGTGGAACTGGTCGAACCCCTGGGCGGTCAATTGGTCCGTGCCCCCCGTCTTGATGCTCGCCGAGGCTGGCGAGACGGTAATGCTGCTGAGCGTTTGGTTCACGATCACCGTGGTAGTCAGCGCCAGACTGCTGACCGAGGTCACATAGGCCCGCAGGCCGTAGCTGCCGGCCTTGCTGAAAGTGACTGTGGTTGTGCCGCCGCTGCTGCTGAAGCTCGGCGCCGCCGCGCCGCTGGGGAGCGTACTGGCCGACCACGTATAGCCGGGTTGAGTCGTCAGGGCGTTGCCGAACTGATCGAGGACCTTCGGGTTGTTGAACTGCTCGTTGGTTCCCGTGATCGTCACCGTGGAGGCCAGGCCCGAGGCGATGCTGGTCGCGACCGGGTTCACGAGCACCGTCACGGCGTCAGAAGCGGTGTGGCCGCTGCCGTCGGTCACCGTGGCCGTCAGCACGTAGTTGCCGGCCATGCCGAAAGTGATGGTGGTTGTCTTGCCGTTGACGCTGAACGAAGGCACCCGCGCGCCGCTGGGAATCGCAGTGGCCGACCAGGCGAGGGTCGGCTGCGTGGCCAGCGAATTGTGGAACTCGTCGAGGTATTGGCTGATGGTGAGCTGCACCGACGTGCCGTTCACTACCACCGAATTCCCCGAGCTGAAGGTGATGGAGCCGGGCACCGGGTTCACCGCCAGCGTCGCGGTGTCGCTGAGCGACACGCCGCCGCTGGTTTCCTTCACGGTGATTCCATAGGTGCCGGCCTTGGCAAAGGTGATCGCGGCGTTGCCGCTGCTGGTGGAGAAAGTCGGTTGCGTCGCACCGCTGGGAAGGGTGCTCGCCGACCATGTCAGCGCCGGCTGAGTGCTTATCGCGTTGCCAAACTGGTCCAGCCCCTGCGCGGCGATCGATTCGCTCGCTCCGTTGACAGCGAAGGGCGTGGTTGGGCCGAGCACGGTGTGGGTGTTTGCGTCGCTCAGGCGAATGCTGGTGAGTGTAGGGGTCACGATCACCGTCGCGGTGCTCGTGACCGAGAGATTGCTGGCGTCGGCGATCGTGGCTTTCAGAACGTAACTGCCGGCCTCATTGAAAGTGGCCACGGTGTTCTTGGCGGCGTTGGTGCCGTTGGCGGCGAAAGTCACGTTGCCGCCGGCGGGCAGCGCGGCAACCGACCAGGTGTAGCGAAGAACCGACTCGCCCGAGCTATCGCCGCCCAATACGGAAATGGCGGCCGTCTTGCCGGTCACGGCCGCATTGCCGTTGACGGTAACCTCATGGGCGACGGTCGGCGCGTGAACGATCGGGGTCGAAGCCGAAGAGAGCCAACCGCCCACTTCCGGAGCGGCCAAGATGGGGTGACTGAGGTCCTCGCCGCTGAGCATCATTCGCGGTTCGAGCGGCTCGGTGCGCAGCGTGCGTTGATTAGCGGTCGTTTTCTTTCCAGGACGAGAGGCGCGGGACTGCGAGAAACGACCGCTCATGACGTTGCTCCTGTGATGCTCGGTGCAAAAAGCGAGACGAGTGCTTAGCTGCCTGCGAACGAGGCGGATAAGTTGAGTCGAGCCGTTGTTGTTTCAGATGAGTGTCGCGCCGCTGCGGCCAGGTCCGTCGATCGGCTGGCCAACGTGCGCGACAGAACGTAACGGCATCCAAACCCTAGGTTATTTTTTTACGGTTGGCAAATCGGCGCGGCGAATAGCGCGATTGCCCGTCTCCCGGCGGTGTCGCGGTAGGAGACCTGCGGTCGAATCGCATGCGTGGCCGGAGGCCGTGCAGCGAGACGCGGTTGAGCGAAGCCGCGTTGCCGCGCTTTCTTTTCGCAACAAGAACGAATTTGCTTCTGTTGCGGAAAGGCAGCAGTCGGCATTCGCGGATGCGAGGCGCAGCATGTGCGAGCCTGATCGTGGCGAAGGCACTCCGCCCTGATTTGTCACCGCGGTTTTTCGCACGAAACGAATGCGGTGGGGTTCGGAGCGCAGTGGTTTCCCGAGTCGGGGATAGAGACGTTGCCCGCCGCATCGCTGGCGGCCGCCCGGGGATCGACCAAGGGACTCGGGTTGTGCAGTGCGTGATTATCGTAAGTAAAAGCTTGCTAAATTCCCGGCTGCCGAGGAATTATTTCGTGCGTATTTTTTGAGCAAGACAACACGTGTGGGAGAATTCGGTATCTTTGCATCATCCTGTGCTATAAATAGTTGTGTCCACGCGGGACAGCCCGAAACACTTTGGTTGGCTTGCAAGAAACTTCACTACGGTTTATATATGTGGACTTCGGACGTTGACCTGAACTGGTAACGGGGCCGGGCCGAGCGCCCATTCTTCGAAAGGCGATCACAGGATGGCTGGTGAAGGGGGAAGATGCGCGTGCGCACAGGAACCCTCGGAAGAAGAACTCCTGTCGCAACTGGATGATATCCTGAAAACCTACGTCAGCGTGCCCGGCGCGCTGATCCCGGTGTTGCAAATCGCCCAGGGGATGTTCGGCTATCTGCCGGAGACAGCGCTGAAAAAAATCAGCTTGGCGCTCAATAAACCCTATAGCGAAGTGGCGGGCGTGGTGGGGTTCTACTCGTTCTTCACCACGGTTCCCCGCGGCAAGCACCTGGTGCGGGCCTGTCTGGGCACGGCCTGTTATGTCCGCGGCGGCAAGCAAGTGCTGCAGGCGCTTCGCACGGCGCTGGGGATTGAGGTCGGCGAGACCACCTCCGACCGCCTCTTTTCCCTGGACGTGGGCCGCTGCTTCGGCGCCTGTGGCCTGGCCCCGGTGATCATGATCGACGACGACGTCCATCAGAGCGTCAAGCCGGCCAAGATCGCCAAGATCCTGGATCGCTACCGTCACGAAGTCCAGGGCGACAGCATTGGCAACGGCAATGGTAACGACAATGGCGAAAGCTCGGGAGGCGGCCAATGAGAAGCTGCATTGCAAACGCGGAGCAACTCAACGCGGTTCGCGACGCGCGCCGCGCCGAACAGGCGGCTCGGGCGGCCGCCGGCTGTAAGACGATCCGTCTCTGTGCGGGCGCGGGCTGTATCGCCTCAGGCTCGATGGCCTTGAAGTCGGCCTTGGAACGCGAGTTGGCCAAGTGCGGGCTGAGCGAAACGGTCTCGATCGTGGGCACCGGCTGCTTGGGCCCCTGTTCGGCCGGTCCGGTGATCGTGGTCGACGACGTGTTCTATGAGCGGCTCAAGCCCCAGGACGCTGCCGAACTGGTCAGCGAACACCTGCTCCGCGGCCGGCCGCTGGCGCGATTGACCCACAAGCGTCTCGACGGCCGCAGCGTGCCGAACGCCAACGAAATCGATTTCTTCAAGCGGCAGACGAAGATCGTGCTCCGCAACTGCGGGGTCATCGATCCCACGCAGATCGAGGACTATATCGCTCGCGACGGCTACCAGGCCCTGGCCCGGACGTTGGCCGCTAAAGACGGCGAGGGCGTGATCGCCACCCTGAAGACCGCCGGCCTGCGTGGCCGCGGCGGGGCCGGTTTCCCCACCTGGCTGAAGTGGAAGATTACCCGCGACCAGCCCGGCGCGGCGAAGCACGTAGTTTGCAACGCCGACGAAGGCGATCCCGGCGCGTTCATGGATCGCAGCGTGCTCGAAGGCGACCCGCACAGCGTCATCGAAGGAATGATGATCGCCGCCTGGACCATCGGCTCCGAGAGCGGCTATATCTACGTCCGCGCGGAATATCCGCTGGCCGTCGAGCGGTTGGAGATTGCCCTGGAGCAGGCGCGGGAGTGCGGCCTGCTGGGCGACAATATCCTCGGCAGCGGATTCCGCTTGAGCCTGGAGATCCGCAAGGGTTCGGGCGCGTTCGTATGCGGCGAAGAGACGGCGCTGATGACGTCGATCGAAGGTTGCCGCGGCGAGCCGCGTCCGCGGCCCCCGTTCCCGGCCCAGAAAGGGCTGTGGGGCAAACCCACGCTGTTGAACAACGTGGAGACCTACGCCAACGTGCCGGCCATCCTCATCAACGGCGGTCCGTGGTACGCCGCGTATGGCACGGCCAAGAGCAAGGGCACGAAGGTTTTCGCTTTGGCCGGGGCGATCAAGAACGCCGGCCTGGTCGAGGTGCCGGTGGGTATGCCGCTGGGCGACCTAGTCTACGACATCGGCGGCGGCATCCCCAGCGGCAAGGAATTCAAGGCGGCCCAGATGGGCGGTCCCTCCGGAGGCTGCATTCCCCGGCAGCACCTCAACACGCCCTTGGACTACGAATCGCTTGCAGAACTCGGCGCGATCATGGGTTCGGGCGGCCTGATCGTGATGGACGAGGATAGCTGCATGGTCGACGTGGCGCGATTCTTTCTGGAGTTCGTCCAGGAGGAATCGTGCGGCAAGTGCGTCCCTTGCCGCGTGGGCACCAAGCGGATGCTGGAAATTCTCAATCGCATCTGTGAAGGCCAAGGTGAAGAGTCCGACGTGGAGCGTTTGATCGAGCTCGGCGACATGATCAAGGACACGTCGCTGTGCGGCTTGGGGCAGACGGCGTCCAACCCGGTGCTCTCGACCATTCGGCACTTCGGCTACGAGTACGTCGAGCACATTCGCGACAAGCGCTGCCGTGCCGGCGTCTGCCCGGCCTTGGTGCACGCGCCCTGTGAAAGCGCCTGTCCGGCCAACGTCGATATCCCCGGCTACATCTCGTTGGTGTCGGAGAAACGTTATGCGGAAGCCCTGCGACTGCACCGCGAACGCAATCCGTTCGCGGCGATCTGCTCGCGGGTGTGCTTCCATACCTGCGAAGACAAGTGCCGCCGGTCGACGCTGGACGCTCCGGTTTCCATTCGCGGCATCAAGCGCTTCATGGCCGACGAGGAAGTGACCATCCAACTGCCCGCGGTCCGCGAAAACGAACAGAACGCCCGCCGCAAGATCGCCATCGTCGGCGCCGGCCCGGCGGGCCTGTCGTGCGCCTACTTCCTGGCGCGGCTGGGCTACCGGCCCGTGGTCTTCGAGGCCGAGCCACGGCCGGGCGGGATGCTGGTGCAATCGATTCCCGCCTACCGACTGCCGCGGGAAATCGTGGCCCGCGAGGTGCGGATGATCGAGCGGATGGGCGTGGATATCCGCTGTGATATGCGGCTGGGCAAGGATTTCACGCTCCGCTCGTTGCGGGCCGAAGGCTACGACGCGGTATTCCTGGGCGTGGGCGCCCCCTTGGGCGTCGGGCTCGGCATCCCTGGCGAAGACGCCGACGGCATTACCGACGCGTTGAAGTTCCTGCGGACCTACAACCTTCGCGGCTCGGTCCCCGTGGGCGCTCAGGTGGTGGTCATCGGCGGCGGCAACTCCGCCATTGATGCCGCGCGAACCGCCTTGCGGCTGGGCGCGGAGAGCGTCACCGTGGTCTATCGCCGCAGTCGCGAGGCCATGCCGGCCTACGAAGAGGAAATCGAAGAGGCCGAGTTGGAGGGCGTCAAGTTGCGGCTGTTGACCGCGCCGGTGGAGATCGTGGCCGAAGGGCGCAAGGTGCAGGGCGTGAAGTGCCTGCCGATGCGGCTGGGCGAGTTCGACCGCTCCGGCCGCCGCCGCCCCGAAGAAGGTGGCGCGGCCTTCATCATCCCCGCCGACCATGTGCTGGTTGCCATCGGCCAGACCTTGGATCTCAAGAACCTCTGCCACCAAATCAACCTGGAACGCCGCAATAAGGACTTCGTCCAGGTCAATCCGGTCTCCGGCCAGACCTCGGAAAAGTGGATCTTCTCTGGCGGCGACGCCGTCACCGGACCTTCCTCGGTGGTCGAAGCGGTGGCGGCTGGCGAGCGCGCCGCGGTGGGAATCGACAAATACCTCTCGGGCAAGAACCACGCCTTCTGGCGCGAGACCCAGGAGGTCGACACCCATTTCGATCCCGACGCCGAGCCCGTCGACAGCCCCCGCGAAAAACTGGACCTGATTCCCGTCGAGCGGCGGCGCAACAATTTCGACGAAGTGGAGCTGCCCTGGCGCGAGTCGGTAGCTATCCGCCAGGCCCGCCGCTGCCTGCGCTGCGACTATGGCAAGCGACCTGTTCACGTTAACGGTCTGCCCTCGGAAACCACATCGGAATTCTAGTTTATGATCAGCCTGCAAATCAATAACCAGCTCGTCAACGTTCCCGAAGGCTCGACCATTCTCCAGGCGGCCAAGGCGGTGGGGATTCGCATCCCTACGCTTTGCTACGTGGAAGGGATGCAGCACGTGGGCGCGTGCCGGGTGTGCGCCGTCGAGGTCGAAGGAGCGCGAAACCTGGCCGCCGCCTGCTCCATGCCCGCCGCCAAGGGAATGAAAGTATCCACGAACAGCCGTCGCGTCCGCCACGCGCGGCGGTTGGTCGTTGAGTTGTTGCTTTCGGAGCACAACGGCGACTGCCAGACCTGCGACCGCAGCGTTGACTGCGAGCTCCAGGCCTTGGCTGCCGAACTGGGGATCCGCGAAGTGGCTTTCACCGGCGAAAAGACCCGCAAGCGGATCGATACCTCCACACCGGCCCTGGTCCGCGACAACGGCAAGTGCATCAAGTGCCGCCGCTGCGTGACGGTCTGCGGGGAAGGGCAGAACGTGGGCGCATTGTTCCCGCAGAACCGCGGCTTCGAGACGGTCATCGGTCCGGCCTTCAATCACGACCTGGACACCGTGGCCTGCGTGCAGTGCGGGCAGTGCGCGGCGATTTGCCCCGTGGGAGCGATCACCGAAAAAGACCAGATCGAAGACGTCTGGAAGGCCCTGGACGACCCGGCCAAGCACGTTATCGTGCAGACGGCGCCGGCGATCCGCGCGGCGCTGGGCGAGTGCTTCGGCTACAAGCCCGGCACGCTGGTGACCGGCAAAATGGTCTCGGCATTGCGGCAATTGGGCTTCCAGGCCGTGTTCGACACGAATTTCACCGCCGACTTGACGATCATCGAAGAGGGCAATGAATTGCTCTCGCGGCTCCGCGCAGCGCTGGTCGATCACCAGAGCGTGGCCTTGCCGATGTTCACCAGTTGTTCGCCGGGATGGATCAAGTTCATGGAGTATTTCCATCCCGAGATGTTGCCTAACCTCTCCACCTGCAAGTCGCCGCAGCAGATGTTCGGCGCGGTGGCGAAAACCTATTATGCCAACAAACTGGGCAAGCGGCCGCAAGACATCTTCGTGGTGTCGATCATGCCCTGTACGGCAAAGAAGTTCGAGTGCGAGCGGCCGGAGATGCACTCCAGCGGGGTCCGCGATGTGGACGTGGTTCTCACCACCCGCGAATTGGGCAAAATGATCCGCGCCGCCGGCATTGACTTTGATCGCCTCCCCGACGGCGAAATGGATTCCCCGTTGGGGCTCTCCAGCGGCGCCGCCGACATCTTCGCTAATACCGGCGGCGTGATGGAAGCCGCCCTGCGCACGGCCTACGAGGTGGTTACCGGGCGGGAGCTACCGGCCGCCAATTTGCACGTCGCGCCACTGGAGGGCCTCAGCGGCGTCAAGCAAGCCTCGGTCACGATTGCCGGCACGCTGCCGCCGTGGAAATTCCTCGAAGGGGTCACCGTGAACGTGGCCGTGGCCCACGGATTGGGCAACGCTCAGCAGCTTATCGGCGCCATCCAGTCGGGCCAGCAGCAATTTCACTTCGTGGAAGTGATGACCTGCCCGGGCGGTTGCATCGGCGGGGGTGGTCAGCCGCGGTTTACCGACAATTCCATTCGCGAAGCGCGGATCGCCGCGATCTATCGCGAAGACGAGGGGAAGAAGCTGCGAAAATCCCACGAGAACCCCGCCGTTCAGAAGCTCTACGAAGAGTTCCTGGGCCAGCCGCTGGGCACCCAGTCGCACCATCTGCTGCACACCGAGTACACGCCCCGGCCGCGGGTGTGAGAAGAAAAGGATAAGGGATCAGGAAACGGCCGTAAGAAACCGCTAATCCCCGCTTCTCATCCCCCTCCCGGCAACGCCCAATTCGTTGCGAACGTACCAGATTCCCGGCTCCAACAGAGCAATCCGCTCGGCTAACGCCCGGTCGTGCTCGGTCGCCACCCGGCCGCGGAGCACGGCCGTATCCCCCTGCATCGTCACCGTCACCGGCGTGATCTTCTTGATCTCGTCCAAGTGTTGGATCAACTGCGTAACGGCCCGCGCCGGACGGCTGCCAAGCTCCGTGGGACGAAAGCCGATTTGCATCGATACTGGCGTTGCCTCGGGTAGTGCTGCTCCGGGCTCACCTACCGCCGGAGAAGTCGCCGCTTGCGGCGATCCGATTTCACGCATAGGCTGCTGGTTCCCCCCTGGTGGTTCTGTCGGGGTCGGCTGCACTGCGGGTTGCGGTGGGGCTACCGGTTGTGGCGGCAACGGCACCGGCGGCTGCGTTGCCATGCCGCCGTTAAGCTCTTCCAGGGGCATCGGCCCAAGAAAAGCCGGATAGCTTTGGTACGTTGCCGCCGGGTATTGCCAGGGCTGTCCGGGAAAAATCATGGCCGGACCGTACGCGTTTCGGCCCATGAAATCACCGGACGGACCGCGGATCAGTCCGGTTTGGCCGAATGCCGATGAACCCCCCGGTGTGAGCGGCACTCCCTGCACGCGTGGGCCGAACATGCCGTAGATTACGCGTGGCTGCTGCGCCCAAAGCGGGCCGCCACATGCTACCAGTCCGCCGCACAACGCCAGAATTCGCAACAGATTATCCATCACCATCCTCTTTTCTCCCCTTTAGATCCTTTGCACACAGCGCCCGACAATCAATGCTGATAATGAGGGGTGCTGAAGCATACCGCGTTGACCGGCGGGCCGCACTTTGGTAAAAATGGTCGTTAAGAATTTGCGAGGCTATCTGCAAAGACTCCTGGAGTACGAGAATCGTGACGATTAGCGAACGGAAAAAAGAGATCAAGCGTCGCCGGCATCGGCTGAAGAAAATGGCCATCTTCACCCGCAAGTTGCGCAAGGCCACCGTTTCCGAGAAATTGATCATCGCCGACAAGATCCGCGCCCTCACCCCCGGCGGCGAAGTTATCATCCAAACCCTGGATCTGGAAAAGAAGCGATAGCCGGAATTATTCATGGGGAAGCCCAGAATCCTGCCATTCTGAGCGCAGCAGAGAATCTCGCGCCGTTTTGCGAGGCAGCGGAGGTCGTTCGCTGCGCTCGGGATGACATTCCTGAACAGCCCGGAATAGCGCTGGCAACAATTATTGCGAGGCGGCCGGCGCTGCGGCGATCTGTTCGAAGCGAAACTGATCGTCGGCGAAGTCCACCTGGACTTGGCTCCCTTCGGGCAGACGCTGTTTGAGCAGTTCCACCGCCAAGGGGTTTTGGATCTGTTGCTGGATCACCCGCTTCAGCGGCCGCGCTCCGTAGACGGGGTCGTAGCCTTGGGCGGCGATTGCGTCGACGGCCGCATCGCCCACCACCAGGTCGATTCCCTTTTCCTGCAATTGCTGCCGCAGCCGGCGAAGCTGCAAGAGCACGATTTCCCGAATATTGGCGGCCGAAAGCGGATGGAAGAGGATGATCTCGTCGACGCGGTTGAGGAACTCGGGGAGGAATCGCGATTGGAGGGCCATCATCACGGCCTCGCGAACGTCCTGTTCGTTGCCCCCTTCCTTGGAGATTTCCTGGATTGCCTGGCTGCCGATATTCGAGGTCATCACGATGATGGTGTTGGTGAAGTCGACGGTATGGCCCTGGTTGTCGCTGAGCCGGCCGTCGTCGAGCACCTGCAGCAGGATGTTGAACACGTCGCGGTGGGCCTTCTCGACCTCGTCCAGAAGGATCACTGCATAAGGACGGCGGCGGATGGCTTCGGTCAGCGCGCCCCCCTCTTCGTAGCCGACGTAGCCCGGTGGCGCCCCGATCAACCGGCTCACGGTGTGCCGTTCCATGAACTCGCTCATATCGAGCCGGACCATCGCGGCTTCGCTGTCGAACATCACCTCGGCCAAGGCCTTGCAGAGCTCGGTCTTGCCCACGCCCGTCGGGCCGAGAAAAATGAAGGAGCCGATGGGGCGATGGGGATCCTGTAAGCCGGAACGGCTGCGGCGGACCGCGTTGGCCACCGCTTCCACGGCCTCGTCCTGGTCGACCATCCGCTGGTGGATGCGTTCTTCGAGCACCAGCAGCTTGGCCCGCTCGGTCTCCATCATGCGGCTCACGGGGATCCCGGTCCACGCGCTGACCACCTCGGCGATCTCTTCCGGGCCGACTTCCTGGCGGAGCAACTGCCGGCCGCCCGTCTGGCCGTCCTGATTCTTGTCGGCCGCTTCGAGCTGTTCGGCCAGCCGCTTCCGCTCCAGATCGATCTCGTAGAGCCGGCGATAATCGGCCTCGTTCACCGGAACGCCCGAGGATTGCTTCTCCTTGATCGAGGCCATCAGTTGATTGAAGCTCAACTCGACCTCGGCCAGCCGGCTGCGAATCTGGTGAACGTTGCCCAGTCCGCTCTTTTCCCGCTCCCATTGCTGCCGCAGCGTTTGCAGCTTTTCCCGCTTTTCGCGCATCTCCTCTTCAATCTCGGCCAACCGCTGCTGGGCATGTTCTTCTTTCTCGTCGGCCAATTGCCGCGCGGCCAGTTCCAATTGCATCAGGCGGCGCTGCACCTGATCGATTTCGCCCGGCACGCTTTCCAGCTCCATGGCCAGGCGGCTGGCCGCCTCGTCCATCAGGTCGATTGCCTTATCCGGAAGGAAGCGATCGGGGATGTAGCGGCTGGAGAGATTGGCGGCCGCCACCAGCGCCGAGTCCTTGATCTTGATCCCCTTGTGATGGGCTTCATAGCGGGGTTTCAGGCCGCGGAGGATGGCGACGGTGTCCTCCACGTTGGGTTCACCCACGTACACGGGCTGGAAGCGGCGCTCCAGCGCGGCGTCTTTTTCGATGTACTTGCGATACTCGTCCAAAGTGGTGGCCCCGATGCAGCGGAGCTCGCCGCGGGCCAGCGCCGGCTTGAGTAAATTGGCGGCGTCGCTTCCCCCTTCGGCGCGGCCCGCCCCCACGACGGTGTGCAGTTCGTCGATGAAGAGGATCACGTTCTGGGCGTCGATCACTTCGCGGAGCACGGCCTTGAGCCGCTCCTCGAATTCACCGCGAAATTTGGTCCCGGCGACCAGGGCCCCCATGTCCAGAGTGACCACCTGCTTGTTCTTGAGGCTTTCGGGGACGTCGCCGTCGACGATCCGTAAGGCCAGCCCCTCGACGATCGCCGTCTTTCCCACACCCGGTTCGCCGATCAGCACCGGGTTGTTCTTCGTGCGCCGCGAGAGGACCTGCATCACGCGGCGGATTTCCTGATCGCGCCCGATCACCGGGTCGAGCTTGCCGCGTTTGGCCCGCTCTACCAGGTCGATGCCATAGCGCGCCAGCGCCTGGAACTTGCTTTCCGGCTCCTGATCGGTCACCCGGGCGCTGCCGCGAATCGATCGCAGCGCCAGGAGCACTTCTTTGTCCGTAATCGCATTGAGCCGCAGCACGTTTCGGGCCTTGGAATCCACCTTGGCCAGCGCCGTGAGTAGGTGCTCCGTGGAAACGAAGTCGTCCTTCATGGCGTCGGCTTCGGACTGGGCCGCTTCCAGAACTTTCACCAGCTCCGCCGACGGCTGCGGCGGCTGCGAGCTGCCGCTGACCTTGGGCAAATGCCCTAGTTCGGATTGGACGATCCGTTCCAGTTGCTGACGATTCGCCCCGATCTTGCCCAGCAACGCTCCGACGATTCCCTCCGACTCCGCCAACAATGACGCCAGCAGGTGCAGCGGTTCGGCCTGCGGGCTGCCGCCGTCGGTGGCCAACGCAATGCCGTTCTGAACGGCTTCCTGGGCCTTGGTGGTCAGTTTATCGAATCGAAAAGCCATTTTGCGCCGCCTCCCGAGCCGTCGCCCGCTCCAGCTTTTCGCGACTGGGTGGCATGCCATCGCACGGCGTCACCGTGCGATGACACGCTTATCGCAATCGCGAGCATGCCGAACGCGACACTGCGCCTCGTGACGGCATGCTACCCGGCCAACTGAAATCTCACTCTTTGACTTCGAACTCGGCGTCGATCGTATCCTCGTCGCCGCCGGCGCCGCCCTTGGCTCCCGGTCCGGCCGTTCCCGAGGGTGTTGCGCCGGGCGCCGCGTCCGGTGCGGCGCCATGGGCGCCGGCCGCCTCGTAGAGCGTCTTGCTCAAAGCGTGCGAAGCCTGTTCCAGATCGCGGACCGCGGACTTGATTCGCTCGACGTCGTCTTCCTTAGCCGCCGCTCGGGTCTTTTCGATCGCCTTGCTGACCGCCTCTTTATCGGCTGCGTTGAGCTTCGCATCGTGCTCCTTGAGTAGCTTCTCGAGTTGCCAGCACATCGTGTCCGCCTGGTTGCGGGCCTCGACCAACGCCCGCTGCCGTTTGTCCTCCTCGGAGTGCTCTTGGGCGTCGCGCTGCATCCGATCGATCTCCTCCTTGTTCAAGCCGCTGGATTGCTCGATGCGGACGGTCTGCTCCTTGCCGGTGCCCAGGTCGCGGGCGGCGACGTTGAGGATGCCGTTGGCGTCGATGTCGAACTTCACTTCGATCTGCGGCATGCCCCGCGGCGCCGGGGGGATCCCTTCCAGGTTGAACTGGCCCAGCAAGCGATTCTGCGCGGCCATCGGCCGTTCGCCCTGATAGACCTTCACGGTGACTGCCGTCTGGTTGTCGTCGGCGGTGCTGAAGACCTGCTTCCGCTCGGTGGGGATGGTCGTATTGCGCTCCACCAGCGGCGTCATGATGCCACCCAGGGTCTCGATGCCTAAGGAAAGCGGCGTCACGTCCAACAACAGCACGTTGCTGACCTCGCCGGCCAACACTCCGCCCTGGATTGCTGCGCCCACGGCCACCACTTCGTCGGGATTCACGCCCTTGTGCGGCTCCCTGCCGAAGAGATTGCGGACCAATTCCTGGACCTTCGGGGTGCGCGTGGCGCCGCCCACCAGAACCACTTCGTCGATGTCGCTGAATCGCATCTTGGCGTCGCTCATGGCCTTGTTGACCGGCTCGCGGCAACGCTCGATGAGGTGGTCGACGAGTTGCTCGAACTTGCTGCGGGCAATGGTCATGAGCAAGTGCTTCGGACCGCTGGCGTCGGCGGTGATGAAGGGCAGGTTGATGTCGGTTTGCTGCACGGAACTAAGCTCCTTCTTGGCCTTTTCACAGGCCTCCTGGAGCCGCTGTAAGGCCATCACGTCCTTACGCAGGTCGATGCCGTGGTCTTTCTTGAATTCATCGGCCACGTGGTTCATCAGCACCTGGTCGAAGTCGTCGCCGCCCAAATGGGTATCGCCGTTGGTACTGATGACGCGAAACACGCCCTCGGCGACCTCCAAGACGGAGACGTCGAAAGTGCCACCGCCGAGGTCGAAGACGCAGATCTTTTCCGACTTCTTCTTGTCCAGCCCATAGGCCAGCGCGGCGGCGGTGGGCTCGTTGATGATGCGGGCCACCTCCAATCCGGCGATCTGCCCGGCGTCCTTGGTGGCTTGACGCTGCGCGTCGTTGAAGTACGCGGGGACCGTAATCACGGCCGTGTTGACTTTGTGACCCAGGTAGGCCTCAGCGGCTTCCTTCAACTTGATGAGGATCTTCGCGGAGATTTCCGGGGGCGTGAATTCCTGGTTGCCGACCTTGACCTTGACGTAGTCTTCCGGGCCGCCCACCACCTGGTACGGCACCATCTTTTCTTCCACCTTCACTTCACTGTGGCGGCGCCCCATGAAGCGCTTGATAGAGTATACGGTTCGCGTGGGATTGGTCACTTGCTGCCGCTTGGCCAGGTCGCCGACCAGAACCTCGCCCTTATCGGTGAACGCGACCACACTGGCCGTCAAGCGGTTCCCTTCCGAATTGGGAATGACTTTTGCTTCCTTGCCCTCCATGACGGCCACAACCGAGTTGGTCGTGCCCAAGTCGATACCGATGATCTTTTCCCCTCGAGCCATCACGTGCTCCTTTGGTTATCTGCGCGGTTTGAAGTGATGCAAACCGCGACAACAGGGAACGGTTCGTGCCATTCGTGACCGTTCGCAAATAAAATTCTTTTCTACTAGCCCCCAACCACCCCAGCGCCGTTAATTTACCGCTTTGGACGGGTGGCGGGCATATTCCCGATGAAATTATTCCCCCAGGTGTCACGGGCCGCCGCCTGGCCGCTCCAGACGCCGCTGATGCCCTGACACCGCGTATCGAGCTTTGTAATGGGAGCAAACAACGTGCCGATTTTCCCCCACCATGGGGACGTATTGCTGTAAATGCTTTGGGCTGCATGGGTTGCGCATTCGTTGCTGCGTTGCATCGTGAAATAAAGTGCCGCTTCCCGGCTAGCGTCTGCCATTTTGACATCCCGAAAGCCGTCGGTCCCGCCGAGCGGTGGACTCGTCGGGACCCTGTCCCATGAGCGTTGCGATGGCGGCTTCATGGCAGAATTGATTTGCGCTTCCTTGTCCTTTTCGAGGAAACGGATTGAATCCCCTTCCGCTTAGGCCGCCCCGCCGAACTTTGCAGCGCCCTAGTGACGCTATCGCAGGTCGTTGACACCCATGTGTCGGGTGAGTACAAGAAGGCGTCGCACCGGAGTGCGAATTTTGAGAGTAGAATTGACTTTAAGCTCCCAGCCATCACCGCAATCCCGGCTAGCATCATCGTGACGAAACGCAAGGCGAGCGACTCCCAGCCAGTGCCGACGGGCGGATTGTCGGTCCAAATCGCCCGTATCGACCGCCAACTCTTGAAACTGCTCCAAGAGCGGGCTCGGCTCAGCGCGGCGCGACCCCTGAGCGGTGACGCGCAATCCCCGCCGGGCGTCCCGGCCGCGGAAGAGGAGGACGTGTATGCCCGGGTATTGGGCCTCAGCAAAGGCCCGCTTTCGCGGCGCTGTGTGCGTGCCATTTTCCGCGAGCTGATCAGCGGCTGCCGGGCCCTGGTGCAGGAATTGAGGGTGGCCTTCCTTGGCCCGCAACTCAGCTTCAGTCATCTGGCGGCTATCCATCGCTTTGGACAGAGCGTGGAGTTCGTGCCCGTCAACACCATCGCCGCGGTGTTCGAGGAAGTGAACCGGGGACATTCCCACTTCGGGCTGGTGCCGATCGAGAACTCGACGGACGGCCGTATCGCCGACACGTTGGACATGTTTACGCGGCTCCCGGTGCGGATGTGCGGCGAGGTGGAAATGCACATCCATCACACGCTGTTGGCAAAATGCCCGCGCAACGAAATCCAAGAGGTCTACAGCAAGCCGCAGGCGCTGTCCCAGTGCCGGAACTGGCTGATCAAGCACCTCCCGGCGGCGCGCACCATCGAAGTTACCAGTACCTCGATGGCCGCGCAACTGGCCAAGGAAAAACCGGGGGCGGCTGCCATCGCCAGCGTGCAGGCCGGCGTACACTATGGGTTGGACGTGCTGGCCGAGCGGATCGAAGATAATTCCTCGAACATCACCCGCTTTGCCATCATCGGTGCCGCTTCGGCGCCTCGCTCGGGCAACGATCGGACCGCGATGCTGTTCCAGGTGGAGCATCGGCCGGGCAGCCTGGTCGACGCCCTGGCCATCTTCCGCCGCAACCGGCTGAACATGACGTGGATCGAGTCATTTCCCATCCCTGAGAGCAATCGCAAGTATTGGTTCTTCGTGGAGTTAGAAGGACATGAAAGCGACAGCCGCGTGCGCCGCGCGGTGGCAACGCTGGGGAAGAAGGCCGTGCGTCTGGAGATCCTAGGCTCGTTTCCGATCGGAGAGACGCTGGAATAGCCGTAGGGTGCGCGCTGGCACGCGCGGATTGATTCGGACCGTTGGGGGAAAGAAGGGCCGGAATAGGGGACCACTGGTATTGGCAGATCCGGCAGGTCTAGCCCGTCGCCGTTACGCGCCGGCTTCTACGGAAGAATCTCGCGCACGGCGACGTGGCCGATCTCTTGTCCGCCGAGCACGACGGGAACCTCGTCAACCGCCGTGAAGTCCCGCCGCTCGTACTGGCTGGCGTCCCCCGATGCCGGCCGGCACAGGGAGTAGACCTCGACGCGATCGTCAATGAGGTTGACCACCGAGTAGCACGGAACTCCAGCCTGGGCGTAGATCGTTCGCCTGAATTCGCGGTCGCGATCGAGGTTGGAGTCGGCCACCTCCACCACCAGCCCAACGTCGGCTGGTCCGGGATGCCGGTCGGCATAATCGCGTCGCTGCCCACGAACGACAGCACCGTCAGGCTCAGGTTCGCTGGCGGCGAGCGTGATCGGTTGCTGCGAATCGACGTACCAGCCTGGCGGGATAATCCGTTCTAAAGCGCTCCGCACGAGTCCTGTCACCAGCCGATGCCGCGGAGTCTTGGTCATCTTTGTCACCAGCCAGCCATTGAGTAGCTCAATGGGATCACCGTCGGCAAGAATGCCCGTACGAATCATCTCGTGGTACTGCTCGACGCTGAGTTGCTAAACGGCCAGGCCCGGCGCAAGGGGCGGTTGCTCAAGCGGCAATGCGGTTTGGCTGGAAGGATTCATACGACACCATTATAGGCCGATCGTGGTCGGGCAGAAAGCCAGTACAACCATGGCCCCCCTAGACAAACGGCCGTTGACAGGCGATAAAGGTGGATTCCTTTTTCCCGTCAGGAGCTTTTATACTCTGCATGGCTTGAAATGGAGCGAGCCGTGACAGTACGGAAACGTTTGGGTCATTTCGACCGTTCGCAATAATTAGGAGCTTATTTCGATGCGACGTCCGTTTATTGCCGGCAACTGGAAAATGAACCTCAACCGTGCGGCTGCCGTGGCGCTGGCGGAAGGCGTGGCCAATGAAGCCCCCAAGTATGCGGGGGTCGATTTGGCGGTCTGTCCTCCCAGCGTCTATCTGGATGTGGTGGGCAAGGCCCTGAGCGGCTCCACGGTCGGGCTGGGGGCCCAGAACATGTATTTCGAAGCCGAAGGAGCTTTCACCGGGGAGGTTAGCCCCGGAATGCTCTGTGACGTGGGCTGCAAATACGTGATTCTCGGCCACAGTGAACGGCGACACATACTCGGCGAGACGGACGCCTCGATCAATAAAAAGACCCGGGCTGCCCTGGCTGCCGGGCTGATTCCCATCGTTTGCGTGGGCGAGTTGCTCTCGGAGCGGGAAGCAGGCCAGACGCATGAGGTGATCCTCCGGCAATTCGAGGGCTCTCTCGGCGGGCTATCTGCCGAAGAATTTGCCAAGATCGTAATTGCTTATGAGCCCGTCTGGGCGATCGGCACCGGAAAGGTGGCCAGCCCGTCCCAAGCCGAAGAGGTGCATCTCGACCTTCGCAAAATGATCGCCGATCGCTACAATAAAGAAACCGCCGAACTGATACGGCTCCAATATGGGGGGAGCGTGAAACCGGACAACGCGGCCGAGTTGCTCCGGCAGCCGAATATTGATGGTGCTCTTGTAGGGGGGGCTGCCCTGAAACTCAATACATTTATGGGCATTGTCGCTGGCGCCATTGCATAGCGAGAAACCAGCGCTGGCTCCAGTTGCAAACTAATACCGCTATTAGGGTGGGTAGAGTGGTCGTGTGGATCGATTGCTGCGCCCAGTGGAGTGAAACGAACGTCTATGATTACTCTCCTAATGATTGTGATGTTTCTCGTTGCCCTGTTCTTGATCCTGTTGGTGATGGTCCAGCGGGGTAAGGGTGGCGGGTTGGCCGGCGCCTTCGGCGGGATGGGAGGGCAAAGTGCCTTCGGCACCAAGGCCGGAGATCTTTTCACCCGGGTTACGATTGTCGTCGCCGCCGTGTGGATCATCCTCTGCATGGTCTCCGTACGGTTCCTCAGTGGCGGCGCCTCCGATATCCTGGGTGGCCCGCCCGCGTCCAGCAGCAGCGCAAACCCGGGAACATCGGGCGCGGGAAACAAGACGAAAGGGGCTGCGGCGACGACTCCGCCCGCTGGCGCTCCTCAGCCTGCCCAAAGCGGTGCTGGTGCCACGCCTGCGGCGCCGGCTTCCGGCGCGAAGCCCGCGACGGCCAAGTAAGCCAGTGGGATTGGCTGCGGCGATCAGGTTTTTATGAGCCTTGCAGTGTGAACGGTTTGTCGTTACGCGAACCGTAATTCTCGCGGTTCGCGTCATTTCGAGCCGCGCCGAGTATAAAGAGGAGTAATATTTCTTGCTGCTGAGCATGACCGGTCACGGCGAGTCGCGATGTCAACAAAACGGATCGGCCGTGTCGATCGAGTTGCGCACCATCAATAGCCGTTACTTCAAGGTGTCGATTCGCAGCAGCGAGGGGTATGGCTTGCTGGACCCGCAGATCGAGGGCGTGCTGCGGCAAAAGGTCCGCCGTGGCACGATCCAGGTTGCTCTGCACGTCGATCGCGTCCGGCCCGTGGAAGACTACCAGATCAACGCCGATGTTCTGGCGCACTATCACAAGCAACTCGGAGGTTTTCATCGGCAATGGAACATCCCCGGCGACGTGCCGCTGGAGTCGCTGTTGATGCTGCCGGGGGTGGTCGATGGGGAGGTCAACTCCGCCTACGATCCGCAATCCGACTGGCCGATCATCCAGGAGACCCTCGAAACCGCCATCGAGAACCTTGATCGGATGCGGGCCGAGGAAGGCCGGGCCATGGCGGTCGATCTGCGCGCCAATTGCCGCACGGCGGCCGACAACCTGGAGCAAATTCGGCAGCGGGCGCCGTTGGTGATCGAAACTTATCGCAAGCGGCTCCTGGAGCGAATCAAGAAAACGCTGGACGAATTCAGCGTCACGCTCGACCCGGGCGACCTGGTTCGCGAGGTGAGCTTGTTCGCCGAGCGATCGGACATTTCGGAAGAGATCGTGCGGCTCGAAAGCCATTTGGAACAATTCGAAAGCATCATGGAACTGCCGGAGAGTTCGGGCCGGAAGCTCGAATTCCTGATCCAGGAGATGTTTCGCGAGGCCAACACCATCGGATCGAAATCGTACGACGTGGAAATTGCCCGGCTGGTGATCGAAATCAAGACCGCGATCGAACGCCTCCGCGAGATGATTCAAAATATCGAATGACGATGGACACTGCCGGAAAGGGACGCCTGGTGGTCGTATCGGGTCCGTCGGGAGCCGGCAAAACGACCGTGATGAAACGGGTCTATCAGCGCTGTTGGCTGCCGTTGCGGCGGAGCGTATCCGCTACGACACGCCCCCCCCGGCCAGGTGAAGCCGACGGCGTCGACTATCATTTTCTCACGGCGGACGACTTCGCGGAGCGTCAGCGGCGAGGCGAATTCGTGGAGTCTTTCCAGGTATTCGGCCGCGGCTATTGGTACGGCACACTGTCAAGCGAGGTAACCTCTGGCCTGGAGGCGGGAAAATGGGTAGTCTTAGAGATTGACGTCGAGGGCGCCCGCGCCGTCGTCTCGCGCTACCCGGACGCAATAACGATCTTTATCCGCCCGAGTTCCTGGGAGGAGCTTGAGCGGCGGCTCCGCCACCGCGGCACGGAGACCGAAGAAGCGATCGAGCGGCGTTTGAAGCGGGCCAATTACGAGCTATCCCAGGCCGATCAGTACCACTCGGTGGTCATCAACGACGATCTGGACCACGCCGTGGACGAAATCTGCACCATCCTGACCCACGAATTCGATTTGGAGGCAAGCCGAGATGTTCGATGAGCTCCGGGAAGAAGCGATTGTCAATAAAGTTGGTGGACGTTTCAAGCTATCGACGCTGATTCAGAAGCGGCTGGTGGCGCTCAACGGGGGCGCACGGCCCCTGGTGATCAGCAAGTCCGAAAACAAAATGCGGATCGTGATCCAGGAAATCCTGGAGGACAAGATCTATCTCGATACCGAGTCCAACGTTCGGGTTAAGGGGCAGCGTCCCGAGGCCGGCGGTCCTCCCGAGCTGGATCTGAGCAGTCTATGAACGGTCGGGAATTGCTGATTGGCGTCACCGGCGGCATTGCCGCTTACAAGACCGCGGCCCTTACCAGTCAACTGGTGCAGGCCGGGGCCCGGGTAACCGTGGTCATGACCCATTCCGCAACCCGCCTGGTTGGTCCGAAGACGTTCGAAGCCCTGACGGGTCGCCCGGTGCTCTTCGAGCAATTTGGTCCCGGGGCGCATCCGCACATCGAGGCGGCGGAAACGGCGCGATTGATGTGCGTGGCCCCCGCGACGGCGAATTTTCTTGGTAAGACCGCCAACGGCATCGCCGACGACCTGCTGAGCACGTTGTATCTGGCTTTCGACGGCCCGGTGATTATGGCCCCGGCGATGAATGTCCACATGTGGGACAAGCCGGCCGTGCAGCGCAATGTCAAGCAACTCCGCGCCGACGGCGTGGTGATGGTCGACCCAGAGGAAGGCTACCTCAGTTGCGGCAGCCGTGGTCTGGGGCGGATGGCTTCGCCGGAAACGATCTTTCGCGTGATCGCCGAGCAGTTGGAGGCCGTCGGCAGCGGGTTGTTTCCGTAAAGAAGGCACACAGGGGTGTTGTGGCCGATACGCCGTTGTGCCTTTGTCCCTCGGTGCCGTTGTCCGTATTACCATGGCGCGCATTCTCATCACCTCTGGCCCGACGCGGCAATACCTCGACCCGGTCCGCTATTTGACCAACAGCTCCAGCGGCCGGATGGGTCGGGCGCTGGCCCAAGCGGCGCTAGCCGCCGGTCATCAAGTCATGGTGGTGAGTGGGCCGGTCGAAATCGACTATCCCGCCACGGCCGAAGTGATCTCGGTCGTCTCCACGGAGGAGATGCTCGCGGCTTGCCTGAAGGTCTTTCCGCAGTGCGACGGACTGATCGCGGTGGCCGCCCCCTGCGACTATCGCCCCGTACAGGTCGCCCGGCAAAAGATCAAGAAGACCGGCTCGCACCTGGTGCTGGACCTCGTGGAAACGCCCGACGTCGTCGCCAGTCTAGGGAAAATCAAGCAGTCGCGGTGGATGGTGGCCTTCGCGTTGGAAAGCGAAGACGAGCGGTTGCGGGCGATGCAAAAGCTCGAACGCAAGAGTTGCGATCTGGTTGTTGTGAACGGTCCGGCCGCGATGCACGCGGAGGATACGCGGGTAGTAGTGCTGGATGCCGCGGGCCAATTGGCGGCCGCGCTCTCGGGCCCGAAGTCCACGGTGGCTGAGGGCATTTTCCGCGTGATTGAAGAGCGGCTGATGGTGCAAGGCGAAAGGCGCAACGAAGCGGTCTAGCGTATAGCGTTTGCTTGCGCGTTCCTGGTTGGTCATTGTCCCTTTGCCGCGCGGATCTTCTTGGCCAGCTTTTCCAGCCGGCCGGCTTCGCTTAAGTCTTTCGATGTTTGTGCACCCAACAGCGCAACGCGCACCGCATAATCGGCCGCGGCATAGTTTTGGCAGTTCATTGCCACGGTCAATAGTGCCGAGCATTGCTTCACCGTTGCTTCGCGATAGGCCACGGCCCGGTCGGAACGATAGGCGGCCCAGAGCATCTTGGTTTTCATCAATAGCGCATCGACCACGAAGTGTTCTTCGAGGGCGTCGATGCACTTGCAGATTTCCTCGGGGTCGCCGACCTTGACGGCTTGCTCGACGGCCGCGTGGTACAGGGCAAAACGCGCCGCGGGATCGCTTTCGCTCTTGGCAGTGTGGCAGAGTGTTACCACCAACTCGGCCCGCTCCTTAGCGCTCAGCGCGCCGACCAACGCAAACGTCTGTTCGACGATTTTTTCAGCCTTGGCCACGGCCGCGGCGTCGGGCTCGGGCTGCCGTCCCTCGGGCACCGTGGGTGCGACGGCCACCGGCGTCGCCAACGGGGCAGGCTCAGGCTTTTGTTTCTCCGGCGGCCGGCCATTGGCTACCGCACCCCAATCGTCCGGGCGGGGCAATTCAACCGGCGGCGCAAGCTGCAACTCCGGCATCAGCGCGCGGCCGCTGTCTCCGGCCTGTTCCCAATGCCGCCGGGCCAACTCACGATCGCCCCAGCGATCCATGGCCCAGAAGGCTCCCAGGCAAAGCTCGCGGTCGTCGCCAGACTCGGAGAGCCGGCTGAGCGCGATCGCCTCGGCGATCTTGGGCGACAACTGGCGGAGCGCCACGCGGTGGTTTCGCCCCTCGGCGCGGATCGTGAATTCTTCGCCCTGCGTTTCCACGACCGCCACGATGGTCCCGCCCAAGTGGAGCTCGCGCCCGGGCTCGAAGTGCCGGATCTCGTCTCCCACGAGTTGCCAGAAGAGGTCGGCCCATTTGAAAAGCGTGCGTACGCGGTTGGCCAAGGCTCGATCGTCGCCCCGCGCCATGTTGACGGCGGCAAGCGTGCAGCGATCGGCCTTTTCCATGTCGCGCGCGGTCATTGCGGCACGGCCCTGGCTGAGCAATTCCTGGAGGTTTACCCTCTCCGCGGTAGTGAGATTGGCTTCCACGCCATTGGCCTGCCCACGAGCTTGCAACGTTAATTCCTGCTCCCGGGCATCGCGGGTTAGCCGCCCAATGAGCAATGACCTCTGACCCGAGCCGTCGTCGCGATTGGCGAGTACCTGCCACGCGGCAACGCTCACCACGCAAATCAGCCCGAAAATCGCTGCGGACACGAGCAGCGGCACCATGGCGACTTTGCGGCGGCGACGCAGCGGCGGCCGCTGTAACGACAGGCCGGGGATTGCGTGCAGCGGCTCCTCCGCGGCGATCGAGGCGTCCACGGTGGACGTTTGCACTCCCGCAGCCGCCGCTGCGGCAGCCTCGGCGGCCGCGGCCAAAGCCGCAAAGTGCTCCTGAAGGCGGCGATCGTATTCCCACTTGGAAACCATGCTCAGCAGACACGTGCGGGCCTGCATCAGTTCGTTCAGAATACGATATGCAATCTCCGCATCGGGTCCGGTCTGGAAAGCCTTAACGAAGGCGATTCGGCGATCGGCCGCTCGGGCAACGGCTTCCATGTCCGACTCGTAGAGCGGCAGCCCCAGGAGGCGGTACAAGTGTGGCGGCTGTTCTTCGCGTGGGATCCCCAGCCACTGTAGGTAGGGATCGTGGATTTGTGACATAACAGGCCAATTCCGGGGGTGTTCCGACGCCCACCATTGGATGCGTTGCTGGCGTACTCCGAGTATATCATAGCAGTGGAGCGTGGGGTGTGAGGAGTGGGATGCTGAGGGTTGACGGAGAGTGACAGGCAGCACGTGGTTCGAATGTTGTCAGTAAGGGAAACGATTGAAGCTTGCGCCTTTCACTCGTCGCCCCGCTCCCGATAGCCCGCCCCCCCTCCACTCGCTACACCAGCACGCCCGACATAAATGTCTGACGCCCTTGGGGTGTGTCCAACAATAGACCGCCGTCTGCCGCGATCCCGGCACAGCGGCCGGCGATCGTTTGACCGCCCTGGCGGAGATTCAACGGCATGCCCTGCTGCAGGCACAAGACATTGGCCCGACGAACCAAATCCACCGGCGCCGTCAATTGGCCAATGCGGACCTCCAACCGCCGTAAGACGTCGATGAGTACGGTCGTCAGATCGTGGACGGTGTGTGTCAAGTCCCAGAGCGTCGTGGCGCGCTTGAGGATCTCGGGCGGCGCTTCGGCAAGGCGGTTATTGACATTCAGACCAATCCCGATTACGTGCCGCCGGTTCCCTAGCACTTCGACCAGGATTCCGGCGATCTTGCGGCCTTCGGCCACTACGTCGTTCGGCCAATGGATGCCTGCCTGATGTTCACCCAGCAAGGGAACGATTGCTTCGGCCACTGCCACGGCCGTGGCGATCGAAATCAACGGCGATGAGCCGAGTTGACTGGGGAGCTGCTCGGGCGGAAGTACCAGGCTGAAGATCAGACTGCCCGGCGCCGACCACCAGCGATTCCCTCCGCGTCCTCGGCCGGCCGTCTGCTCTTCGGTTGCCACCAACAGGGGGAGTGGGCAGGAAGGTTCGGTGGCCCGCCGCTTTGCCCAATTGTTGGTCGAACCGAGGGTGTGAAAAACTTCCACATGTGCGACCATCGTCTGCTGTAAGATACGGGAAGCCTCGATAAAATCTCCCATGAACCTCAAAAAATATAGGGTGTTTGGGTGGACTGGAAGGCGTGAGTCGTGATCCAATCATCCTACCCGTTGGACGGCTGAAGGCAATCCGTGTCGGATCCCATGGGAGATTGGCGGCAGGGCCAGCCGGAACGTCGTTGTCGAATGCGTGTATGCAAAGCACGCATCCTGCGGCTACCATGGGGGTGCAAAGCAGCTTCCGATCAATTCAGGCGGCGAAGGTGACGGTCGAGCGACGGACAAAGGCACAGCCCGGTCGGGTGGATAGGTAACGGGGCAAACGGTCGTCGTCGCAGAGGGCGGCGGCAC
>Ga0302320_10004323_pt1 | contig 32314 bp, 26 predicted proteins | sample Bog_T0_3_FD_202130 | JGI IMG/M metagenome (GOLD analysis project Ga0302320, IMG submission 202130) | Peat permafrost microbial communities from Stordalen Mire near Abisko, Sweden - Bog_T0_3 | ecosystem: Environmental > Terrestrial > Soil > Wetlands > Peat | place: Sweden: Abisko, Stordalen Mire... | reverse complement strand
AAACGGCATAATTTTATGCGTGACAACGGTTTCAGCCAAGCTTACAACGCCTTTTGTGAAACAGGATAGACTGCATTCGGAAATTGATAGGCTGCAAACCGAGGCGTCCATTACTAGTTAGGCATCACAACACACCACAAACAACGCAAAACAAAAAATGAAAACAAAACACATACATCAAAGGTTCGTCAGCGGCTTGCTCGCAGTTTTGAGCATCGTATCCCTAGCCATGTTACTAATAGCGCGATTCGGAAGGCCATCAGCCCTCGATTCGGCGGCTCTTGCCGGCTACTTCCAGTCGGGCAAGACACCACTTCTTGATTTATACGCCAGATTTGCCGGTGGAGGTTCAAATTGGTGGGCAGATTCTTTGCGCGAGTGTTTGCTCGTGAGTTTGATTCTGATTGTGGCGTTTTCCCTGTTTAGCCTCCGATTGGCGAGACGGTCAGGAGATTCCAAGTGATGCCTAACAAGTCGCGAGCCTGTGTGAAAAGTCACGGCCAGAAACCGGGTTGAAAGTTGCGGGCGTGAACTATTTCGTTTTTGCGGAGCATCTCTCCATGCAAATGTTCGGCCATGGTCTTGAAGCCGGGGGCGAGCTTGGCCGTGAGCCAGAGGACTTCCACGTTGCGCGCACGTCCGAATTCAAGTTTCCGTTTTATTGTTCCTTGTGTTCTGCAAATTCAGCCGGTATTTCGGTGATGGGCTGAACTTCCACGTTGCGGAAGTAGCATTCGCCGCCTTCCGTCTGCAAGCTGATTTTCCCTGAGGAAATGGGTTCGGGCGCGCCGTTGTCGAGCCGCTGGGCGTTGTAAAGGCGCATGACGACCTGGCCGTTGACGACGTGAATGCTGTTGCCGTTGAAGGTGATCAGGTCGAGCGTGTTCCATTCGCCCTTCGGCTTTTCTGGGTCAACGAGATGCACGCAATGGTTGCCGATGGGCGCTTTCTGGACAAAGAGCGTGTTGGTGCCGGCGGGGTCGTAACGCCATAATGTTTTATCCACAAATTGTCCGGTATTGCTCCATGTCTTGCACAGGGCCTGGCTCGCAGGCACGGTGATTTGAGCGCCGAGCGCATAAAGATCGCCGAACTCATTCTGGCAGATTTGAAATTCGAAGGAGCGGGGCCAGGTTTTGAGTTTGTCCGTGGGTGCGACCCCGGCGTCGCTGTGGCAGAAATAGAGCAGCCCGGTGTCATACGGCTGGCCGAGCTTTTTGCTCCATTTACGATCACCCCATTTGATTTGCAGCCGGATGTGGACATTGGTGAAGGTCGCGGTGGTCATCATGACGCCAAAACCCTGACCTGAAACGTGGATGACCGGCCCGCCGTCCAAGTTGGTGACGGTGAACACGTGGAGTGGGTCGTTGTCCTTGCCAACCGGTTGCGTGTAATTGCCGTTGGCGTCGCGCAGGAGAACCGGCACATCCCATTTCGGGTCGGGTAGGATCATCATTTCGGTGTCCCAGCCGGAGAGGTCAGTGCCATTGAAGAGCGGCTGCCAAGAGTCAGCCGCGGCCAATGAAACCGAGGCCGACAACAATAATCCCGAGAGCAAAGGAATGAGGGAACGCATGGCAAAATATTAGCAAAACCGAGGAACCGGTTCAACTACAATTGCGGATATGGGGATACAAGGCACAGATGAAGCAGGGTTTTTTTACCGCTGATGAACGCTAATAAACGCCAATCATCTGGTTTGCTGAAGGATGCCAGATACGGGTAAATTGCTAACCATGGACGGACACAGATAAACACGGATACGAACGCAAAGGCGCAAAGCGGGAAAAGGCGCAACGGGAAACCGATGCAGGACACGTTGGTTTGATATGACACGCATGAAGAGCACTCCTTACGTCGTGCCCTTACAATCGAATAAAGACACTCCTTTTTTCCTGTCAGTTTGCCGGAGGCGGCGTAAGCTTTCGGCAAATGAGTTCCAAAATATATCTTCAAAACAGTTGGATGTTTCATGCCCGTGTTCTGGCGTTTCTGGCTGTCCTGGCCTTGGCGTCCTGTTCTACTCGCACTCAAACCTCCGCTCCGCCCGCAGCCGCCAGTGCGGGAGTGATGATCGAGGGTTTCACCAACACGCCGATGCTTCCGGACGGCAAATGGCATCAGCATGACCCGAACCGTCCCCAGCCGCCGGTCGTCACGCCGGGAGCGACCTTCAGTCAGGACGCCCCCCCGCCATCGGATGCGGAGGTGCTGTTTGACGGCAAAGACCTTTCGAAATGGCAGGGCGGTTTGGAGAAAAATCCGAACTGGACGAACCAGCCCGCCTCATGGAAAGTCCAGGATGGTTATGTGGAGGTCAGTCCGCCCGATGGCACCGACATTCGCACCCGCGAGAAGTGGACTGATTTCCAGCTGCATATCGAATGGGCCACGCCCAAACCGCCCACGGGCCACGGGCAGGCACGCGGCAACAGCGGGGTTCTGATCAACGACATGTATGAAATCCAGGTGGTGGATTCCTACCAGGACAAGACCTATCCGGACGGCGAGGCCGGTGCGCTTTACGGCCAGATGCCCCCGCTGGTCAACCCCGCCAAGCCGCCGGGTGAATGGCAGACTTATGACATCATCTGGGAATCCCCGCGCTGGAATGACAAGGGTGAATTGACACAGAAAGCCTGTGTGACGGTGATTTACAACGGCGTGGTTGTGCAGCATCGGAGTGAATTCATCGGGCGCACGGAAGGGATTGGCGACGGCGTGGCCTACAAGGCGAAGCCGTTTTACCAGCAGCATGACCCGGCGGTCTTCATCCAATTGCAGAACCACCACAGCAATCCGGTGCGCTTCCGCAACATTTGGGTTCGCGACCTGAATCTGGCGGAGCGGGAGTAGGCAGCAAGCAGACTGTAAACTTTCAGTTTAACGCCCCCGGTCACCATTTCATCGAAAGCCGGCTACTGACCATTTTCGAGGTCGTTGAATAAATCATCATATTCTTCGTAAACCGCCTGCGATTCATTGTTCACTCCCAAACCGGGGAAATTGCCGCTAGTTATAGAAGCAAAAGCCGGGACGCTCTGAACAAAAGACACTGATCCATCCGTAAAAAGACAGTCAAAGCCCTGTGAAGGAAAATGGGCAAAGGTGGTGGCACTGAACGATGCAGCGGCAGAAGATGAGGCTCCCACTTGATCCGTCCCAAACAAATGCCTCCCGCCGGAACCGGGTTCAGACCATACACTGCTTGTTTTCGGGAATGCACGGGCGGTATTGACGGTATTTGAGGCACTCATGATGCGCGGATTGAACAACATTGTGCCATAGACACTGCCTCCACCGGTAGGTGTACTCATAAATGACGGGCTTGAATAGGCGGCAATGGTATCCCCTGTTGAATCCGGAAAACTGGGACAGAAGAAAGTCTTGCCGTCGCCTATCCCATGGGTTTCATATAAAAAACCGAGGCAGTCAAACACACCGGCCTGAATGCCTTGTAACACTGGGGTATTGCCAGCAGGCTCTGTGGCAATATACAGGGTGTAATGGATGCTGCTGAGTTGATTAAACTGGGTGCCACTATTGCCGCCGCCAATCTTGCAAATCGGATAATAATCGTTGTAGTCATTCGCGTAGACATTGCACGCAACGATGATCTGGTGATAATTGCTCTGGCACTGGGCCAGTTTTGCCTTCCGCTTGGCAGCCGCCAGCGCCGGCAGCAGCAACGCCGCAAGGATGGCGATGATGGCGATGACCACCAGCAGTTCAATGAGGGTAAAGCCGCATGCTCCAGCACGCTTATCATTTCGATTAATGTGATTCATCTGCCCAAATTAAGGCTGTTTTCTTCATATGGCAAGGATGTGCATCCAAACGCACAGGGACAATAAAATTGAGTGGATTGCCGTTCGGCATCTACGCCGTAAACCTAGTCGTGATTTGCTGGGCGTTTCGCTTTCAGCAAGCCGCTAATTGCCATTTTCAAGCCAGGAATAAATCTGCGCATAATCCAAGGCAGAAGCAGTGCTCTCGGCAGTAACGAACCCATCTGTGGATGCCTGGGCTATATAGTTAAACGCCGACATGCTCTGGACAAATTGGACCGAGCCATCGGTAAAAAGAACGTCAAATCCCACGGCAGGATAGTGGGCATAATAGTTCGGACCAAACGATGTGCTCGGAGCCGCGAATCCGGGCGCATCACTGAGCGGCGTGTCAATATAATCAGTTCCAAACAGCCTGGCAGGGATGATGTTGCTGGTCTTCTGAAACAGACGCAGCGAGCTGGTACTATAATTTGTTGGATTAACGTAGTATGGATTAAACAACATGGTGTCACGAACAGCCGGGGCCGCCGTGCCACCTTCCCCTGCATCAATGGTTATAAATGACGGGGTTGAATAATTCGCAGAACTCAATATTGAAGTGGACGGATAAGCCGGACAATAAAGGGCCAAGCCATTGGCCATACCATGGGTCTCATACAAACGTCCAAGGCAGTCAAATCCGCTTTGAATCCCTTGTTTAAGAGTGGTGTTGGCGGCTCCGGGGAATTGACCTACGTAATACGTGTAATGAGCGTCGCCGAGGTGGTTGGGACTGGCACTATTGGCGCCCCCAACCGTGCAAATCGGGAAATAATCATTGTAGTCGGTTGCGTATACATAACAGGCAACGGAAATCTGGTGAAAATTGCTCTGGCAGGTCGCCAGTTTCGCCTTGCGCTTGGCCGCCGCCAGCGCCGGCAGCAACAATGCCGCGAGGATGGCGATGATGGCGATGACCACCAGCAATTCAATGAGGGTAAAGCCGCATGCCGCAGCCCGTTTAGGATTTAGAGATTTGTGGTTCATGCTATAAACTAAGATTTTTCCTTCAATTGGCAAGGGTGTGCATCCAAACGCACAGGGGCAATAAAATTGAGTGGATCACCCGTTCAGCAACCACGCCGCAAACCCTGTCGTGATTTGCAAGACATCTCGTTTTGAGCAAAGCGCTAATTGGCATTCTCCAGAAAGTCGAAGAATTGGTCATATGCCAGATTGGACTCAGGAGATTCCGTGGTAAGCAGCAGGCCTTGCGACACCATTTGAAACGCGGAAATACTCTGAACAAAACTTACCGAACCATCCCTAAAAAGGACGTTAAAACCCTGGGCCGGGTAGTGGGCAAAATAGCCGGAACTAAACGTGCTGGTAGTCCCGTCCACAGATGATAAAAAGTCCGTGGCGAACAACTGGTTACCACCGGAAGCCGGAACAGGGGCGATACCAGGACCTACGGTAGCGCCGGTGGCGGGTTCGGACCATACGCTGGTCGTTTTCGGGAATGCTCGAAGATTAGAATGCGTGGCAGCAGTCGCATCCACCAGGCGTGGATTGTATAATGTGCTGTCTTCCACCGCGTAGTTCCCACTGCCACGCACCATACTTACGGGCCCCGAACTAAGAAGGGACGGCGTTGAATAATCATCCGCTGCGTGTTGGTCGGGCGGCAGGAAACACGGGCAGAACAAACATTTGCCATTTCCAACCGACTTGGTCTCATACAACAAACCAAGGCAATCATACGAGCCAAAAGGTTGGAGACCGGTGGGAAGCGGAGTATTGGGAGTTTTGAGATAATTGGCAGGAGGATTAAAAATATACTCCGAGTAGTCAACGAATGTCAAGTGGTTGGGTGAGGCTGCGGAATTGTTACCACCCGTGGTGCAAATGGGATAGTAATCGTTGTAATCGTTGGCATAGGCGGAACAGGCAATAAAGACCTGGTGAAAATCGCTCTGGCAGGTCGCCAGTTTTGCCTTCCGCTTGGCCGCCGCGAGCGCGGGCAGAAGCAACGCTGCGAGAATGGCGATGATGGCGATGACCACCAGCAGTTCAATCAGAGTAAATGCCTTTGTATTGGTTGATTTCATGTTAATGCCTTGTCTTCAGAAACCGGCGCTTGCGTCTTGCGCATTGCGCATTGCTCCCCGCAACCAAGCCACGGGCGGGCGGGCTCAAAATTGTGATAATATTTGACATTAGCAGCACACGGACACACCTTCTTTCAGAATCACGTTTTTGGTAAATATTGAACATAATTGTTTTCATGAGACGCCCGGCCACATTCCGTTCGCCCAGCCAGTTATTTCATGCCGACTCGTGCGAGCCATTAAAGGAAGCGGCGAGAGCCGGCACGGTGAAGCTGGCCGCGCTGGGCCGCAGGACTTATCCCGGCGAACGTCTGCCCAGGAATGAAATGACTGAACTCTGCCTGGTTGGCTATTGGGATGCGGCGTCCGACCAGTCCTGGGGGCTGGGCTGGCATCGCAACGAGGGGTTGGAATTCTCCTTTGTGGAAGCCGGTCAGGTGCCGTTCACCATTGAAGGCGGCCAATCGTTCCTGCTCAAGCCGGGATATTTGACGATCACGCGCCCCTGGCAGCGTCATTGCGTCGGCAACCCGAATGTTTCAGCCTCGCGCTTTCACTGGCTCATCATTGATGTGGGTGTTCGCCGGCCCAACCAGACCTGGAACTGGCCGCCTTGGCTGCTGTATCCACGAAGCGGATTCCGGCGTTTGACCGCCATGTTGCGGCATAACGAACAACCCGTCTGGCATGCCGACGAGGAAATCACCCGCTGCTACCGCAAACTTGGCAAGGCTGCCAGCCTGGGAGCCACCAATCCCGAAGCCATCGCGCGCCTTAAAATCCTCATCAATGAATTTATCATCGCTCTTGCGGAGATGCTCGAACACCGAAAGCCGCAACTGGATGAAAGTCTTTCAAGCAGCGAGCGAACCATCCGTCTGTTTTTGAAGGAACTGCCGGGACGCCTGGACGAGCCATGGACGCTGCAATCCATGGCAGCAAACTGCGGCCTGGGGCGCAGCCGGTTTGCGGCATACTGCCGCCAGATCACCAACGTGTCCCCGGTGGAATATCTCACGCGCTGCCGGATCAATGCGGCTTCGGAATTGCTTGTGAAACGGCCGGAAATGAACATCACCGAAGTCGCGTTTGCCTGCGGATTTCAGTCCAGCCAATACTTTGCAACGGTTTTTCACCAACGACACGGATGTTCCCCGCGCGGATGGCGGCAATCGCCTGCCAAGCGATTAAAAGGGAATGTATAAAATCAGCCAATGGAATTTTCTGGAAGAATACTTTTAATCGTTCAATAGCATTCCGCCTTCATGGCACGACTCCTCACCTTATTCACCGGACAGTGGGCCGATCTTTCACTCGCCGAGCTTGCTCCCAAAGTCAAAGCGATGGGCTATGATGGCGTGGAACTCGCCTGCTGGGGCGACCACTTCGAAGTGGACCGCGCGATCGCCGAACCCGATTACGTCAAAAAGAAATGGGCGCTGCTCGCTAAGCATGACCTGAAATGTTTTGCGATCTCGACGCACCTTGTCGGCCAGGCGGTGTGCGATTTGATTGATGAACGGCACAAGACGATACTGCCCGCCGATGTCTGGGGCGATGGAAAACCGGAAGGCGTCCGCCAGCGCGCCGCCGAAAAAATGAAAGTCACCGCAACGGCAGCGCGAAGATTTTTCAATGCGCGTCCGGCGAAACTGAATGGCGGCCATCTGCAAGGTGCAGCCGTCGTCAATGGCTTCACCGGCTCAAGCATCTGGCACGCGCTGTATGCTTTTCCACCAACAAGCCAGGACTTTCTCAACAAGGGATATGCCGATTTTGCCAGACGCTGGCTGCCGATTCTAGACATTTTTGAAAAGGAGAACGTCAATTTCGCACTCGAAGTGCATCCAACGGAAATCGCCTTCGACATCGCATCGGCGAAGCGCGCCCTCGGTGCGGTGAAGAACCACAGGCGGTTCGGTTTCAATTACGATCCGTCGCACCTTGGCTATCAAGGTGTGGATTATGTAAAGTTCATCCGCGAATTCGCAGGGCGTATTTATCATGTCCACATGAAAGACGCCTGGTGGGGGCACGGCGACGGCACTGTGGGCGTGTTCGGCGGCCACGCGGATTTCGCCGACCCGCGCCGCTTCTGGGATTTCCGCTCACTCGGTCGCGGTGACATCAAATTTGAGGACATCATCGTCGCGCTGAACGATGTTGGTTATCGCGGCCTCCTCTCGGTGGAATGGGAAGATGCCCGCATGGACCGCGTCCACGGCGCAACGGAAAGCTGCGCGTTCGTCCGCAAACTCGATTACACCCCGAACGGCACCTCCTTCGACGCGGCGTTTTCCAAATAGAATGATTTATGAAACGAAAACTTCGTTACGGCATGGTCGGCGGTGGCCAGGGCGCCTTCATTGGCGCTGTCCATCGCATGGCCGCGAATCTTGACGGCCAGATTGAACTGGTCGCCGGTTGTTTTTCCTCCGACCCAAAAAACTCCGAGACGACTGGCGAACAACTATTCCTGAATCCGAAACGCGTCTATGCCACCTACACGGAAATGGCTGAGCGCGAAGCGGCGCTGCCGGCAAACGAGCGGATTGATTTTGTCTCCATCGTCACGCCGAACGACTTGCATGCGCCGATCTCCAGGATATTTCTCAAACGCGGCTTTCACGTCGTCTGCGATAAACCGCTGACATTAACTCTCAAGGAGGCGAAGGTGTTGCGCGCCGCGGTGCGCAAGTCGGGAAAAGTGTTTGCGCTCACCCATAATTACACCGGCTACCCGATGGTGAAGGAGGCGAGAGAACTCGTCCGCTCAGGCAAGCTGGGAACCATCCTGAAAGTAGTCGCTGAATATCCGCAAGGCTGGTTGCTGGACCGCCTTGAAACGACAGGCCACAAACAAGCCGCCTGGCGGGCTGATCCTAAACGCGCCGGCGCAGCCTGCTGCCTAGGCGATATCGGCACGCATGCGGAAAACCTTGGACGCTACATCACCGGCCTTCAAATCAAGGAACTTTGCGCAGAGTTCACAACAATCGTGCCGGGTCGCAAGCTCGAGGACGACGCGAACCTGCTCATCCGCTACCACGGCGGCGCGCGCGGGATTCTGTATGCGTCGCAAATTTCCTGCGGCGAGGAAAACAATCTGAATATCCGAGTGTATGGCACAAAAGGTTCGCTCGAGTGGTGGCAGGAGCATCCGAACGAATTGAAATTCATTCCCAAAGGCGAACCGGCGCGCATTCTCAGGCGCGGAAATATTTATGTCAGCGATGTCGCGAAAAGATTCACGCGGCTACCGCCAGGTCATCCCGAGGCGTTCATCGAGGCATTCGCGAACATTTATCTCGAAGTTGCCGCCGCAATTCGCGCGTGGATCGAAGGAAAGCGCGGCGCCAAGTTTGATTACCCGACTATTGACGACGGCGTTTACGGCATGGCATTCATCGAAACTGCCCTGAAATCCGCCCGCTCCAACGCGAAGTGGACGAGTTTTGTGGATGCCTCGCCAACGTAGAATCCACGGAGAAAACCGGCCAGCGCCTTCAATAAACAGCAGGCTGCTGCTATCACTGTGATTCCTTCTGCCGCTTGTCAAACCGCTCTTGCTGCGGTATTGTCGGCCAATGTCGTTGAAGAAACAGTTTGTCCTGCCAACCCTCCTCCTGTGCGGATGGCAGTTCGCGTCCGCAGACACCATCCAACTCAAAGGCAATGACGCCGTCACCGGCACCATCCTGGCCGAGAAATCGGATTCCATCGTGGTGGATGTCGGCTACACGGTGCTGGTCGTGCCGCGCAGCATGATCACGGGGATTTCCAAGGTTGCCGAGGTCATGTCGCCGGGGGGCGCAGGGTCCAACCTGCTGGTGAACGTCAACGCACCGCAATTTTATTCCGCCGACGCCCGTCCCTCGTCGCCGCGCAATGTGCAGGATCTGGTCAAGCAAATCGGCGAGGCCGTCGTTCAGGTCCGCACGCCGGAAGGTCTCGGCTCCGGCTTTTTCATCAATGCCGACGGCTATCTCATCACGAACTTTCACGTGATCGAGGGTGAGACGGAAATTTCCGTGGAGGTTTATCATCAAGCCGACAGCCAGCTTGAGCGCGACACCTACAAGCAGGTGCGCATCATCGCCATCAACAAGTTCCACGACCTCGCGCTGCTGCACATCGAGGACAAGAACGCGCCGAAGTTCAAATTCATCACTCTCGGCAGCGCGGACGCGCTAACGGTGGGCGATTCCGTTTTTGCCATCGGCAGCCCGCTCGGCCTCGAACGCACGGTGACGCAGGGCATCATCAGCACCAAGACGCGCGAACTGGAGGGCGAGCTTTACCTGCAAACCACTGCGCAAATCAATCCCGGCAACAGCGGCGGCCCACTTTTCAACATGGCCGGCGAAGTCGTAGGCGTGACGAACATGAAAATCACGTTCGGTGAGGGACTCGGTTTTGCGATTCCCGTCGAGCTAGTGAGGAATTTTCTCGACCACCGCGACGCCTTCGCTTACTCGACCGACAATCCTAACAATCCGTTTCGCTACCTCGAACCGCCCAGCCGCACGAACCAAAAGCCGGCGGATGGCAAATAATCTTCAGGCCGGATTATCATGGACGGCTGGAAGAGGTCTGGTTTAATTCAATCACACGATGCGTCCAGCGCGGATAAAAAACGGTAGTGGCTCAATTTGAATCAATTTCATCTCCCCGTTGGACGGAGAGAGGACCAGGGTGAGGGGATTTGAGTCTGGATACCATAAGCCTCCTCACCCCGATCCTCTCCTCCTTTTTAGGAGGTGAGGGAGAAAATTTAAAATGAACCATTGCTTAAAAAGCTTATGAAAAAATTACTAGCGGTACTTTTGTCCCTGACATTCGCAGCCTCCCTTCGCGCGTCGATTCCGCCCGCCGAAAATCTGCTACCGTCGGACACGCTGTTTTTCCTCACCATCCCCGATTGCGCCGTGCTGCGGACAGCAGCCCATCAATCGCCGCAGTGGCTGTTCTGGAGCGATCCGGCGATGAAGCCGTTCCACGACAAATTCATGGCGAAGCTGGACGAATCGCTGGCCGCGCCGCTTGAACAATCCCTCGGCTTGAAGATGTCCGATTTTGCGGATTTGCCGCAGGGCCAGCTCACCTTCGCCGTCACGCAAAATGGCTGGACGGGCGGCGATGACGCTTCGCCCGGCATAGTGCTGCTGCTCGACACGAAGGACAAAAGCGATCTGCTCACAACCAATCTCGCCGCGCTGAAGAAGAAATGGGCGGAAGACGGCAAGGCGATTCGCACGGAAGACATCCGCGGCATTTCATTCTCGGTCGTGACTCTTTCGAGCAATGACTTTCCGTCGCTTGCGGGCATTTTGCCCCAACGCCAGCCGGTGCAGGAGCTCGGCGTAGTATCCAAGCCGGAAAAGGCCGCCGAAATCGCCGTGGGCCAGTTTGAATCTCTGCTGATTGTCGGTAATTCCGTGAAGGCGGTCGAGCCGATCTCCGCGCATTTGAGCGGCAGCCTGCTTCCCGCGCTGAACGATGACGCGGTTTTTTCCGCTGACAAGCTTTCGCAGTTCCGCGACGGGCCACTGTATTACGGCTGGCTGAACGCGAAGACCCTTTTCTACGTGCTCGCCCATGCCCCGCAGGCGACGCCGAATCCCCAGGTGCCCAGCCCGTTCGCGGCAGCACCACCATTGGACAAGATTCTCGACGCCACGGGTTTGACCGGCGTGAAGAGCGCGAGCTTCGCCTATCGCGAAACCCGCGAAGGTTCGCTGGTTAACTTCTTCGTCGCCGCACCGGACTCGGACCGGAAGGGGTTGCTGAAAATTTTCGCCGCCGCTCATGAAAGCGCTGTGCCACAGTCGTTCGTGCCTACGGACGCGGTGAAATTCTGGCGCTGGCGTCTGGATGGCCAGGAGGGCTGGGACGCGCTGGAAAAGATGGCAGGCGAAATCTCCCCCATGGCCGTGGCCGGCATTGACGCCGCCATCGGCATGGCCAACGCCAATGCACAAAAAAAGGACCCGGACTTTGACCTTCGCAAAAACCTCATCGGCAATCTTGGCAACGATTTCATCAATTATCAAAAAGCGCCCACGGGAACGGCGCTGGCGGATTTGAACAACGCGCCGTCGCTTTTCCTTGTAGGCGTGGAAAAGGGCGAACCGGCGGCCATCGCCATCAAAGACCTGCTGTCGCTCTCAATATCCCAAAGGCAAAAAGCGCCCGATCCGCGCGATTTTCAAGGCCATAAGATTTACACTCTTCCCCTGCCCGGCCCGCGCGTTCCAGGCACTGCGACAACAGAGCGCATGCTTTATATTTCATCCAGCAGCGGCTATGTGGCATTGTCCACGGATATTTCGACGCTTGAAGAATATCTGCGCAGCGGGGAAAAGCCGCCCAAACCATTGAGCGGGACGCCCGGCCTGGTTGACGCGGCGCAACACGTCGGCGGCACGGGCGGCGGCCTGTTCGGGTACCAAAACCAGGGTGAAGTCCTACACGTACTTTTCAAGACGCTGAAGAATCAGGTTTCGAATAACGGTGGAGCTGGAATGAATCACATGGCGGCGTTGCCCAAGCAAATCCAGGACTGGCTGGATTTCTCGCTGCTGCCGGACTACGACCAGGTTTCCAAATACTTTTACTTTTCGGTCTATGCCGGCAGCACCACGGCGGACGGGCTTTCCTTCAAAGTCTTCGCCCCGCGCCCGCCGCAGATGAACTGAACCCGAATCCCGAAGTCGAATCGGGTGTGGCACCATTGCTCGATGTAGCGGCGGGCATCCCTGCCTGTCGTAGAACCGGGCTTCCAGCCCAGCGGACAAAACCCTGTTTGTCGAATCGGATGGTTCATCATTTTGACAGCGCTTGATGTTGCATCCGTCTTTTCCGGGCGCAAGATGCCGCCTCTACGTCATGCCTGACGCTACGCTGCTTCGAAATTCGGGCTGAAACGTCCGGTCACCGCCGCCAGTGACCCGGCTCGCGTTCCCAACCACGCGAGCCTTTATGCCAGCCACCGCCAATCCATATGGCACTCGGATACGGCGGATAACCCCAGTAGCCCGCCCTCCAAAACCAGCGACCGTTCCAAACCCATTCGCCATCAACCCAGACGTAGCCCGGCCCGGGTGACGGGACAATAACAGTTTCCACCGGCGGAGGCGGAGGCGCCTGCTCCACGACGGTGGTTGTTGGTTGCGCGTCAGCCGAACTTTGCGTGTTGATCATGAAATTAACCACCTTGTCGCTCACGCCGGTACTGTGGAGGTCAATAATGTCCGCGGAACTCAAATGAAAAACGGTATGCGAGCCCTGGATCTGGCTGATGATGATATCGTCGCTTACACCGGCCCTGGCCATCGCCTTGACGTCAGCGATGCCCAGCGCCTGCCCCTGCACCACACGCACATAGGTTTGCGGCGCCTGTGCGCGTAACTCGGCCTGTTGCTGCTGGTCCATCGAATTGCCGACGGCACCGCCGGCAATCAGGCCCGCCGCAGCGCCAATCAACGCGCCCTCGCCGCCGTTTCGCGGGCCGCAGATGGCCGCACCCGTAATCGCACCGAGCACGCCGCCTATCAAGGCACCGGAACCCGTATTGTTCGGCTGACCGTTCGGATCAATACAACCCGTCAGCAGCACCGCCGAGGTTGCCACCACAAGAATCAAACCATTAAATTTAGTTTTCATGTTTAGAAATTACATCTTTTAACCATTTGGTTACTTCGACATATAATTTAGCCGCACATTCAAATATTTCAACTGAAAAACGGCGGGTCAGGCCCGGGGATGTGCCGCGTCGTAGGCTTTTTTCAGCCGTTCCGTGGTCACATGCGTGTAAATCTGGGTAGTGATGAGGTGGGCGTGGCCGAGCAGTTCCTGCACGCTACGCAAGTCCGCTCCGGCGTCCAGCAGGTGCGTCGCGTAGCTGTGGCGAAGCTTGTGCGGCGTCAGGCCCGGGTCAAGCCCCGCGATGACGAGATATTGCTTCAAACGCCTGGAAAGCTGGAGCGGGTTCAGCGGAGCGCGTTTTGTTGTCTCCGAGAAAAAAACCGGTGACAACCCGGCGGGCGGCTGCTTGAGCGTGTTCCAGTAATTTTGGATCGCCTGCAACGCCGGTTCGCCAACGGGCACTAGACGCTCTTTTTTGCCCTTGCCGCGGACGCGTACAATCTGCTCACTCCAGTCAATGTCCTCGGCACGCATGCCGCACAGTTCACTGATGCGCAGGCCGCAGGAATAAATCGTTTCAAGCACCGCCAGGTCGCGCAGGCACACGGCGGCTGAAATCGGACGACCCGCACCTTTTTTCTGTTTCTGCATTTCAAGCAGCTTTGCTGGCGCGGCGAGCAAATCCTTCATCTGCTGAATCGTCAGGAATATGGGCAGACGCCTTACCAGTTTCGGCAGTGAAAGATTTTTTATAGGCGACGATTCGACCGCACCGTGCCGAATGAGGAATTTGTAAAATGTCCGCAACGCCGAGAAACGGAGCTGGATGGTCGCGCGACCAAGATTGTGCCGACCGAGATACCGCAGATAATTCCGGAAATCATCGCGCTGTAACTTGTCCCAGACGGGCGGTGAGTGCCGCTCTTCCTGATGCCAGCGGATGAATTCCGTCAGCGCCTGCCGGTAATTGCGCTGAGTGTAAGACGACGCACCGCGGTCCGTGACCAGATGGGCGAGGAATTTCTGAATCCACTTGTCGCAAATTTCACTACCGATTTGGTCTCGAGTCACGCCAGATATTAACCACGGTTAAACACGGATGCACACGGGTTATTTCCAGTGCATTAAAACTGAAAACTGCGTGCGGCCCGGTTAATTGCTAAGGACTGCTTCTGGGCGTCCAGTTGGCGGTCCAGTAATAGAGCCATAGATCTTGGAGCATAACACGTTCGACATGGCCATCGAACAATCCGATGTTGATTGCGCCGGGAATGAGCTGATCAACCCCGACGCCGACTGGCGCCGAACCCGGGGCGCCGCCGCCATGCCGTCCGATCAAGAAGCGGCCCATCGAACCTCCGCCAGTCGGGGTGTCGGCACTGGCCGTAGTGCTTCCGGTGAAAGTGTTCAGCGGGGCATATCCCGACAGGGTGTCCGTAGCCGTGGGCCAACTGTCTATCCAAATACCGTCGCCGAACACCGGGGTTTGGGAGGCAAATAACACCCTGCTTTCGTTGTAAAATTTGAATTGAGGCTCGCTCTCGCTGAAAGTATCGCTTCGGTCATATAGCCAGCCATTGAGCGTGTAGCCGCTTTGGGTCATGTATTGCGTGCCGGTGTCATCCACCCAGGGCGTGGCGGCATTGCCGGTGCCGCCTGCTCCGGCATTCAACTGGTCCTGGCTAAAAGCGTTTACGGACGGACACATGATGATACTGCTACCGCCGGTGGCGTCGCCGGATTTGGAATTGCCGGAGGAGAAATCAGGCATCAGCGTGTTGACCCATTCATAACCCTTGGACGAAGCAACATATGCCGCCCCTCCTCCACCATATTTGCCGATCACCTCGCCCTGGTTTTGGTTGCGGTAGATGGCAAAGCCCAAGGACATTTGGCGGAGGTTATTGCTGCATTGGATTGACTTCGCCTTACGCTTGGCTGCCGACAACGCCGGAAGTAACAGCGCGGCGAGAATGGCGATTATCGCGATGACGACCAGCAGTTCAATCAGAGTAAAACCCCGACCCGGAATGGACCGTTGAATCATCTTGTGCCCCTTGCATTGGAAGCCACTTCTGTCATCTTCAGAATGAGGTGAATTTATAATCTTCATAATTGTCTCGTGGTTGACTACCAATCCCACAAAAGATAATCACAGGCAATCGAAAAACAGCCACCGGCATGGACTGCAAGTGAATTTCCGCCGCGCTATCTTTCACCAAGAAGCCAGCCTATTAAAATGGCGGGATGGATTTGGCATGGTCTTGGCGACAGAATCTCAAGCAAGTCACGGGTTTCCGCCGACGAGTGATGTCGGAGTTCACGTTTTTAGCGTACCTCCGGGAACACGCTAAAGTTTGAACTGCAAACCGCCAGCGCTCACACGTTAGTCGCGATCCGGGAATTCAAATGTGATCTTGCCCTTTTTGTCCATCACGAGGAAGGCAGGAAACGGCTTGCCGGATTTGGAGATGAATTTGTCTAGCTGGTCGCTCTTGCCGGTCGCAAGAATCTTCTGAGCCTGTTCCAGCTCGATGGCCTGCTCCAAAATCGTCTTGCTGATCTTGAACCGGCACGGCTTGGTCTCCACCTGCGATTTTTCGCAGATATAACCGGCCTCGGTGTCGAATATTTTCCCGCCACACTTCGGGCATTTGCCGAGGGGTTCCTTGCCGGTGAAATCCAACTTCGGCATGGGTTCTCTTGGCGTTTTGGCCGCGCGTCCGCTGCCCTTCTTTTCGCGCGGTACGAACTCAAACGCCGTCCCACCATCCTTCAAAACAAGAAACGCCTCGAATTTGCGGTTGGTTCTCTTGGAAACAAATCCCTTGAGCAAATCCGTTTTGCCTTCGTTGAGCAGTTTCACAATCTGCGCCGGCTCCATGGCCTGTTGCAAAATGATTTTACCGGTGCGAAACGTACAGGTCTTGTCCGGGCCGGTCGCCTTTTCGCAGAGATAATTCATCCCGGCGTCGAATACCCGCGCGCCACATTTCGGGCATTTGCCGAGCGGTTCCTTGCCGGTGAAATCCAACGGCGCATTCGCCTCGCCATCCTTGTTCTGGTCATTGCCAAAATCAAATTCCGGCTTGAACTCCGTGCCCATCTTGATGATCGCCGCGAATGGAAACCCCTGCTTGCTACGAAAACCTTGCAGCGGGCCGACGGCACCCTTGCTGATGAGTTCCTCAACCTCGGAAATTTCCAACTGCCTGCCCGCGACAATCTTCCACAAGCTAAATTCGCATTTCTGGCACTGGAATTTTTTGTAATTCTCCAGAATCTCGCCCCCGCACTTCGGGCATGACACGTTGAGTTTGCCGTAATCTCCGGGTACGGTGTCGCTCTCGTGGCTCTTCGCCTTCGCCACGATGTCGCGTGTTGCGTCAGCAATTTCCTTCATGAACTCGTCGCGCCTCATCTTGCCGCGCGCCATCAGGTTCAATTTGAATTCCCATTCGCCCGTGAGTTCCGGCGAGGACAGCTGCGGAATCTGCAACCCGCGCAGCAGTGTGATGATCGAAAATGCCTTGGCCGTCGGCTGCAATTCGCGCCCATTACGGTGGATGTATTTTTCCCAGAGCAACCCTTCGATTATGGTCGCGCGCGTCGCGGGCGTGCCGAGGCCCTTGTCCGACATCGCCTCGCGCAGTTCCTCGTCGTCAATCAATTTGCCGGCGCCTTCCATCGCGCCGAGCAGCGTCGCTTCCGAGTAGCGCGCCGGCGGCTTGGTGACGTTCGCCTCGACTTCAATCTTCTTTGTCTTGACCGTTTCGTTCGGCTTGACCGCCACGAGGCTGGGGGTGTCGTCGGACTCCACTGCTTCCTTGCCATAGACCGCGAGCCAACCCGCGTTCACCATCACCTTGCCATCGCTCTTGAATGGCTCGCTTTCGACGCGCGTAATGCGCGTGGTGACGAGGAACTCCGCCGCCGGATAAAAAATCGCAAGAAATCGCTTTGTGACGAGGTCGTAAAGCTTTTGCTCAGGCTCACTCATATGCTTTGGCGCTATCACCGTGGGAATGATCGCAAAGTGATCAGAGACTTTTGCGTTGTTAAAAATGCGTTTGTTCTGGCGCACCCAGCCGTTCTTCAAAATTGTTTCCGCCGGCGTCCTGTAATTGGTATCCGCCAGCATCGCCATTGTTGCCTTGACCGTCTCCAGGTAATCTTCAGGCAACGCTCTCGAATCCGTTCTGGGATACGTCAGCACCTTATGTTTTTCGTAAAGCGCCTGCGCCAGGCCGAGTGTGTTCTTAGCCGAGAATCCAAATCGCCCGTTCGCCTCACGCTGCAATGTCGTCAAATCATAAAGCTGCGGCGACATTGAGGTCGTCGGCTTGCTTTCTTCGGTGACGATGCCCGGCTTGCCGAGACATTTTGTTTTGATGGCTTCTGCAAAGCTGACATCCCAGACGCGCTCCTGCTTGAGCTGGTCATCGCCTTCCTTCCTCGAAAACTTTTCATCAAACCAGCGTCCGACATATTCGCCCGCCTCCGCCGCAAAAGTACCGTGGATTTCCCAATAGTTGCGCGGAACAAATTTTTTAATCTTCTCCTCACGTTCGACGAGAATCGCCAGCGTCGGCGTCTGGACGCGGCCAACCGTCGTGAGATGAAAGCCGCCGGTCTTGGAATTAAACGCCGTCATCGCGCGCGTGCCATTGATGCCGATGATCCAGTCGCTCTCGCTGCGGCAAGTCGCCGCGTCGGCAAGCGGAATCATTTCCGTATCGGTGCGCAGGTGCGCGAAGCCGTCGCGGATGGCGGCGGGCGTCATGGATTGCAGCCAGAGCCGCTGGATGGGCTGCTTCGCCTTGGCGTATTGAACGATGTAGCGGAAAATCAATTCGCCCTCACGCCCGGCGTCGCAGGCATTGACGAGCGCGGAGACATCCTTGCGTTTGATGAGCCTGACCAGCACCTTGAGCCGCGCCTCATTTTTCTCGATGGGCAACAAATCAAAGTGCGGCGGGATGACCGGCAGATGCGCGAACGTCCACTTGCCACGCTTCACCTCGAACTGTTCCGGGACAGCAATGGTCAACAGATGGCCGACCGCCGACGAGATGACATACTGGTCGTTCTCGTAGAAGTCCGCGTTCTTTTCAAACTTGCCGATCGCCCTAGCGATGTCGCCAGCAACGGACGGTTTCTCCGCAATGATGAGTGCTTTGCCCATGCGCGGCAGATTCTTAAGCCGCGAACCCTGTTCGGCGCAACTCATTTTTATTTATTTTCATAAGGATTTAGACACGGATGGACACAGATGGACTCGGATGCTTGAAGCGAATTCCTTTGATTTGCAAGCATTTCAGACCAGAATTCAATTTCCAAAAATCGCAAAACTCGCGTCAATTTTATTTCGGAGGCACGGTAAACTTTTTCTGCATTGCGGCTTCAATCTGCGGCCAGTTCCAGCCCAGCACGGATTTGTTTCCAACGGCAACACCTGTCGCGGTAGCCGTGGAAACCGAGGTTCCCTGCTCGATATAAGCGGTGCCACCCAGATAAATCACGACGCCGCCGGGAAACGCCAGGGACACGAAGCTTCCGAAGTTTGCATACGGCGCGATCTGGCCGCCCTGGGTTGCAGTGACGGCCATGACACCGCTGTCCGCCGCAGGATACGTTGGCGTGCCAACCGGCTGGTTGCCCGCCGCCGCAAAAATGGGGATGCCGGCGGCGACAGCCTGCTGAATCACGCCGTCGAGCACCGAACTATCCCCCGCCCCGCCGAGGCTCAAGTTGAGCACGGTCGCGCCATTGTCCACCGCCGCCTGAATGCCCAGCGCCACGTCCCAACTGGTTGTTGATTCGCCGGAGCTGTAGACGTTGACCGGCAAAATCTGCGCGGAGGTGCTGCCGCCTGACGACTGGGAAATCGCACGCAAAATCGCCTCCGCCATCGCTGTGCCATGTGTCGGGTCGGTGCCGGTCGCATAACTGTCGCCGGCCACGGAAATTTGCTTGAGCAGGAAATCATTCAGGGACCCGTCAAGCGGCTGGACCGGGGTGTCTATCAAGCCGACAACGAGCTTGCCCGGATCAGCCGGCGGGTTCAGCGTCAGCGAAACCGGACCAACCGGCGGGCTGGCGAGCGGCTGCGGTGATGGCGGCTGGTCGTAGATGTAATTGTAATCCACGGCGGCAACGTCGGAATTGGCTTTCAAACTGCCGAGCGCCGCATCGGATGAATCCGCGCTGCCAAACAGCAGCCGGTAAATGCCCAACTTGTCATTGCGGCCGGTGATTTTTGCGCCGAGCATCTTGGCCAACGCGTCAATATCCGTGCCGGGCTTCAACTTCACGAGCAGTTCATTCGCGACCCGCCTTGGTGGCGCGTTGGTGGTGTCCACGTGCCGCGTGGCGTTTTCCCGGCTCGTGGTGAAAACGTAAAGAAAGTCCGGGCCGTTGGTCTGCGGGACGAACGCAAAGTTGAGATTACCCAGCAACATCCGCAACGCGTCGTCCTGTGGCAAATCCTTGAACTTGGTGGATGCGACGCGCGAGGTGCCCGGCTCGACCAAGATGTGCCAGCCGGTTTGGTGGGCAATGTCCTCAAGCAACGGCCATAGCGGTTCGCCGTGGATATCGGCGTCCACGCGGCTGGCAGCCTGATGCCAGACGAGCAAGTTCCTGTCCGCCGCGCGCGCACCCAAACTGCCCGCGAGCAACAGGCAAAAAATCATGTGGCGTATTCGAATCATTGCTAGATGGACGTTTTGAGAGAGCGTCTGCTTGAAACGTTCAGACATTTATTTTTGCAAGACGGCCTTCACCCACGCCTGATTGTCGAGATACCACTGAACCGTCTCCCGGATGCCATCCTCGAACTTGTGCGCGGGTATCCAGCCAAGGTCGCGCTGAATCTTCGCGGCGTCAATCGCGTAACGCCGGTCATGGCCGGGCCGGTCCTTCACGAACGAGATGAGCCGGCGCGAATTCCCGCCGAGCTTTGGTGCAAGTTCGTCAATGATGTCGCAAATCAATTCCACGATGCGAAGGTTCGCCCATTCATTGTGGCCGCCGATGTTGTAGGTCTCCGCAATCCTGCCATTGTTGAGAACGGCCCAAAGCGCCCCGGCATGGTCACGGACGTAAAGCCAGTCGCGCACGTTCATGCCGTCGCCATACACCGGCACAGGCTTGCGAGCGAGGATGCTCTGAATGACGACGGGAATCAGTTTTTCCGGAAATTGAAACGGCCCGTAGTTATTTGAACAGTTTGTGATGACCGTTGGCAAACCATAGGTGTGATGATAGGCGCGGACAAGGAAATCGCTCGACGCCTTGCTCGCGGAATATGGTGAATTTGGGGCGTAAGGAGTCGTCTCGGTGAACAATCCCGTCGCGCCAAGCGAACCGTAAACTTCGTCGGTCGAAACATGGTGAAATCGGTTCTGGCGGATGGCGTCCGGGTTCTTGGGAGAGAGCCAGCAGGCACGGCAGGCCTCCAGCAAATTGAACGTCCCGACGACATTTGTCTGGATGAAATCGCCCGGCCCGGTGATGGAACGATCCACGTGCGATTCCGCCGCGAGGTGCATGACATGCGTGATGGCGTGCTTTTCGACGACCTGCAAAGTCGCAGCCTTGTCTCGCAAGTCCACTTTCTCGAAAACGTATTTTGGGTGGCGCGAAACATTCTCCAAGTTTTCAAGCCTCCCGGCGTAAGTCAGGCAGTCCAGATTGACGAGTTTCTTAATTATCGGGTCGTCAATGACATGATGAATGAGGTTGGAGCCGATGAAGCCCGCGCCGCCGGTGACCAAGAGGTTCATGGTTGAGGGTTGAGGGTTGAGGGTTGCTCCGGCTGCCAGTTTCGCAGCGAATCTTCCAGCGCTTCGATGACCGGACGGATTTTCACGCCTGCTGCCAGCAGCTTGGACGCATCCATCACGCAATTCGAGCGAGGCGTCTTCGCGGCGACCTTGTAAAACTCGTCGTCGTTTTTCCAAAACTCAAACTTCCTCGCCGGCTTGAGAATATTTTCAATCAAGCCCACGACCTGCCGCGTGGTGACAAAGCCTGGATTCGTCACGTTATAAACACCGAACGGTGCGCGATGTTGCCACAAATCGAGGCACGCCCGCACGAAATCGGCGCGGTGTGAAATCGAGTTCACGTTGTCATAGACCTTCGAGTAACGCTGCACCTTGCTCAAGTAATTCCGCGCGCCATCCGTCTCGTCGAAGGGAATCCGCAGCCGCCAGATGTAACTTTGCCCGATGCCGGTCATCGCCTCCTCGCCCAGCGCCTTTGTGCCGCTGTAAAAACTGCACGGGCCGTCACGGAAGGAAAAATTCGGCGTGTCGGTTTCCGTATAACCGAGGATGGCGGCGGATTTATCTTCTGTGAGCGCGTGAAACTCCGGCTTCGTCATGTCCTTTTCGGCGCGCGTTTGTCCGTTTGCCGTCACCTTTGCGCCGCTGAAAATGCAGCCGCTCGAAACGTGCCCCCACGGAATGCCCGCCGCCGCGCAGGCATGCGCGATGGTCTGCGGGAGCAGCGTGTTGCCGGCCAGCGTGCCGGCCTTGTCGAGTTCGCAGGCGTCCACATTCGGCTTGCCAGTGTAGCCGGCGGCATTGATGACGAACTCCGGCATCTTCGTATTTAGAAAATTGAACAGCACATCGAACCGCGTGTAGTCGACCTGCTTGCGCGCGAGCGGAAAGAATTCCGTCTTGCGCCGCTGCAATTCCCCGGCAAACGCCTCGCCGATGTAACCCGATGCGCCGAGAAGTAAAATCATATTGTAGTCCGCGAATTTCGCGAATGAACGCGAATTAAATTGATACTGAAAGAATTCGTGCAAATTAGCGGCATTCGCGAATCAAAACTGGTTTTCATTTTTGAAGCCGTTTCGCCTCGGCCACGACCTCGATCAAATAATCGCGGTATTCGCAATTCGGCATCGCCCCGACAATGGTTTCAAGCTGCGCCAGCGAGACAAAGCCCTGCCGGAACGCCGCCTCCTCCGGGCAGCCGATCTTGATGCCCGCTCGCTTTTCAATCGTCTGCACATACGCGCTGGCCTCGTGCAGGCTTGTACTTGTGCCGGCGTCCAGCCACGCAAAGCCGCGGCTCAACCGCTGCACCCGCAACTGGCCGCGCTTGAGATATTCCACATTGACGGCGGTGATTTCCAGTTCGCCGCGCGCCGAGGGCTTAAGGTTTTTCGCGATGTCCACCACCTGATTGTCGCAGATGTAAAGCCCCGGCACTGCATAATTGCTTTTGGCCTGCTTCGGCTTCTCCTCGATGGAAACCGCCCTGCCATCCGCGTCAAATTCCACCACGCCGTAGCGTTCCGGGTCATTGACGTGATAACCGTAAATCGTCTCGCCGCTTTTGAACTCCGCGAACGCGCGATAAAACGAATCGCCGCCGTAAAAAATGTTGTCGCCGAGGATCAGCGTCACGTTGTCCCTGCCGATGAAGCTCTCGGCGATGAGGAACGCCTGCGCGATGCCCGCTGGCTTAGGCTGCTCGCGATACTCGATGGCGACGCCGAACCGGGAGCCGTCGCCGAGCAACTGCCGGAAGCGCGGCAAATCCTGCGGCGTGGAGATGAGGCACAACTCGCGGATGCCGCCCTCAATGAGGGTCGTGAGCGGATAATACACCATCGGCTTGTCATAGACCGGCTGGAGCTGCTTGCTCGCGACCAGCGTGAGCGGATACAGGCGCGACCCGGCGCCGCCTGCGAGGATGATGCCTTTCATTTGCGACAGCGTAATTTTTCCGGGTGAAAATGAAAAGCCGAACCTTTCGCTCCAATTGTATCAGTGCAGTCTTGACGGCAGTTCAGCAGAACACCGCTTACCGCAATCAGATTTATAATCGGTGGCATGGTTCCCAAACCTGCTGCGAGATAAAATAACTACCGGGCCAGCCGATAGAACGTCAGTCCGCCGGACATGGGATTGATGACCGCGTTTTGTCCGTTAAGATTCACCGGTGTGGGAGAAACGGCGCTCCAAGCTGTCGAGTCAGACAGATTAGTGCTCGACTGCAACGCGAATCCATCTGCATTCGTCGGCCAGATCAATATCGCGTTCGTACCTGAAAAGCTGATGCTCAACTGCGGCGGAACAAACAGGCTGAACACCGCCCCGCTGCCGCCGCTGCCGCCGGAGTGCGCCACGCCATACAAGGTGTTGCTCGACAGCATCACCGATATCGGCACCGCGCCGTCGGCGTTAGTGAGGCTGGACGCGTGGCTGAAATGATAGATCACCTTGAACCCCGAGCCGTCGGTGTTCAGCGCGAACACCGTGCCGTTCGTCGTCGGGCCGCCACCGGCCGCCGTGCCATACAACGTGTTGCCCGACGAATACAGGCTGCCGGACGGATAGACCCCGTCGGCGTTCGTGAAACCAGTTGCCGCCGTGAAACTGTGCAGGTTGGTGAACCCGGAACCGTCCATATTCATGCGGAACAGCACGCCATTCCCGTTCGCGCCGCCCAGCCGCGCCGTGCCGAACAGATTGGTACCATTCACGATCAATCCGCCCAGATACGGGAACTTGCCATCGCTGTTCGTGCCGGAAATCAAATTGGAGAAAACGTGCAAAGTTGTGAAGCCGGTGCCGTTGGTGTTCATGCGGAAGATGGTGCCGTTCGTCCCGCCGCCGCCGGAACACTCCCCGAACAGGTTGGTGCCCCAGGTGGCCAGCGTCGCCAGCGGCTGGATGCCGTCGCTGCCCGAGAAGCTGTGCAAATTCGCGTAGGCCGACCCGTCCGGGTTCAGGCCGAAGATCATGCCGTAGCCGTTGGTGCCGCCGCTCTGCGAGTTTCCATACAAACGGCCGCCGGCGAGCACCAGTCCCGCCAGCGTCGCCGCCCCGTCATTGTTGCCGCCGAAGACATGGAGGTTGGTATAGCTCGAGCCGTCCGTGTTCATGGCATAAACCGTCCCGCTATGCGAGGGGCCCGACAAACCGGTGGTGCCATACAGCACATTGCCGGACACGATCACGCCGCTGCCCGACCACGCGCCATCGCTGTTCGTGCCGAACACCCCGGAGCGCACGCTGAACACATGGAGATTGGTAAACCCCGTGCCGTCCACGTTCACGGCGAAGACGGTACCGTTGCTGTTGGCCGCCGCATTGTAGGTGGTGCCATAAAGCACGTTGCCCGACCGCGCCAGTTGCGCATAGGGAAAGTCGCCGTCCGCATTGGTGCCGCTGACGACCGGCGCGAACGAATGCAACGACGTGAAAGTTTGAGCCGGACACGAGGCTGGAAGCCATCCCGCCATCAAAGCCAGCACCACAAGACGATTTCTGAGACTCATCTGTAGCCGCAGCTTAAAACGATTTCGTGCCAATGTTAAGTGAAAGTTAGGTGACGGAGTTTGGATCTGGCAACCTGGGCATTTTCGGCCATACCAGACGAACCTGATCCGGAAACAAACTCTTCCCCGCCGAAATCTGCCTGAAAAAATTCGATTAAACGACAGTCCTCCCCATGAACCTCAAGATCGCCCATTTGCTTATCAACGACTTGCGAATCTTGAGGTTGCAGGGGTTCAAAGCGCTAAAAGACTTTCGGAGAATTCTCACCCCGGCCCAATGACTCGCTCATGCCCATTCGATCGGCCATTCGGGCCTTTGCGTCTCGGCAAATTCCTTTCGTCGCTTCCCAAGCGACTCAAGTCCTCAGAGGAGAGAGTGAATTATTTATCGGCTCCCTGAAAATTCGCAGGTATCTGGGGGTAGGTCAGCTCGACAGCGCGCCTTCGGCGGCGGCGTTCTGGTTGAACACCAGCTTGTCGCCCTCGACGGTCACCGTTATCGGGTCGCCCTCGTGCAATTTGCCCTTGAGGATTTCCTCGGCCAGCGGGTCTTCGAGAAACCGCTCGACGGAGCGCCGCATCGGGCGCGCGCCGTATTGCGGGTCGTAGCCCCGCTCCACCAGAAAGTCCTTGGCCTTATCATTCAGCGAGAGCTGAAGGTTCTTGTGACGCAGCCGTGCCAGAACCTTTTCCACCTCCAGGCTCAAAATCGTGATGAGGTCCTGTTTGGTGAACAGGCGGAACACTATCACGTCGTCGAGCCGGTTCAGGAATTCAGGGCGGAAAGTCTTCTTCGCCTCGTCCAGAATGCGCTCGCGCATCTTTTCGTGGCTTGCCTCCTCATTCGCGGGCGCAAAGCCGAGCGTGCCCTGCTTCTTGATGATGTCCGAGCCGACGTTCGAGGTCATCAGGATGATGGTGTTTCGGAAATTCACCACGCGGCCCACGTTGTCGGTCAGTTTTCCCTCTTCGAGGATCTGCAATAGAGCATTCCAAACTTCAGGGTGCGCCTTTTCGATTTCGTCGAACAGTACGACGGAATACGGATTGCGCCGCACCTTCTCGGTGAGCTGGCCGCCTTCCTCGTAGCCGATGTAGCCGGGCGGCGCGCCAAAGAGCCGCGAGACGTTGTGTTTCTCCGCGTATTCGCTCATGTCGAGATGGATAAGCGATTTGGCGTCACCGAACATATTTTCCGCCAGCGTGCGCGCCAAAAGCGTCTTGCCCACGCCCGTAGGGCCGAGCAGGAGGAACGTGCCGATGGGCCGGCGCGGGTCCTTGAGGTCGGCGCGCGAGCGGCGCAGCGCCTTGCAAATGGCCGTTACGGCTTCGCGCTGGCCAATGATGACCTTTTCCATCTCGTTCTCGACGTCGAGCAACCGCTGTATCTCGCCCTGCCCCATCCGCTGGAGCGGGACGCCTGTCCATTTGGAAACGACGTGCAGAATTTCCTCTTCGTCCACCTTGATGCGCTTTTCCTCGCCCTTCGCGCGCCATTCCTTCAGCAGCGTTTCCATTTTATCCTTTGCCTGCTTTTCCTTGTCGCGCATCTGGGCCGCGCCCTCGAAATCCTGGTTCTTGATGGCTTTCTCTTTCTTACCCTTGATTTCCTCGATCTCGGCTTCCATTGCCTTGACCTCCGGCGGGCGCGTCATGGTGGTAATGCGCGCGCGCGAACCTGCCTCGTCCATCACGTCAATCGCCTTGTCCGGCAAGAACCGGTCGGTGATGTAACGGTCGGAGAGCTTGACGGACGCCTCGATGGCCTTGTCGGTGAACTCGGCCTTGTGATGCTCCTCATATTTGTGGCGCAGGCCCTTCAAAATTTCTATGGCGTCATCAACCGAGGGCGCTTCAACCTTGACGGATTGGAAGCGCCGTTCGAGCGCGGCGTCCTTCTCGATATATTTGCGGTATTCGTTGAGCGTGGTCGCGCCGACACATTGCATCTCGCCGCGAGAAAGCGCGGGCTTGATGATGTTGCTGGCGTCCATCGTGCCTTCGGCGCTACCCGCGCCGACGATGGTGTGCAATTCGTCAATGAAGAGGATTATGTTCTTCGCGCGGCGAATTTCGTCCATAACCGCCTTGATGCGCTCCTCGAACTGGCCGCGATACTTGGTACCCGCGACCATGAGCGCGAGGTCCAGCGTGATGACGCGCTTGTTCAGGAGAATCTCCGGAACGTTGCCCTTCGCAATTTCCTGCGCGAGGCCCTCTACGATGGCTGTTTTGCCAACGCCAGCCTCGCCGAGCAGGACAGGATTGTTTTTCGTCCGGCGGCAAAGGATCTGGATGACGCGCTCGATTTCATTTTTGCGGCCGATGACCGGGTCCATGTCGCCTTTGCGGGCGATTTCGGTGAGGTCGCGGCCAAACGCCTTGAGAGCAGGCGTCTTGACCTCACCCTTCTTCTCCGGTGCGGGCTTTTCGCCCGTCTCCGGCGGGATGGATGATTCCTCACCAGTAAAGTTCGGGTCCAGCTCCTTCAAAATTTCCTGGCGCGTCTGCTCGATGTCCACATCAAGGCTTTTCAAGACGCGCGCGGCCCAGCCGTCACCTTCGCGCAACAGGCCGAGCAAAATGTGTTCCGTGCCGACGTAAGTATGGTTGAGCGCCTTCGCCTCTTTCTGGGCCAGCCCGAGCACCTTCTTGACGCGCGGCGTGTAGGGAATGTTGCCGATCATTTTCTGGTCAGGACCGGTGCCGACCTGCTTTTCGACTTCCATGCGGACGGTTTCGAGGTCGAGGCCCATCTTCTGGAGGACGTTGACGGCGACACCCTGCCCCAGCTTGATGAGGCCGAGCAAAAGATGTTCGGTGCCGAGATAGTTATGATTCAATCGGTCGGCTTCCTTGCGTGCCAGCGCGAGCACCTGCTGCGCGCGTGGCGTGAAATTACTCATGGCTTCGTCGCTCATACTTGGAACATAATGCTACTAGTTAGGTGATTTGTCCAATGCGTTCGGACAATTTGAAGCGCTCCAACGTAATTCGACGTCGCAACTCCAAGAAATATCGCCTTCGCTCCCTCGCGAACTTTTTCAATTCGCCGCACTCGGCGGCTTGACGACGGGCCGGCTGACGTTCTTCAACCGCTCGCGCACCATGTCGGCGCGGAGCAAATCGCGCTCCTCGGCAGAAAGTTTGTCGGAGAATTGTTTCTGCAAATGCGCCGGCTGGGTCAAAATGAAAAGCTCATCCACCAGCGACCGTTCCGCGCCCGGGAACAATCCCATGTCCACGCCCAGCCGCATGAGCGACAGCAGGTTCATCGTCTCCTTGGACGAAATGCTGTGCGCGTTGGCGAGGATGCCGTAGGCGCGCCCGATATGGTTGAACACCACCTTTGGTTTCTTTTCCAGCAACGTCTGCCGCGCGTTTTCCTCGTGTTCGATGATCTGCGCTAGGACTTTTTCGAGCCGCTCGACAATCGTCGTTTCCGTTTCGCCGAGCGTCATCTGGTTGGAAACCTGGAAGACATTTCCGAGCGCCTCGGTGCCTTCACCGTAAAGCCCGCGCACGGCCAGGCCGAGCTTGTTGACGGACTGGATGATTGGATTGATTTGCTCGCCCAAAACCAGTCCCGGCAGATGGAGCATCGCGCTGACGCGGATGCCCGTGCCGAGATTCGTCGGACAGGCCGTCAGATAGCCCAACTCGTTGTCGAAGGCATAATCGAGCTTCTTCTCCAACTCGGAATCCAGATGGTCAATCGCGCCCCATGCCTGACGTAGTTGCAGTCCGGGACGCAACGCCTGCATCCGCAGATGGTCCTCCTCATTGATCATCACGCAGAAACTTTCCTCGCGGTTCAACACAAGGCCGCTGCCTGAACTTTTGGCCGCGTGCTCGCGGCTGATGAGATGGCGCTCCACCAGAATCTGCTTGTCGAGCGCGCCAAGATTGTCCATCGCCTCGGAAAACGCGCCCTTCATCTCCGGCAGGCTCTCGACTGCCGGACGAATCATCTCCAGGATTTTCACGCGCTCCGGCTTTTTCGCCCAGCCGGGAAAAGCCGCGTCCCGCACATTGCGAGCCAGCCGCACGCGGCTCGACATTACAATGCGGTCATGCGGGCCGTGGCGCTGTGCGGTCTCGGCCGGGGAAACGAGAAATTCGTGAAGGTTCATTTATAGCGCCAAATTTGCCGGCGTCGGACGCCCGGTCAATTTTTTGATTTCATCGCGCACCTGCGCCGCCTGCTCGTACTTTTCGTCCTTGATGGCCTTGGCGAGCTTGGCCTGCAACGTCTTCAACTTGTCGGCGTTTTCACGATTGGCGCGCAATGCCTCCGGCGCCTTGCCGATGTGCCGCGTTCCCTTGTGCATTGTCTTGAGGAGACCGGCCAGACCCTCGGCAAAGGTGACGTAGCATTCCGCGCAGCCGAGTCGGCCGGACTTCTTGAAATCCGCCTGTGTGAACCCGCAGCGGGGGCATTTTAATTCCACGCCGCCGGCAGCCTGTTCAAGCTGTTGCGACGCGCCCAGGCCCAGCACCAAATCCAAATCCGCGAGGCCGAAGCTGGTCGGGTCGTTGATGCCCTTGGTTTTGGCGCAGTCCTCGCACAAATCCAATTTCTGCATCTTGTCACCCACGATCTGGGTGAGATGCACAGTCGCCGGCTTTTCTTTGCAAATGGTGCAGAGCATAATGCTATTTATATCGGCTCACCGGACACTTTAGTCAAGGCGTGGTAAACATTCACAAGCTTGCGCGTGAGCGGACCCGGCTTGCCCGTGCCGATGACGCGACCGTCAATTTTCACGACCGGAATCAGCTCAGCGCCCGTTCCGGTGAGGAAACATTCGTCCGCGTTGAACAAATCGTAGCGCGTCAGGTTAGGCTCGGAGATTTTCAGTCCCGCTTCCTCTGCCAGCTGAATCACCGTCTGCCGCGTGATGCCGTAAAGTGCACCTGCCGAGAGCGGCGGTGTGAACAGCGCGTGGTTCTTCACGATGAACAGATTGTCGCCCGTGCACTCGGCCACGAAACCTTCCGCGTTCAACATGACGGCTTCCTCGACGCCGGCGTTGTTCGCCTCGATCTTGGCGAGGATGTTGTTGAGATAGTTCAGCGACTTGATGGCCGGGTTCAGCGCGCTGTGCAGATTGCGCGTCGTCGGTACGGTGATGATATCGAGTCCGCGATGGTAATATTCCGGGGGGTAAAGCTGTATCTTGTCCGCGATGATGATGACGGACGGCTTCTTGCAAGTGCGCGGATTCAAGCCGAGCGTGCCCACACCACGCGTCACCACGAGCCGGATGTAACCGTCGCGCAGTTTGTTTTTCCGGCAGGTCTCGATGGTCGCCTTCATCAAAGCTGCATGGCTCATCGGGATGTTCAGCAGTATCGCCTTGGCGGAACAGAACAGGCGGTCAATGTGTTCCTTGAGTTTGAACACGCGGCCATGATAAGCGCGGATACCCTCAAAAACACCATCACCGTAAAGCAGTCCGTGGTCGAACACGGACACCTTCGCGTCACGCTCGCTGTGATATTGGCCGTCTATAAAAATTTTCATCAACTTGTGCAGTATATAGAAAAAAACACACTGAAGCAAACTTGAATTTGAACTGTGGCGCGGGAACCCGCACCGATTCAGGCACAGGCTCAACGCACAAGTTGCGGAAATTTGCGTGACAGCGCGTTCCGGATGATTATATTGGCCCGCTATTAGCGACCCTATGGTCTAGCGGTTAGGACACATCCCTTTCACGGATGTAGCCCGGGTTCGATTCCCGGTAGGGTCGCCACGTCAATTTCACACAATAAAATCAAGTGTTCTAAGAAATATGTATGCCTCCCTAACCCTTCGGCATAACGTTGTGGCATAACGTATCTATCCGTGTTTCTCGTATCTTCCGAAGCTCTTCCTGTTTTTACCGACCGTAATCCTCCGGCTCGACGGTTAGGCGAACGCAATCAAGAGATGTGTTAGATGAGTTGCACGGGCACCTCGGCACAGGCCAACAACATCATGCCCACCGGGTCTTTGGCGAAGGGCGGGAAAAATCCCAAGGGGGGCGAGCCTTTTATAATCTCACTGGTTTCAGAGTTCCACTCATCCAACAGCTCGACAAACTTATGCACGCCGCTGAAGTCGTTTTTTTCGATGGCTTGGACAAACAACGGCATCAGCTTGCGAGCGGCGGCATCATGGGATTTATTTTTGATATCGTAATGAACGTTGCGGGCGAGCATAAACATGTCCCGGTTTGCCAATGCCTTGGGGCCATAAAGCGTGGCGAAGTTTTGATCTTCTTGCGAGAGGTCGGACAAGACCTTTTCAACCTTTGACTTGTTTCTCATTGCGTGATGTCGGGCAGTTTGTTGATGGCGGCGCGCTTGGCGGTGTCGTCAATTTTGGTGTAGTTGCGCGAGATGGAAGCGGTTTCATGGCCAACGATGTCCATGGCCACGGAGTCAGACACGCCGGACGATTTCAAGGCGCTGGTGCAGTTGTAACGAAGCGAATGGAAGCTGATACGGCTGAGATCGCGCTTTGCTGCTCTCCCCTTCCCTTCCTTCATGCGTTCGTGGGTCCGTTTTTTGACCAGACCGGCGGCGGTCATGACCAGATGAAAATGGTTCGACAGCAACGCGGGACGCTGACCATGGAGCGACTCGCAGAGCGGCGCCGTCGGATCGTCGCCCGCCAAGGTGTTCAAATGACGTGCGAGAGGTTCGGCGATCGGCAATATCTGGTTGCGCCCGGTCTTCTGGGTCTTGACCGTCAACGTCGAACTTAACAAATCCACATCGGCCCAGGTCAGATTCGCGCAATCGCCCAATCGCAGGCCGGTATAAAAACCAACGAGAATCATCGTGCGCCATTCCGGTGCCTCTGATTCCAACTTTTTCTTGAGCACTGCCGAGTCGGTCGCTTTAAGCAGATCCTTTATCTCGGTATCCGTAAACGGGCGGCGGTGCGACTGGTTTTCTTCAACCTGTTCGACATGTTCGGCGGGGCTGAACTCCAACTGACGCTTGGTGACGGCGCGGGAGAATCCAGCTTTCAGGATTGCGAGCGCCTTGTTGACCGTCCCGGGCGAAACGCGATTCCGCAGGTTATTTTTGAAGTCCTCGATCTGGCGGGGTTGAAGACTGGTCAGCGAGCGGTTGGCCCGGGCGCCAAGATGCTTCAAAAAAAGGTCAACGATCTGGCGATAGGCAACAATCGTTGCCTTGCTCGCGTCAGTCTTGTCCGCCAACCAGGTGTTCAACCAAGTCCGAACCGTGTAGGAGGTCAGCTCGCCGCCCGCGATTTTGACAAATTCATCGACGCTGGCCTTGAGAACATTTTGCGCCTGATTCGCCGCCAGCGCGCCGTGGGTCTCCTCGATGGCCTACAATCTTCTGTGGCTTTGGTTTCTGGATCGGGAGCTGGACGAAGGGAGTTTCGACGCGACGGTGTTCACCCATAATTATGACCGGGTGCTTTCGGCAGACGCCGCCAAGCTGTTTTTTGT
>Ga0302320_10004319_pt1 | contig 32321 bp, 24 predicted proteins | sample Bog_T0_3_FD_202130 | JGI IMG/M metagenome (GOLD analysis project Ga0302320, IMG submission 202130) | Peat permafrost microbial communities from Stordalen Mire near Abisko, Sweden - Bog_T0_3 | ecosystem: Environmental > Terrestrial > Soil > Wetlands > Peat | place: Sweden: Abisko, Stordalen Mire... | reverse complement strand
TGATTACTACTGCTTTGCATGGTCTAAGGTGTCATCCGCTGACCTGCATGTTGTTGAAAATACGTTTGACTGATGATTCGAGTCCTACCTGAGGAGCCATAGAATCAATAACTTACAGCCGATTTACCTTCTCCCCAACCCCGCAAAACCCCACGGTAACGCCTAGATTTCCAATATCGTGCAGCCTCGGTCTTCTTCGGCTACATGACCATCTCTACTACCTTTGAATTGGCCTGCTTCTTCGCTCTCAGAGTGGCCTTGCCAAATACGCTCATGATCGTTGCCACGTCGCTGTGCCGCATCACCCTTTGCTGAACACCAACTGGTGCGCCGGTCTCATCCAGGCGAGAACGGTACGATGCCCACATAGATTGAATTTCAAACCTTACGCCGTCTGGTGTGGTGATGTGCTCCTCAACATCTCACATACCCTTTCAGCATTGCACACACTGCAAGCATAGGAGTGCCGTCTGTCCACATCTGTGAAGGCTGCGTAAGGCTGTGAGCCGGCAAGGGACTCAATGAAATTGAGGAACTCCAGATTGCCATGCTGGCGGCGGGGGAGGAATGTGGTCCGGCATGAACCTCCGTAGGCGATGATCTGTTGCGCTGAATCCACCTCAAAGCCGGGAACTCGCACGAGCGATTTCTGCAATTCTGTATAGAATCAGATCGCGATTGAATGACGAATCTGCACAACGGGAGCTCCAAAGATGCGGGAAGTTAGATGGGAACGAATGTTCCCCGATGAACTTGATACAGCCTTTGCGCAGTGCCCTGTGGCCTATTTGCCTTACGGGCTTTGTGAGCCGCACGGCCCGCACAACGCGGTTGGCCTGGATGCATTGAAAGCTCACGCCATTTGCTGCCTTGCTGCCAGAAACTACGGGGGAATCGTGGCTCCGCCCGATTACTGGCACATCCATGAAATTGGTGGGTACGCCGTGTGGGCGGCCAGGAGAATTGGCGAAAGAAAGCCGTGGCTGACAGCCGTGCCGCCTTGGATTCATTTCAAGAATCTCTGTTATCACCTTCGCGCTGTCGATGCCCTGGGTTTCCACGCCGCGATCATTCTTACCGGACACTACGGGGAGAATTGGAAGGACCTCAAAACCCTGGTCCAAATCCTGCAGCCTCATTTCAGCATGAAGATCTATGGGCTTCCGGACTTCGAAGCCAACCAGCCAGGCTTCGGGACATCTGGTGAGAAACGAGATCATGCGGGCAAGGTGGAGACATCCCTGCTTTGGGCTCTTGAACCGGATTGTGTTGACTTCTCGCGATTGCCGTCGAAGGAGGAAAAAGACCTTGACGAACACCACTTCGCGATGGGGCCAAACGCTTTTGAGTCCTGCCGCAGGATGGGCGAGCGGATGGCGGAAGACGAAGCACGCTGGCTGGGAGAAAAGGCGGAGGCTCTTTTGCAGGAATATCAACAGCTCCCACCAGTGAACCGCACGCCACTCTCATTTATGGCAATTGAGCAGATCTGGACCAGAGATGTTGAGCCACAACTCAAGGAATTCTTAACGATGAAGGAGTTGTTCGAGGGGCAGCTTGAAGGTCCACCTACCGAATCCCGGTGGCTATTGAACTGGAAAGTCTCGCCGTGAATCCACTGGAGCATTCATAGACGCTGAAGCGGACTACTGATATTTTGGTTGGCAGAGTTTGGCGATTCTGCACTGGAAGGTATGTTCTTGCAGGGATGAATCTCTATCGCATAATCTCAACGAACTGGCAATCGACTCGCATGAGCGACGAAACAGCCAGCCGCGTTGAGCATCCCAAATCCTAAATTTCCGGTGCCGTCTGGAGAGGATGGCTTCCGAAAGGAACAACATGAATCAACCACGCAAGTTCTTCGCGCTGCTCGCATTTTGCGCGAATTTTGCCGTACAGTTGTCCGCACAAAAACTGCTCCCGGTCACAGTCGCTGTGTCCACCAACTACCAGTTTAATGGTGTGGCCGTAAGCCATGACGACCGCGTGTTTCTTGCACTTCCGCGATGGGTTCAACCGGATAGCTTCTCTCTCGGCGAGGTGAAGGATGGCAAAGTAGTGGCCTACCCCGGCGGAGACTGGAACAACTGGCACAAGGGGCTCGACGAAGAGAATCGTTTCACGGCGGTGAATGCGGTGTGGGTGGAACCTGGCATGCCGGACGCACTGTGGGTGGTTGATTGCGGGCAAGACATTCCGCAGGGGAAGAAGCTGGTGAAGATCGACCTGAAGACCAATACGGTGAGCCGCGTGTATCACTTCAGCCAGGAGGAGGCGCCACTGGGAGCCTGTCTGAACGATGTGCGAATCGCGAAGGGTCACGCCTTCCTGACCGAATCAGGCCTGGGAGCGATACTGACGGTGGATTTGAATACAGGCCGAGTGAGGCGGTTACTCGCAGCAAGCAAGAAGACCAAGGCTGTCCCCGGACGGACCGCCGTTGTGGATGGGAGAAGGGTGCTCGGCCCCGATGGCAACCCACCGGTCGTCAACGCGGACGATATCGAGATCACTCCGGATAAGAACTGGCTTTATTTCGGCATGCCCATGGGTGGCGACCTGTGGAAGGTGAAAGTCGACGATCTGCTCGATGAATCGCTGGATGAGAAAGCTCTCGATGCGCGCGTGCATGACGAGGGCCCCATCATACCGATAGGAGGCATCTATATGCTTCCCAATGGGAGTCTGCTGCTGAGCGATCTGGAAAAACATGCGCTGCAGTTGCGGGCTCCGGATGGCAAACTCACTCTTCTGGCGCAATCGAAGTGGTTGGATTCACCGGACGCGATGTCTCTGGACAAGGATGGAAGGATTTATATTGCGGCGTCTCAGGCAGGCCGCAGTCCGGGAGGCAACCACGGAGTGGATGGAACCATCCGACCCTTCCGAGTGCTGCGGGTCACGCTTCCGCGCGAACTTCTGAAGCCTGCATCGGGAGCCAGATAACATCCCCATGGTCCGGTTGCCCGACTTATGCCCACCGTCGCTTTGAGACAACAGACGGTAGTCACGGAAGCACGCGGGCTCTATACTGCCCACCACCGGCAACTTGGAACCGTTGCGTCGGCTATCCGGCTCGAGACAAGATACGCCGTTTCCCCTGGAGGATTCATGAGGCAAAGCCGAGTCCTGACGATCGCAGTGTGTTTTCTCGTTGCGGCATTTGCCTTGGGCCAGGACCAGAATTCTCCGACGGGGGCAAAGCCGTCGTTGCAGGCCTCGCAGGACCCCAGAGAGCCGGCCGAACTCGCTCAATGCAAGAACCCGCCATTGCCTGCGCCGGCTTATGGCCAGCAGCACCTGGGGCTTAGAGACTACAAGGTCACGGAGATTCCCGGCGTCATCGCTGCCGGGCAGCGATGGAGTTCTGTCTGGCTACAGATGGGCGACAACGGCGATGGGATTGTGGGATCACCGGACGGCGCGCTTCTGATCGCGCAAAACGACAGCAGCGACGTCTTGAAACTCGATCGTCGGGGCAAGCCCTCGATTGTCTACTCGGATACGAATACGGGTGGTTCTCTCTCGATGAACTCGAAGGGCGCGCTCTTTATCGTGGAGCGGGGCTTTCATACATCGATCTCAGAACTTGCACCTGATCGCAAGACACTGGCTGACCACTACAAGGGCGACCCTTTGGATTGCAGCGGAGTCACTCTCAACGATCTGATGGCGGATCGCAAGGGAGGTGCATATTTCACCATGAGCGGCGTGTATTATGCCAGTCCGAGCGGCCAGATCACCAGGTATGACAAAGATCGTCTCAGCGCGCCCAACGGGATTGTCTTGAGTGCCGATGAAAAAACACTCTACGTGAGCAACCTGCAGCGACTCATCGCCTTCGACGCCCAGCCCGACGGTTCGCTCACGAACCAACGGCAGTTTGCCAAGCTCGAAGGTGAGGGCAATACCGACGGCCTCGCTATCGACGCTCAAGGACGCATCTACGTGTCGAGCGACGCGGGCGTTCACGTGATCGCTCCGGATGGCAAGTACCTGGGCCTGATTCCCACTCCTCGAACGGCGATCAGCGTCGCCTTCTCCGGCCCGGAGAAGAAGACGCTCTACGTCATGACGCAGGGCGTCAAAGATGCTCACGGAAAAGAGGTCGACAATTCGGCCCATGTCTATGCCATTGCGATGATCGCGCAAGGCTTCAAGGGGCGAGCCAAGTAGGGTGGTAGCAGCTTGCCGAACTACATGCTCTGGCAATCACACGGCTACAATTCCCGGACGGTCTGAAGCCAGGCTTCAAGGAGGTACGATGAGCAAATCACGAGTGACACGATGGATGGGTTGTTTGCTGGCAGGTCTGCTGGGTACACAATCGTTCGCCCAGGTGGGAGGGCCGATCCAAGTCGTCCAGGTACCGGGTAAAAGCGCAGGCAAGGCCTCGAACGACGGTATTCTTGCGGGTGGAACGCTCTATCTCGCGTCACAGAATGGCCGCAATTCAGACGGCTCCATTCCTTCCGATGCCGCCCAGGAAACGGTACAGGCGATGAACAATCTTCGCAAGGTGTTGCAGGCTGCCGGTATGGATTACGGAAATTTGGCGTGGATCAATATCTACGTGGTGGGCGCCGACAATTTAAGCGCTGTTGAGTCCGCTTACTGGAAAATAATCGGTGCGAATCCTCCGGCGCGCAGCGTGCAAGTGGTCGGCGCACTGGCGGGGGATGAAAAAGTAGAGATCAATGGTATCGCGTCGATGGAGATGGTTCACCGTAAGGTGATCAACCCATCCGGATGGCCTCAGGGGCCGGGCATGGATCCGCCTGGAATTCAGGTGAACGATGTTCTCTATATGTCCGCCATGGGCGGAGTCGATCCTGCAACCGGGAAAATGGCCGCGGATTATCCCGGCGAGGTGAAGCAGGCGCTGGACAATGTTGCCACGATCCTGAAGACGGCCGGGATGACGATGAAGAACGTTGTATGGGTCAACCCGTTCTCGAGCGTCGGAGCCAATACGGGCGGGACAGGCGGCGGCCCCATGAATCAAATCTATGCGAGCTACTTTGAGTTCGGTAACACGCCTGGGCGAGCGACGATCACCATGGAAGACCTGCCAAAGCAACAACATTTCATAGCCTTCTGTATTGCAGGCGCCGATCTCTCCAAGCGTCATACAACTCTGCCTCGCAACATGGTGCCCAGCCCGACGGCAAGCCCAGGGATTGTGTATGACGATACTTATTACATGTCCGCAAAGAGCGCCTACATCCCGGCTCTGGGAGTAATTACGCCGGATGTGCTGCTGCAAGCACGACTGTCGATGAGGAACCTGCTGGACGACCTGGAATATGCACCGGATATGGACTTTTCCAATGTGGTGTTCTCAACGGCGTACCTGGCGGACATCCATACGGATGAGGACAGTTACCTCGATGTGTATGCAAGCTTCTTCAAGGACAAACGTTATCCGGCGCTTACGGTATTACAGCAGACGGCAATTCGTGCGAACGGTGCCCGAGCCAATCGGCCTGCTCCGCCTGTTGGCACAGCAACGCCTGCTGCTCCATCGCAGTTGTCCTCCTTTCCTTCAAAGGAGCAGATTTCCTTTATCGCCGTCCGACAGCCCAAGTAACTTTATGGAACTCGCCCTGGAACTTGCATTGAGATCTGAGAGTGACAATCAAGTTGAAGAGCCGGGCGAATCGGCAATGACGCAGGCGTTCGATTGGAGAACTTATGAGGATCGGAAGTTGGAGTTCCTGGAAGCAGTGCCCGCACGTTGTGCTGGGGATGATGGCAGTGAGTCTGTTCGCAATAGCGGGAGTAGCGCCGCAGAAAGCGTCCGCAGCGGACCGCGCGCGGGTTGAGCGCAGCTACTTTCTCTATGTAGGGACATACACGGGGCATAGCAGTAAGGGAATCTACCAGTACCGCTTCGACGAGAAAAGCGGGAGCTTGACGGCGATGGGGCTGGCGGCCGAGATAGGGAACCCGTCCTTTCTCGCCACCGATCCCGAGCACCGCTATCTCTACGCGGTAACGGAATCGGCCAACAAGGGAAGCCAGCCTCGCACGCCGGGCGGAGCGGTTAGCAGCTTCTCCATTGATCCCAAGACGGGGGCGCTGACGTTTTTGAATAGCGTGCCTTCGGGGGGCAGAGGTCCGACCCATTTGACGCTGGATAGGACGGGCAAGATCCTCTTTGTGGCCCACTATGGCAGCGGGAGTGTGGCGTCCTTTGCCATCGAGGACAATGGGAGCATTGGCGCGATGACGGCGACAGACCAGCACCAGGGCTCGAGCGTTGATCCAGCACGGCAGAAAGGGCCTCACGCGCATGCGACGCTCGTCTCGCCGGATAACAGGTTTCTGTTCGTACCCGATCTGGGGCTGGACAAGATCTTCATCTACAAGATCGATTTGGCGAAACGCAGTATTGCGGCCAACGACCCGGCGTATGCGGAGGTAAAACCGGGGCTGGGGCCACGGCATTTCGTCTTTGGCTCGGGCGCCAGGTTTGCCTATGCCGTGTGCGAGATGGGGGCGAGCGTTGTGGCATTTTCCTACGATGCGGCCCACGGCAGTCTTACGCCAATTCAGACGATATCGATTCTTCCGAAAGATTTCACTGGCGTAGATCAAGGGTCGGAGATTCAGATCGCTGGCTCGGGAAAATATCTATACGCGTCGAACCAGGGCCCTGAAGGAGAGTCGGATCTGGTTGACGGCAGACTTACCGCATTTCGAATCGATGGGAAGACCGGACTGCTGAAGCAGTTGCAATTTGTGCCGTCCGGCGGAAAGGTTCTGCGGAACTTTGCCCTCGATCCGAGCGGAAAGTATCTGCTGGCAGGGAATGAAGATTCAAGCAGCGTCGCCGTGTTCACCGTTGCCGGCGACGGCAAGATCGCGCCGACAAAGCAGGTGGTCGAGGTGGGGTCACCTTCTTCGCTGCTTTTTGTTCCCGCACCCTGATAAACATCGGGGCCTGCTAGACCGCGGGATCGTAGGTCCCTACGGATTTGGGGTTCTTGAGCACATTGCGAATCTGCCGGCCCACAATCGCATCCTGGCCCGGGAAAAGCAGTAGAGCGACGACGACAAGCGCATTCGGCTCTGCTGGCACTCCCTGCGAACTCTCTGTGCTTCCCGTATGCGGATTGATCTCGATGGCCGGCGTTGCCGAAGCCAGGCGTGCCCTAAGTTCGCGTGCAGAAGCGCCGATCGTGGCCGGGTCGAATTCAATCACGAGTTGAGGGAAATGGTTCGCCGTCTCTGGGACAATGACGCTGGTCTTCACGCTGGGGATGTCCTTCACCATTTCGGCGATCACGGCCAGCCGCTCGCGGGACTCTTTGTCGATACTCTCATCGGATTGAGTGAGAATCCAGTCCACAGCCGCTACCATGCCGACAATCTGCTCCTTGGCCACTTTCATGCCGCGGGCTACACCCTCCGTCGGCGGCAAGCTGGCATTGGCCAGATCGGTATATTTCTTCTTGCCAAGCAGCAGGCCGGCATTCTGCGGCCCGCGGAGCGCCTTGCCGCCTGAGAAGCAGACCAGATCCCAGCCCATCTGCGTGTACTTCCATAGGTTTTCAATGGGCGGCATGTCCGCTGCCGCATCCAGGTGGCAGGGCACGCCGTGCTCGTGCGCTATGGCCAGCCAATCTTCCTGGCTGATCTTTACCACCTCCGCCGCGTTCTCCATGTTCGTCATCACGGTATTGGCGTTGAAGGCCGCTTTGTATTCTTCGAGAGAATTGACTACCACGATCTTCGCGCCGGTCAGCAGGATGCCCTCGTCATATCCATAGGGGGTTTGCGTGATGACTTCATTTTTTGGATATTTCGCGGAGCCGATCAAGCGCGGAATGTCCAAAGGCTTGCAATGGTTGGCAGCCTGGAGGCAGGCCACGGTCGCAAGCGTTAGTGCCGACGCAGCCCCATTGCTTACGCAACAACCCTCGCATTTCAGGCGGTCCGCAATGTACGCGCCCGCCTTCACCTGCAGTTCCCGGATGTGAACCCACCGCTTGGCGGCCAATGCAACCGCGGCTTGCACCGAATCTGGCATGCATGCCGAGGTGAGGTCCGTATACGTTCCTGCTGCATTCAGAAATGTTTGCACTCCCAGTTTGTCGTAGTAGTCCACCGGCGCCTCCGCTTGGGGCATGGTCGTGGCGCCCAGCGCCGATAGGGGGGCTGTCGCTCCAGCAGCCAGTGCTGCCTGCGAAAGAAGAAAACTTCTCCGTGAGACCTTGCTGCCCAAATGAGAATCCGGCATGATGACCTTCCTCTTCCTGCAAAGAATCCTTCGCAGCAACCTACTGCAGGTTCACAATACGTCCGGGTGAAGCTTTCTTGAGAGCTACAAGTCCACCTAATAATTCGACTTGCTTTTTAATGCTTCGGCTGTCTGACGGCGATGAAGGAAATCTGCTCCGCGGTCGAGGTCTTCATATCGAAGCTATTTTGCATGGTCGTGCGCGCAGGAAAACGATCCTTAAAGAAAGTCCCATAGAGTGTTTGGACTTTATCCATATCCTTCATCTCTCTCAAATAAATGGTTGCAGAAACGACATCGGAAAAATCCAAATCTGTCTCCTGCAAATCGTCCAGAAGATTGCGCATGGACTGGCGCAGTTGTAACTCGACGTCAGGCGTGACAATTCCCTGGTCGGGAATGAATCCACTCTTCCCGGACATATAGTAGGTGTCCCCGTAAAGAATACCGGGGCTTGCCGTAGGACTCAGCGGCATATTCTTAGGGCGAATGGACTTCCGCTTGCTCAAATCGGCGCCGGCGATGCAACTGAATACAATATGCGCCTGATCGGGAAGATCCACCATTTGCATCGTTCCTCGTCCTGGCGTGTTACCGAACTCGAAATATGTCGCATAAATCTTGTTCATCACGGCGGCCTGGGGCTGTTGCTGCTGACCGTTGTGACCAATAGGGCCGGGCGCAGTTTGCGATCCCATGTTCGCTTCCGTGCTGGCCATATAGGGATTCACCCAAACGACGTTCGCCATGCTCATGTTGGCGGTTTTCAGAATCGTGCCCACGTTGTCGAGTGCCTGCTTCACTTCGCCGGCATAGTCGCCAACGAGTTGTCCTGTAGCTGGATTTACGCCCTTCTGTGCCGACATGTAGAGCATTTCCCCTGCTTGAATTCCAGGGGGATCGATGCGGGGACCACGAGGCCAGCCTTGCGGCCAGATCACTTTCCTGCCGCTGGAATTGCTCACCGCGATGCAGTTGATCTCAATGCTTTCTCCGCCTAGCAAGCCGCCCACAACCAGAACGGATCGGGCAGGGGGATTTGCGCCGATCGTTTGCCAGTACACGTGATTCATTGCGGCCAGGTCTTGCCCATTCGCCACAAAGATGTTCAACCAAACAACGTTGCCATAGTCCATTCCCGCCGCCTGCAGAACTTTCTGCACATTCCGCAAGGACTGGCCGACCTCTTGCTGAAAGTCTTTCGGAATGCTGCCATCCGTGTTGCGTCCATTCTTGCCCGCGACATATAGGGTGCCATCGGAGAGAACGCCTGTGCTGGAGACCGGCCCTGGATCCACAGAGGGAACCTTGATCACCTTGAACGAATCACTCTGGGGATGGATCTCGGCGGCAAACATGCAAAGCGGGACAAAGAAAACAAGCGCCGAGAAACGATTTGATAACCGGATCACACTTCCTCCATGCGACAAGACTCACCTTGCAACGTTCCCTCGACATTATCGCGAATCAAGCGGACTGCTTGCGCGCCTTGTCCAGAACCTGGCGGAGACGATTGCCTACGGTGAGGTCCTCTCCAGGCTGCAAGGTTACGGAAACAACCTGGAGCAAATTCGGGCGGGGCGTCTGCATTTTGCGAACAGGAGCAAGAAGGCTGGCGTTCGCGCCAGTCAGCATCTCGATACGTGGCTCGCCTTCGCGCATTTGCTGCGCGCATTGGTCCACCGTCAAGCCGAAGCGTTGCTCGTCCCACTTGATCGTCAAGGTAGGATAACTGTTACTCCCCTGGGGAATGGCGATGGACGTTGTAACTCCCGGGACAGTCTCGACTAACTTCGCGATTCGTTCCACTCTGCGCTGCCATTCTTGATTCAACGTGGCGAGATCCGTATGCGACCAGTAATCGACCGCCGCCAGAATTCCCATGATCTCTTCCTTGCCCACCTTCATGGCTCTGCACACGGAGCCTTCCCATGGGCAGCTGTTTGCCAAGGCGGCATCGATGAGATCTTTGCGGCCAATCAGCAGTCCGGAACATTGCGGACCACCGAGGCCTTTGCCGCCGCTGAAACAGTAGAAGTCCACGCCCAGCTTTGCGAAACGCGTGAAGTTTTCAAACGGGGGAATGGCTGAAGAACCATCCACCAGCAAAGGAACGCCGGCCTGGCGCGTAATCTTCAGAGCATTCGTAATGCGCTCATTGTCACGCCACGTGGTGTAGACCATTGCGGTCTGCGGCGTAATGGCTGCCTGCAGATCGTTTCCGGTGGGGGCAATTACTAACTTGCCTCCGGCCAATCGAATCGCGCTATCGAAGGCATTCCGGCCTCCCAACATCACCACTTCGTGCTTCAGGCCTGTGGTATCGGGCAGTTGCCAAATGTAGTCGGGATTGGTTCCGGCAATGCAACCCGCGGTTGCCGCGGCTATTGCTCCCGCCGCGCCTGATGTGACCATTCCGGATTCCGCTCCGGAGAGTTTGGCAAGCCACTTTCCCGCGGCATGTTGTAACTCATAAAGGTCGACGAATTGAAACGATGCATCGCCGGCCGCTTGCCGTACCGCCGGCAGTTCCAGAGAGCCGCTCAGATACGTGTAAGTGCCGCGCGCATTAATCAGGGGCCGAATACCAAGACTGGCGTAACCGGGCGCGGTGGACGATTTCTTGATGGTGGCGGCCACTGTGCTCGCCACGCTTTTTGAGGCGATCGAAGCGAAGAGCGGAGCCGCTGCAAGCACCTTAAGGAAATTGCGGCGCTCGTTCGTGCGCTCATGGATATTCTCTTTGGACATCCTGTCATCCTTTTGCCAAACCGGTTTTAAAAAGCGTGGCGATAACACAGGGCTTGCATCAGGAAGCTTTCTTGCGCGCGTTGCCGAGAATCTGGCGAAGGCGGTTGCCAACGATCAGATCCTCGCCAGGCTGCATGGTCATGGAGATAATCTGCAACTGATTCGGCCGCTCCGCACGGCGACGTGCAGCGTCGTTATCTTTTATCCGCGCCAAAACTCCGCTCGGATTGCTGTTCGTAAGTACCTCAATCCGCGGCTCGCCTGCCCGCAGCTGCTGGTCGCATTCAGCTACCGTCAGCCCGAACTTCTGCTCGTCCCAATGCACCGTCAGAGTCGGATAGCTGTTGCCATCCTTCGGAACGGTGATATCCGTTGTGACGCCCGGGACTGTCTCTACCAGCTTTTGAATGCGCTCGACCCGGCCCTGCCATTCTTTGTTTAATGCGTCGAGATCGGCGGTTGCCCAGTAGTTGATCGCCGCCAGCATTCCCATGATCTCTTCTTTGCCCACTTTCATGGGCCTGCATACGGATCCCTCCCATGGGCTGCAGTTATATCGAGCCGCCTCGACCAAGTCCTTCCGGCCAAGCAACACTCCAGCACACTGTGGGCCGCGCATGCCTTTTCCGCCGCTGAAGCAATAGAGATCTACGCCCAGCTTTGCGTAGCGCGTGAAGTTGGAAAAAGGCGGGATGCCCGCCGCATCGTCCAGCAGCACTGGAACACCGGCCGGCTTGGTGATCTTGAGAATTTGTTCAATTCGCTCATCTCTCCAGGTCGTGTAAACCATCGCGGTCTGCGAAGTGAGAGCCGACGGCAGGTCCTCCACTGTCTTTGCAAGGATCAGTTTGGCGCCGGTGAGGCGGAGGGCGCTGTCGAACAGTGTCCTGCCACCCATCATTAAGATTTCACCCTTCATTCCCGTGGTGTCGGGCAACTGGTAGACGTTCTTAGGATCAGTCCCTGCAATGCAAGCCGCTGCCGCCGCCGCCATGGCTCCGGCCGAGCCGGAGGTGATCATTCCGGATTCGGCGCCGGAGAGCTTGGCGAGATGGCGGCCTGCGCCGGCCTGCAATTCAAACAAGTCGACAAAAAAATGAGAAGCCTCTTCCTCGCCTCGCCGCGTCTCCGACAATGGCAGTGAGCCGCACAGGTAGGTCCAGGTGCCACGCGCGTTGATGAGTGGACGGACTCCAATCTGTGTGTAGCAATTGTCGGAGAAGGATCTCTTGGCGGTGGATGTCACGGCGCTGGAAACGGTGGCAGCGAGACCGCGCGCATGAATGGTAGCCATGAGTGGCGCCGCTGCCAGCAGTTTCATAAAGGATCGCCTGCCGTTTGGACCATTGGAGATTTGGAGTTCAGTCGACATAAAATTCCTTTCCTGTTTCTTGAAACCGCTGTGTTGCCAGACTGCCTGGGGATGTTGCACAAATCAATGAAGGATAAACTTACGGTACATCAAGTGTTTCATCATCAAGGGATGCAACTGCGATGATCCGAATAACTGGTTGCGCAATTTTTTCAGACTATCGATCCTTGAGGCCGGAAGGTGGAGTGAGTATTTCAAGCATCCAAAGTGCGCTCGGGATGAACGGCCAGCCAGGACAATGCACCGATGAATGCAAACGCAGCTGCGATTGTAAAAGGCATGGTCCAACCAAAATGCTGGGCAAGCCATGGGGTCAACGATGCGGTGACAGCGCCGCCGATCTGTCCGCTCATATTGACGAGCGAGCAAAAAATCCCTGAGCTTCTGCCGGCAATGTCTACCGACACGGACCAGAATGCACTTTGCGAGAGATATAAAGATCCCGCGCCCAGTGCCAGGATGATTCCAGCATATTGCGGACAGTGGAGCCGCGACCCGACGATCAGGAAGATCCCCGTCAAGAGCAATGCGACGGAGGCAAGCTTGCAGCGGCCAGTGCGGAGGCCGTGGCTTCTGGTCAGGCGATCTGAGAGAGCACCGCCGGCAAGGCAGAAAATGGTCATGCAGAGAAACGGCATCATCGTGAAATACGCTGTATTCTTCAGATCGATTCCGCGCCCCTGCGTCATGTACAGGTAGAACCAACTGAAAAATACCCACGCGATGTAGCCGAAGCAGAAGTAACCGACCATCAGCGCGCCAAGGTCGGCCCTGGAAAAGAGGGCGGGCCAGGACACCTTCCACAGCACTCTGGAAGACTTCACCGATGTGGTTGCCGAATAGGCGGCGATGCCTTCACGAATCTCTCTGCGTTCCGCCAGCAAGACACCGGGATGCTCAGCCGGCGTGTCTCGCGCAAACACCCACCACACGATGCAGACGATGATTCCCAGGGCCGCACTGAACCAGAAAGCCGCGCGCCAACCATCATCGATAATGATCCAGGTAAGGAGCGGCGGGGTCAGACCGCTGCCCGCTCCAACGCCCGCGAAGATGAGTCCATTGACAATCCCTCGTTCCTCTTGCGGCACCCACCGCGCTACAAATTGATTTGCCGCGGGGTAAATCACGGTTTCCCCAACTCCTAGCGCGAAACGGACCACGAGGAGCAGGAGCAGCGCGCTGGGAATCCTGGATGGCAGCATTGCTGTCAGCGCGGTTGCAGCGCTCCATAGCAAAACCCCGAGTGTCAGAACACGGCGTGGCCCGTATCGAACTACCAGCACTCCCGCAGGAAGCTGAAATCCCGCATAACCAATCAGAAACGCGGAGAATATCCATCCCAGGCGCTGATTCCCCAAGCCAAATTCGCGGCTGATCTGCAGTCCAGCTACCGATATATTTGTGCGGTCGAGAAAAGCTACGGCGCTGATGATGAAAAGCCAAAAGCACAGAAAGTATCTGACCCGGGTAGGGCGCTCGATGGGCATGATTGCCTGCATCGTGATCCCCGTCGGCTTAACCTCAACAGTCATCTCATTTACCTCATTTGAGTCAATATATCGAGCAGAAAATTACCTGAGGATGCAGGCACTCTCGCAGGTATGGACCTTGCCTATCGCATGTTCTTCTGCAGAATCGCCTTTAGAAAGCATCGAAATGGCTTCGGATTTCGACAACGTATCGTACGACATCTAAGTCTCGCGGAACATAGGCAAATGTCCCTTTCCCAAGCACCGTTTAGGGGATATTTCTTGACTACAGTCCAATTGTTGGAAAGGAGGCTTGATCTCCTGAGAACGAGTGCCAGGACCTTCTGGACCCGAGGGACGATAACCGGTTGCGACTGCGCCTGTAGGGAATTCGTCGTCGTCCAATCGACTTTAGTGAGTGGCGTGAGTGCCGGGTTTCGATTAAGATATGCGTACTGTATCGGAGCGCATATGCATGGCACGCTCAACACTCCGAGAATCCTTCCTCTGATCTTCTTCTGTTTTGGACCTGTTTCTCTTTGGGCACAGATTGCTCCGTTGCCGAATACGCCGGTCCCGGCGCCGCCTCTGGACTCTACGACGGTGGGCACTTCCGGAACGGCTGGGAATGATCCCAGGGCATGGATACGGGGATCGTCCTTCGGCAGTGAACTGGAGCCGGACGTCAAGGGAACAGATCATGAGATAGAGCTCGATCCGGGGGCCAGAGATGTTGTGTTCTTTTTCGACGCCACGTCATCTTCGACAGCACCAATCGAGTTTCGCTATCGCCTGGCTGATTTCGACAGTAACTGGACGATTACTCAAGATCGCATCGCGCACTATCGCCACCTGCCCGCAGGCCAATATCGCTTTGAAGTACAGGCACACGACGTGGGGCAGGCATGGAGGACTGCAAGTGCGGAAGTTTCCGTTGTGCAGCACCATTTCTTTTATCAGACCTGGCTGTTTTACGTGTTTCTGACATTCGGTCTGGCGGCCCTCGCGATTGAACTACTGCGTCAGCGAGACCAGTTGCTGAAAGGACAGATGGCGATGGTGATGGAGGAGCGGAAGCGCATTGCGAGCGACTGTCATGACACACTCATGGTGGGCTTTTCCGCGATCTCATGGCAGCTGGAGGCAACAGCGAAACTGCTTCCCGACTCCGATTTGCGGAATCTGCGCGCCTCCCAGTCCTGTGAACTGGCTCGAAAGATGGTGGCGCATTGCCAGGCTGAAACGAGGCAAATCATTTGGGATTTGCGGGACTCAAGTGAGATCACCAATATCCTTTCCCACGCTCTATCAAGAACACTGAACGCGAACTTCCTGCGGGAAGACATCGATATAGTCTTCGATGTCGAGGGAACCGAGATTCCGATTTCACCGGCGGCGGTTCATCACGTCGTTTGCATTGGGCAGGAAGCTGTCTCGAACGCAATTCGCCATTCCAACGCTACTCGCATTGAGGTCCAACTTCGATATGAGACCGATTCGCTGAATCTTGTCGTCCGGGATAATGGATGTGGATTTGATCTTCCCGACCACAGAATCTCTACCGGTCACTTCGGCATTCTTGTCATGCAAGAGCGTGCACGTAAAATCGGCGGTTCTTTTCGCATCGATACTTCTCCGAGCATAGGGACAGAAATCGCTCTTGAAGTCGACTTTGGCTCCATCAGTTCCATGCTCAATCAACAAGAACATATCGTGCCCTGGATTGGAGTATGATGGCACTCAACAAGCACCTTCCCCGTTTCCCAAGTCAATCCATCCTGTGAGGTCATTACCATGAAGCAGATCCGTATCCTGCTTATCGAGGACCATTTCCTTGCTCGCATGGCACTACAGTCTGTTCTTGCCGATCATGCGCAGATCCGTATTGTGGGGGAAGCCCCCGATGGAGAACAAGGAATCAATCTCTACCGTTCGTTGCAGCCCGACGTGGTCGTACTGGACCTTCGGCTCCCCGGCATGAGCGGCTTCGATGTGGTGACTCGCCTGCGCAAAGAACCCAAGCCGGCGCGCATCGTAGTCCTTTCAAACTGTATGGGGAGCGAGGACATCTACCGCACCATCCAGAGCGGCGCCGTTGCGTACCTGACCAAGGATGCCGGCAGTGAAGATCTCATTTCCGCCATCCGCCATGCTGACATGAATTTGCGATTTCTTCCCAGAGTCATCATGGATCGCCTGCTGGAACGCATGAATGCGGAAGAACTTACACGACGCGAGAAGGAAGTTCTGGAATGCCTCACCAAGGGGCAAAGCAATCGAGAGATTGCCGGCGTGCTGCAGATTGGGGAAAAGACGGTGCGCATGCATGTCAGCTCAGTACTTGAAAAGATGGGCGCGCGAGACCGCACCCAAGCCACAATTTATGCCATACAGCGCGGATTGGTGCACCTGGCATAGCGCTGCGGAAACGAGCTGTTCTCACGAGTTGGCGGCGTCTCGAAGGTGCCAGGGGCCAATGGCATTCCCCGAGGAGCAGTTGCATCTGGGCAGGATCCGCTTTCGGGATCGACGGGAAAGCTTCGCGCTGTCGTTTTGCCAGGCCGGATGGAGATGCTTCGGAAGTCAGAGTTAAGGAAACTTCTCACTTGGGGCGACCCTCCGGACCAACTCGCGATGTTACGGAAAGAACGGAATATCCACGAAAAAAGGAGAACCATAACTATGACGAAGAATCATTTGCTTAGGGCTGTACGAGGCCTGATATTGATTGCTCCGATGTCCATTTTTGTGTCGGGCTGCAGTTCTTCACCAAACCGTGCCATTGGTTTTACCAGCGGCCGGCCGTTCAGTGAAGGCTATATCGCGGGCAATACGCTTTACGTCGCAGGCCAACAAGGTCCGGATGCCACCAACAAAGTAGAAGGCTTGGATATTACGACGCAAACGACAAACGCGATCGGAGCAGTGCAGAAGGTCGTTCAAGACGCCGGCTTCAAGATGACTGACGTTGTTTCCGTCACCGTCTATGTTACCAGTCTCGATGACGTGCCCGCCATGAACGACGTTTATAAAAAGCTCGTGCCGGATCCAAAACCCGCGCGCGCCACGGTTCAGGTTGCCGGTTTGATCGGCGGCGCAAAAATCGAAATTTCGGCGATCGCCGTGAAGCAGTAGGAGTCCAGGCCTGCCCGCTCAGCGCAGGCCCGTTCGAGACTGAAGCGGCGGGAACATTTGTTCCGCGCAACATGCTTCTCGTCGCCGATGTATAGAACGCGCCTGCTGCCAAGCAGGGCTTTCGTCGAGCGATTGGCCAAATGCCTATATCAACTCCCCGTCAAACGTCCGTAGCGACTGTGTGAACCTTTGACCAGGTTTCAGTACTTCAGTTGCAGGTCGTGTCCGCAGAGAAAGCAAGGGGCTTGAGTCCCCTTGAAAATGCCAATAGAGCTTGAGGCCTTTACAGGCTCGGATCGGGAAGGCCCGAAGCAACTATAAATGTAGTGTTATGCAGCACTGCATTGCTGCTGATAAAAATATTGCCCGTCAATCTACTGAGATCGGCTGCGTTCACTCAGCGACCAGTCGAAGTGTCAGATTCCACTCGCGCGAATCCAGAAACTCTCGGTCCATTTTCCGCCAGGGGGCAATACCTGCAAGGCCGAATACTTTCCCTGGCGCGCAAGGTTGAGTCCATCGATGATGGCCGTCAGCGACTCAAAGCAGATGAACTGTTGCGAAGGCGGCAGCCATACGGTTGCGACCTGGTATTTAGGCCCAAAGATGGCCTCTACCTTTTTGCCGCCAGCTTCTATCCAGAAGTGCGCGCGGCCATCTGCGTCGCGCTCCAGGTCCACAAAACCGTCGTCTAACGTTTCGCCAGGGCGCTCTGCAGCAAAGGATCCAGCAGTGCGCCAGGTATCCGCGTCTGTAAAACCATGGTCTAGCGCCATATCTCCAAGGGACAATGGGTCGGCTAAGTCCGTAGGCCGCATCTCACCCGTCGAAATCTTGTTTTCGTCAGCCGCGACATGCAGACGCGCGGGAATATGAGCGCTCCATTGATCGCGCCGGATGCCCGGGATTTGATAGAAAGTGTGATAGCCGATGGATAACGGCATGGGGTCCGTACTCAGATTGGCTACGGTGGTTTTCACTTCCAGGACGCCGCCAGCCAAGCTGTACGTCATCTCATACTCTTGTGCAAACGGCCACTGCGCCATAGCGTCGGGCGATCTCCAGAATTGAAGCCGGCTTGTAACATGCGCGGAGTCTTTGTCCGCGACAACTTCCGTCACTTCCCAGAGTGGCGAGCTGGTGAGAACCCCATGGCTCGGCAATGCGCCGCGAACATTGCCCAAAGACATGTTGAAGCCATACCGTTTGCCGTTTGCCCAAAAAGCTTGCTCATCGAGAAGGTCCGCCCATGGCGCAAGGAACGGAATGCCTCCTAACTGCGGGTGCTTTTTATACTCGGAAACATCATTGGTAGGGAACCACAGGATGTTCTGCCCGTGCACCTTCATCTCATATGCCCGATTGCCGACGGAAGGCACGATGGAGACAACGACATCGTGCGCAACATCGGTCAGGCGCACGATGGGAACACCATGATCCAGTGTTTTCTCGGCAGTGTAATTCTGTGCGGAAGATACCGTTGACAACAGCAAACAAAATAACCCGAAAATTCCCGCAATGCAGCTATGAGAGTTCCGACGTACCATCATTCGCTTCCTTTGTCCGATACACATAAGGGAAAAATTATGGAAGACTTCGATGTGCTTCTGCGGCACGCGATGTCATGGTGAATTTCGAAGTCTTCCATGAAACTCTGTGAGGGAATTGGTGGCGGAGACCTTTCCCTCGCAATCAGCGTTGGGCTGCCCCAGCGCGGCCCATGATCGGCCACACATCCACGATCTTGTCGCCCTGAGCCACGTAATAGCGGTCGAAGTTATTGGTGCTCTGGTCCAGGTTGGTGCAGTAGATCTCCAGCCTGTCGCCGAGTTTGGGGTACTGCTCACCGTCCTTCCAGGTCAGTGCGCCGTATTCCGCGCCGCCGGTTCCGACCTGCAACCATGGCATCCCCTTCACTTCATCCGTCTTCTTGGCCTGACATTTGGTGCCGTAATCGGTAGTAATGATGTTGGGATGGTGTTGGCTGTCCACCGTGGTCAATACGGTCATTGCAGGCTTCCAGTCGTTGTATCGATTCATGTCGCCATCCTGCCCGCCGATGATGAAATACTCCGTGTCCATAAAGACGTAGGTGCCGCTTTCCAACTCCGTCAATCCAGTCTCGTGGTCGATGTTGTAGGTGCCGGTCGAACCGCCGGTGACAATATTCACGGGAAGCCCGCTCTTCTTGGCCAATTCGTGAGTCTCGCGCACATCGGAGAGCACTTCAGAGGATTTTTGCTTGCGTGCTTCGAAGCCCTTGGTGTGCGCCGCAACTCCGGAGTAGGCCATCAGACCTTCAAGGTGCATGTGCTTCGAGGTGTCGATTTTCTGCGCCAATTCCAACGCCGGTTGCCCGCCCGCGATGCCTTGCCGCGGCATTCCGGCAAATACCGAGACCGCGATCCTGACCTTGGTGTTGTGTGCGGACGCGGCTTGCTCTACCCAGTCCAGCACCTGCGCGTCGTCACACACGAAGATGAAGGTGGGGTCCTTCTTAGAGAGTGCAATCGCCCGCTGAATGTTATTGACGCTGACCGGCTGCTTTGTCCACAGGACGTTCTTGATCCCGGAGTTTGAAAAAAGCTCGGCCTCGGCGATCGTGGCGCAGGTAACCCCCACCGCTCCCGCTGCAATTTGATGTTTGGCCACGTCCACGCTCTTGTGTACCTTCACGTGCGGGCGCACATTGATGCCGTTCGTTTTTGTGGTGTCTGCCATATGTTTGATATTGGCGTTGAACGCATCCAGGTCCACCACCAGGCAAGGCGTCGGCAAAATGTCCTTGGTCATGCCGGTGAAGTCGCGACGTGCGATGCGCGATTCAAATTGCGTGATATCGTAGCCACCTGAATAGCCCGTTGTGGCGGATGCTCGTCCGCGTGTAGCAGCAATGAGGCCCATGGCAGCGCCGGTTGCAATGAATTGGCGACGTGTTGTCATATGATTCTTCTCCTGCAGTGAAGCGGGTGAGGTATTGATGCGCCAGACTTGGACGCGGCGGCCGAGATCAAATGTTGGATTCGAAAACCGCGGCGTGTAAAACGGGAAGTCGGTTGCCAAGGCAAGACCAAAGTGCGCTAGACATGCTTGATTCCTGCGGAGAGCGCAACTTTAGTTGCGAATCTACTATCGTCTCTGTGCAGTGTCAATCAATAAAATCAAAAGCCGGCCGCGTGAACAACGACAATGAAACCGGCGCTGCCGCATGTCAAAACGAAATCGTTCGATGCGGGTCAAGACCAAGTCAATTGTCTGTAGACGAACTCTCAATTGGCATTCATTCTATCTCCATAGGTCCAAAAAATGAGAGCCGAAAAAAGCGTTTTTGCCTACGGTTTGTGTAGCCCAGGATGAACCGTCCAACTCGTGAGCGCCGTTCGCTTCGCTTTTGGCTGAGGGAGCGGTCGAAGGGATTTCCCCAATCTGCCACAAACGCAAATGCTACGGTCGCTTAGACATTTGTTTGGGAACCTTGCTATCAGAGAGAACCGGAGTCGCAATTCGCCTTAAAGTATATTTCTTAACCAAGCCAGGAACAGACCGGACCGATGCGGCATCTTCGTTGCAGACGAAGTAGGAAAGGAACAAATGACATCCGAAGTAGAGCATCAAGATGACCTGAATGGCCGGCGATCGTTCATGAAATTGCTCGCCGCGGCTCCGCTGTTTGCAACTTTGGGCGCGCGCAGCATTGCTGACACCGTGTCCACCGCTGTGGCGACCACAGCCAAGCGGACCTTTTCCGACAATATCTACACGCGGCTCGGCGTCCGTCCTCTCATTAACGCGCGTGGCACCTGGACCTACCTTTGCGGCTCGCTGGAAATTCCGGCGACGCGGCAAGCTCTTGAAGAAGCGTCTCACTACTTTGTCGACATGTTTGAGCTGCAAGCCGCCGCTGGCCGCCGGCTCGCAAAGCTCTCTGGCGCAGAGTCGGGAATGATCACCGCCGGTTCGGCCGCTGCGATTGCCGTCTCCACCGCAGGCTGCATTGCCGGGTCCGATCCGAAGAATGTGTGGCAGTTGCCGGATACCACCGGGCTGAAGAGTGAAGTGATCATCATGGGCGGAAGAAGCGCATTCGACAGCGCCGTTCGCCTCACCGGGGGCAAGCTTGTGGTTGCAAAAACTATCGAAGATTTGCCGTCTGCGATTACTTCGCAGACAGCCATGGTATACACCGACTGGGCGGAAGACGATCGCCTTGAGAAGATTCTCAAGATCATCAAGCCTGCTGGCGTACCGATCCTGGTTGACCTCGCGGATCGCATTCCGCCCTTTTCGAACTTCACGCACTACGCGAAGCTGGGCGTGGATCTCTATTGTTTCAGCGGCGGCAAAGGTCTCTGCGGCCCTCAGTGCGCCGGAGTCTTGCTGGGCCGGAAGGATCTGATCGACGCGGCTCTCTACAACTCCAGCCCATGGGAAGGGGCCGTGTGCAGGCCGATGAAAGTCGGCAAGGAAGAGATCATGGGGATGTTGGGCGCGATTGAATACTGGGCGCACGCGGATATGGGAGCGGTCAATAAGGAATGGCAGGGCCGCGTCGAACGGATCAAGAAGCTGGTGGACACAGTGCCCGGCGTAACTACAAACATCACCATCCCTACCGATGGAAACAGTTATCCGACGCTGAGCGTGAGCTGGGATGAACAGAAGTTTAGCTTGACGGTGGCAGAATGCGGCGCACAACTCCGGGCTGGCGAGCCTCGCATTGATGTCATGGACGGCACCAATCCCAGCGGTGTTCTGGAGCGGAATAGAAAAAAGGACGCGGCTCCGCGCAGGCCTGGTCGGCCGCCTCGCATGCAGATTATCTCCATGACTTTGCAGCCCGGTGAGGACTTGATTGTTGGGAATCGACTTCGCCAGATTCTCAACAAAGCGCGCAAGCAAGCTTCGTCATGAGCAACCCAGGCGCCACGGCGATGCCGTGGACAGCCTTGACACCAAGAAGTCGAGCGCGAGAATAATGGGGTCTCGCGAGGCTTCGTTTGATTGCGAGAAGTCAGGGGTATTCACTCATGCATTTCAACAATCGCCATTCCGCTGCTTTGATCGTTTTGTTCGCGGCTACATTGTGCGCTCTCTTGCTTCAGGCTCAGGAGCGGCACATCGATCCCACGTATCTATACGGTGACACGGCCACTGCGGCGGAGAAACCATCGGACATCACTTCGCCCAACTGCCATTACAAGCCTGTGTTCGGAAATGGAACTCCGGAGCAGTTTGCGGAAAGCGGTGTGGTCCGCTATGGCGAGGTAGTCGTTGACCCAGGCGGTACGTGCGCTGCGGTGCAATATCCGGATGAAGACCAGATCTACGTGATCCTCGAGGGCAGCGGTTCGGCGCGATACGGAGCGGAAGACGTGTCGTTGAAGAAGGAGGATTTTCTCTATATTCCGGCGACCGTTGCGCATGTTTTGAGCAATCGATCCGCAGCCTCTCTCACCGTTGTCATCATGGGTTTCAGCACCAAGGGTTACGACGCAACGCCATTGCCGGCTCATCCCCTGAAGGCAAATATGGAAGACGTTCCCCTCCAGTTGGTCGGCGGCCATCCGGATTCTACGCATTACCGCTTGCTCCTGGGTGACGCCGAGGGCAAGCGCGATCGCATCGATGCAGGGCGCGTCGTGACCAGCTTGTTTCTCATGGATATTGATCCTGGAGGCACGAACTTTCCTCACCATCACATCCGACAGGAAGAGATATATCTGGTGTTAAGCGGGCACGGAGACATCGTCGCCGGGAGCGGAACAGACGGAATCGCGGGAAAATTCCCGGCCAAGCCTGGAGATGCCTATTTCTATCGCGCTAACGCAACCGTGGGATATTACAGCGCACCCAACGTCGCATCGCGCCTGCTCTGCGTGCGCTCCTGGCATCCGGGACTGGAGCAAAGGGGCACGGGGCACTAGCCTTCGGGGAAAGTGTCGCGTGTTGCACTTCGCTTGTCACGCAACTCCGCGTTTGTGATTGGAGAGCCAATGAGGATCAAGCAAGTTCTCAGGGAGGACAAATGAACCACCGATTTTTGCGCTGTCCCTTGTTGGCATTATTTTTCACGGCAGGGGTATGCGGCACACACTTGTTTGCGCAGGCCGGCGGGCCAATCAAGGTGATTCATGTCGATGGCAAGGATGCCGGTCCCGTTTCGAATACCGGCGTACTCGCCAACCAGACGCTCTACGTTGCCGGACAAGATGGACGAAATGCCGATGGCATCCTTCCGAAGGATTTTGAGCAGGAGGTCACGCAGTCCTTGAGCCATGTGCGAGGCGTGCTGCACGCGGCCGGAATGGACTTTGGCAACGTCGTCTCGATGAACGTCTATCTGACCCATCTTCCGGACATGGATGCAATGAACGATGTCTATTGGAAGACGATCGGTGAGGATCCGCCGGCGCGCACTGTGCTTGGGGTTGCGGCACTTCCAAACGACGAGCGAATCGAGATCAACTGCATCGCGGCCAGCAATCAAGTCCATCGAGTAGCGATCCATCCGCAGGGTTGGCCGAAAGGGCTGCACATCGATCCGCCTGCAATTCAGGCAGACGATGTTCTCTACATGTCGGGGCAGGGCGGAGTCGATCCGTTGACCGGAAAGCTCGCGGCGGATTTTGCCGGGGAAGTAAAGCAGGCGCTCGATAATGTAGCCACCATCACCAAGGCGGCCGGCATGACCATGGCGAATGTTGTGTGGGTCAATCCCTATCTGAGCAGCAAGGGCTCGGACGAGCGCGGAATGAACAAGATTTATGCGACTTACTTCGAGTTTGGAAATACTCCGGGACGAGGAACGTTTCAGGTCGTGGATCTTCCGGAGGGAAAGCATATCGTCTTCAGCAGCATCGCCGGCGCCGATCTGGCAAAGCGAAAGGCGATTCGCCCTAGGAACGAAAAACCCAGCAGAACCGCCAGTCCCGGCGTGCTCTATGGAGACACACTGTATCTTTCGGCGAAGGACGCATATGTTCCAAACCTGGGATATTTCCCACCGGAATTGGGTCTGCAAGTCCGCTTGTCGATGCGCAATCTGTTGGATGGGCTCGAGGAAGCTGATATGGGTTTTGCAAATGTCGCCTCTTCTACGATCTATATGCGCGATATGGTGGACGTGGATCAGGTCCAGGCTCTCTATGGAACATTTTTCAATGGCAATTACCCCGCGCGAACCACGCTGGCGCAAAACTTCGACTTGAAGGCAGAAGACGTGGATCAGATTTCGTTCATTGCTGTGCGGCAGCCGCCGCAGTGAAGCAGGACTCGCAGCGGAGTGAATCGCGTTTTGTTGAATTCGATGGCCCCGGTTTCCGGGTGAGAGGGAATCCAATGGATCTGTGTTCGGCAAGAACCACAAAATATCCTTTGCGACATTGTTCCTGGCTGGCACTCGCGACTCTGTTAATGCTTCTGCCCACGACGGGCCGGGCAGACTCCAAGACTGCCGCTCAATCCGGCTGCAAGGCGCATGCAACAAATTATCTTGGCTGGCAAGCGGAGGAGCTGTCGAACCCGTGGGTGAAATTGGAAATTGTTCCGCAGATTGGAGGAAGGCTGATCCAAGTCACCTTTGGCGGCCACGATCTCCTCTACATCAACCCGGCGCTCAAAGGTAAGGTGCTTCCTTTGGAAAACAAGGGAGACGACGGCCACAACTACGGTGGCGACAAAATCTGGCCTCTGCCGGAGGGCAATCAGGACGAGCAGCATTGGTCAGGCGGCTACGGCAATCTCGATAGCGGTCCATTCACCCTGCAAGTGATTTCGCGGGGCCCGAATTGCGCAGTGCGCCTCACAGGGCCGGTCAATCCCGAGATTGGGCAGCGCTATATCCGCGACATCAGCATCGGCGGAGACACACCGGTGATCTCGTTTCATGTCGCGATGCAGAACATGAGCGGCTTTCCGCAGACATGGTCTGAGCAAACGATCACCGAGTATCCCACTTCCAATCCTTCCGGTTCGGAGAACTTCACGCAATTCTGGGGAGTGACGCATCTGAACCCGAAGAGTGTGTATCCGAAAGGCTACTTCGTCCGAACCGGTCCGCAGGACAACCCTGCCTTCTCGGTCAGCGATGGCAATTTGCGGGTTCATTGGAACGACATCATGCAGGAGGTTTGGATCGACTCGCCCGATGGATGGCTGGCGGCTGTCGACGGCACGAACGGGTACACGATGGTGGAGCGCCACGAAATCGATCCAGCCCATGAGTATCCCAGCAATGCGACGATTATCTTCTATTCTTCTGGGCCGCCCGAATCCAGACCGAAGCGGCCTGCGGAGCCTCGTGAGGGGCCATTCGTTGAGTGCGAAGTGAACAGTCCCATGGTGAAGCTTGCGCCCGGTGATAGCTACGCGATGGATACGCAGTGGTTTCCCACGCGCATGGGCGAGGAGTTCAAAACCACCACCTATAGCGGAGTTGTAGGAACACCGCTCACGGCGACTGCGACCCCCGCCGGACTGGTGCTTGCCGGCGAGTTCGGCGTGTTTTATGCGGGCGACTTGGTGGCGCACTTCTACTCAAGGGATGGTGTATCTACGGCGAAGCTCATTTCTGTGACTCCGACCGAGCCCGTGCAGTTGCAAACAACCGTGCAGGCGCCGCCCAATACCACGAGGGTGTCGGTGCATCTGGTCGATCCGGCGGGCTTGGATCGTGGACCACTAGGCGAGGTTCTTGTGAATCCGCCTCCTCCGCGAAATATGAGGACTCCGACGGAGTAGTTGGCATGCGACCCGGTCTTGGGTCGCATGTCCATGTGCCGATCGAAGGATGCTGTTTACGCGCCGGATTTCTTGCGCGCGTCGTTAAGGACCTGACGGAAGCGGTTGCCCACGATCAAGTCTTCGCCGGGCTGCAGTGTCATCGAAATAATGGAGACGCGATTGGGACGAGAGCGGTGCGCCCCTTCGTTATTGGGCATGCCTTCCTGGACGGTGGTAAGCAGGCTCGGATTGTTATTTGTGAGGACCTCGATGCGCGGTTCTCCGGCACGCAACTGCTCGGCGCATTGATCGACGGTAAGTCCAAACTTCGCTTCGTCCCAGCTAACGCTGAGAGTGGGATAGCTGTTGCCGCCCTTGGGGATGGCGATATCCGTGGTGACGCCGGGGACGGTGTCGACCAGCTTCTTGGCGCGCTCCACTCGGGACTTCCATTCTGCATTGAGGGCATTGAGGTCTGCTTTTGACCAGTACTCGAGCGCTGCCAGCACGCCGATGATCTCCTCCTTGCCAACCTTCATGGAGCGGCACACGGAGCCTTCCCAGGGGGCGCTGTTCGCACGTGCGGCCTCCATGAGATCGTGACGGCCGAAGAGCAGGCCGGAGGATTGCGGACCACCAAGGCCCTTGCCCCCGCTGAAGCAGAACATATCCGCGCCCATCTTTGCAAAGCGCGTCACGTTTTCAAAGGGCGGAATACCGGCGGCATCGTCAATGAGCATGGGGACGCCGGCGGCCTTTGTGATCTTGATGGCCGGTACGAGACGGGCTTCATCGTGGAAGGTGGTGTAGACCATGGCCGTATTCGAGTTGAGCTTGGAAGCGAGTTCGTCGACGGTGCCGCAGAGGACGAGCTTCGCGCCACAAAGCCGGATGGCGCTGTCGAAGGAGATGCGGCCGCCGAGCATCACTACTTCGCTCTTCAGACCAGTGGTGTCGGGGAGCTGCCAGATATTTTTTTGATCGGTGCCGGCGATGCATGCGGCCGTGGCGCTGGCCATGGCGGCGGCGGAGCCAGCAGTAATCATGCCGTCTTCAGCGCCGGAGAGCTCGGCCAGTCGTTTGCCCGCGGCTCGCTGAAGTTCAAACATGTCCACGAAGTGATGCGAGGCAAGCTCGCTGGCTTTGCGTACTTCGGGGAGTTCGAGCGAGCCGGTAAGGTAAGTCCATGTGCCGCGGGCGTTGATCAGCGGGCGCATGCCGAGCCGCGTGTAGACCTCCGCGGAGGAGCCGGCCGAAGCTGACTTGCCTGGCGCGGATGTTACGGCAGCGGCGAGGTTGCGGACGCCGATGGTGGCGAAAAGCGGAGCTGCTGCGAGCAGCTTGAGAAACGAGCGGCGGTCTTCCGGCTGATTATGCAAAATGGGTTCAACTCCTTATTTTTTGTCTTCACGGTTTGCTCAGGAGGCGTGCGGCCATCCTCCCAGGGGAAATCTACACGAGTACCCAATCGCATTTCATTGTGCGGCTGCTCAATTTTCGCGGAGCATTGTTGTGCATCATCAAAACAGGACGAACCCCGTGCTTCGGCGAGTCAGCCTACTGGAGCTGCGCTGTGCCGTTCGCGCTATCCCAAGAAGGCGGCATCCATCATTGTGCCGCTACGCGGCATGGGACGCAATAGGCTTTTAGATCGGATGAAATCAGGGCATTTGCCTGTAGACACACGGCCTGGCGACAATGATGCTTTCTACAAGTGTGCTTCAAACGCAGGAGGATCCGGCTCCATTCGCAATCGTCAGGAAATTCGGTTCGAAAGGCGGTGATGGCCTTCAATGCGTGTGATGATAGGGTGAGCCCGCTACCTGCAAAAGACGATTCGTATTACCGGGATAGTGTCGAACCTGCCGCCCTCTCTATCTTGAATCCGACATTGCGGATCGCGTCTTTGGCACTGTTGTTCTTGTTCGCTTGCAACGTGACAGACTCGAGCCGGTGGCACGTTCGCACACGGCAAGCGTTTGGGAAAAATCTGAGGAGAGGCTTTTGAAGCAGATGAGAACTAAACGGTTTGGAATTCTGTTGGCTTCTTCCGCTCTTTTTCTGGCAGTGGAAATGCCTGCGGCAGCGCATGCCCAAAAGAAAGACGCCAGTGAGGCAGCGCAACAGTTTCAAGCGAATTGTGCAGTCTGCCACGGCGCTGACGCCAGCGGCGACAAGGGCCCGGCGCTTACGACACCGAACATTGTCGCGAAGTCCGATGCCGCACTGATCAAAGCTGTGCACGACGGCACAGCCGCGGGCATGCCTCCGTTCCCACAGCTTGGCGATGAGACCATCGCGGCCCTGGTGCACTACCTGCGCAAACTGCAAGGGCAGGGTGAAACCGCGCTAACGGTGACAGGAGACGCAGCCGCTGGACGCACCCTGTACTTTGGCAAGGCGCAATGCTCGAGTTGCCACATGATCCAGGGCAACGGCGGATTCATCGCTCCCGACCTGACGGAATATGGCCGCCGCCATGCGGCTGAAGCGATCAGGAAGGCGATTGTCCTGCCGGATGCACGGCTGGCGCCGGATGCTCGCGTGATCGAGATCCAGACCAAGGCAGGAAAGAAACTGACCGGCGTGGTACGCAACGAAGACAACTTCAACATTGCCTTGCAGACCGAGGATGGCCGTTATCATTTTTTGGCGCGCAATGACCTGGCGGACGTCCATGACACCGGCCATTCGCTCATGCCGCAGGACTACGGCACCAAATTGACCGACAGGGAACTGACCGACATTGTGAGTTTCGTGATTGTTACTGGTCAAACGCATCCGGCAGAGCCTGCTCCCAAACGCCACAACGACGATGACGACTGATAGGAATTCCCGACAACGGCAGGAGATAAGAATGAGATACGGCAAGATTGTGTTCGGGTTTGCTGCGGCGGGTTTTCTGCTGCTTGCGGCGGGAACGCAGCAGACGCACGGGCAGGCAGCGAAGGCGAGCACTGCGGCCGACAATAGTACCGGACTGATTGACGTGAAGCAGAGCGACCTGTTGCAGAAACAAGTTACGGACAACTGGGTCAACTACAACGGCGACTATAGCGGACGCCGCTACAGCGCAATGAGCCAGATTACGCCGGTAAACGTGAGCCATCTGGCGCCGAAATGGGTCTTTCACACCCAGGAAGCCGGGCCCCTGGAAGGAACCCCCGTGGTTGTTGCGGGAGTAATGTTTATGACTTCCGGTAACGACGCCTATGCGCTGGATGCAGCGACGGGCAAGCAGATTTGGCACCACTCGAGGGCCGTTACCGAGGGGCTGGTCGATGACGCCGCCAGCCATCACAACCGCGGTGTGGCTGTCCTCGGCACGCGTGTTTACATGGAGACGGACAACGTGCATCTGCTCTGTCTCGATGCGCGTTCCGGCAACCTCATCTGGGATGTGCAGTATGCTCCCGAGAACAAGAACTACGGCGCAACCGCCGCTCCCCTCATCGTGAAGGACAAGGTGCTGGTGGGCACCGCAGGCGGCGACAGCGGTGTGCGCGGCTTTCTGGCGGCCTTCGATGCGCAGACTGGCAAGGAGGTTTGGCGGTTCTGGACCATCCCCGGTCCCGGCGAGTTCGGCAGCGAAAGCTGGCCAGGCGACCAGTATCTGCTTGGCGGCGGCACCACGTGGATGCCCGGCACCTACGATCCGGAGTTGAACACGTTGTACTGGGGCACCGGCAATCCCGCGCCCGATTACGACGGCAGCGTGCGGCCGGGCGACGATCTCTACACAAGTTGCGTGCTGGCCTTGGACCCCGATACAGGCAAGCTGAAGTGGTACTTCCAATACAGCCCGCACAACCTCTACGACTATGACGCTGAGCAGACGCCGGTGCTGGTGGATGCGAACTTCAAGGGTCAGCCCCGCAAACTTCTGGTGTCGGCGAGCCGCAACGGTTTCCTTTATATTCTGGATCGCACCAATGGCAAGTATCTGTATTCCAAAAAATTCATCGCCAACCTCAACTGGGCCAAGGGCATCGACGAGAATGGCCGTCCCATCTCCAATAATCTCATTCCGGATGAAAAAGGCGTTCGTGTTTGCCCTAGCGTCAGCGGAGGGACAAACTGGTACTCGCCCAGCTACGACCCGGCTACGCACATGTTCTACTTCCGATCGATGGAGTCATGCAGCATTTTTACCTCTAAACACCAGGACTTCCAGATTGGACAAACATATTATGCGACGGGAGCGGGTAGACCACAGGGCGAGAGCACCAAGGGTGTGATCAACGCCTTCGATCTGGATAAGCTGGACTTCGCGTGGCGCGATCCTCTGATCGGCACGACATTTGCCTGGGCCGGTGTCATGTCGACCGCAACCGGACTGGTTGCCTTCGGAGACGATGCGCAGAACTTTGTCATCCTCGACGGGCACACCGGCAAGCCGCTGTGGCACTTCAATGTTGGACAGATCATCCGTTCGTCTCCGATGGGTTATGCCGTGAACGGAAAACAATACTTTGCAGTGGCCGCCGGAAGTGGCGATCTATTTGCTTTTGCGCTGCCATAGAGCTAGTTGCTTAAATCAGCTTAGAAAGGGCGCGGCCACGGCCCCGCCTCATCGGCGAAAATCTCAACCTGGAGGTTAGTTCGCTATGATCGCCATCTCCCATTCCCGCCTCCGCGCCTTCACCGCGCTTCTCGCCTTTTGCCCAGGCGTTCTTTTCCTCGCCGCCGCGCAAGAGCCTGCCGTTCCAGTGGCGTCCGCTCCGAAGCCCCTCGACAAACCTTTCGAACTCCAGGCGCTCATGCCGGAGTTCTGGACCTTGTTCGATAAGAACGCCAAGCTCGAAACGATGGGGACCGGCTTCGGCTTTACGGAAGGCCCGGTATGGGATCCGGCTGGGTTTCTTTGGCTCAGCGATGAGTATAAGAATGAGATCGACAAACTTTATCCCGACGGCCACGTCGAAGTCATGGACTTGCTCGTCGACCCCGACGGCAGCACCTACGACCAGGACCATCGCCTTTTGAGTACCGCCAGCGGCCTCCGCGCTGTCATTCGCCTTGCCGCCGATGGCAAAAGCTTTGACGTTGTGGTCGACCACTACCAGGGCAAGAAGCTCAACACACCGAATGACATTGTCATCGGCCCTGACGGCGCAATCTACTTCACTGACCCGACCAGCGACATGACGAGCGACCAGCATCAAGAGCTGCCCCAATCCGTCTATCGCATCGGCGCCGGCAACACCCTCACTCTGCTCACCTCGGAACTGAAAGCGCCCAATGGCCTGGCCTTTTCACCCGACGGAAAATACCTCTACATCGACGACGACCTTCGCGTGAACATCCGGCGCTATAAATTCCACAAGGATGGAAGCATCTCCGACGGAATCGATTTCGCCGACATGCATGACCCCGTTCATCGTGGCGATCCTGACGGAATGAAACTCGACAAGAAGGGCCACCTCTTCGTCTCCGGTCCCAATGGCATCTGGGTGTTTAACAACAAGGGAGTGCACATTGGCACTGTTCAGGTGCCCCACGGCATGGCCAACCTTACCTGGGGCGGTCCGGACTACTCCAAGCTCTACATCACCGCCGACGACACAGTGTACATTCTGCAAACCAAAACGCAGGGCGTTCTCGGCTATCTGAAGAAGTAACAACTGCGGCGCAGACAACCCCGTCCACTCGTTGTCTGCGCCGCGGTCTACTCCGCGAACGGCCCACCATTCTCCCTGTGCATGATGGGTGCTATTGCTTGATTGCGATGCACGAGATTTCGATCCTTCCTCCGCTGCGTATGTGCCCAACCTCAACCGTGACGCGCGTCGGCTTCGGATCCGGCATCATTTTTCTGTAGACCACGTTCATCTTGTCGATTTCATTGATGTCGACCAGGTAGACGTTCACGCTGACGATGTCCGTCATTTTGAAGCCCGCCTCGTCCACCACCTTTTTGATGGCATCCAGGGCGAGAACTGTCTGAGCGGAAATGTCGAGGTCCGCCAGTGTTCCGGTAGCAGGAGTTCCCTTGAGGCCCGCGACAAAAAGCATGTTGCCGACCACCCGCCCCTCGCTGAGATTTCCTCCAGGCTTAAAGCCGATGGTTTTGTTCTGCGCAAAAGCGCCGCACGATGCCGCGACGGCAAGAACCCCTGCAAGCAGCATGCTCCGTTTTACAGTCCGCGAAAATTCATTCCTCATGGTTTCATCTCCTTGTCGTTGGTGGGAAAAATGAAGCTGGTTGGGTGAGAGTTTGCGATCCACTTCTGCAAGAAACTTACAGGCAGATGCGAGGATGCACAAGAACCAGGTCCACGTACCCGCGATCTTTTTCACGTTGTACACCGATGGCCTGGGGCGTGGAACAGCTTGAGGATAGGCCAGACGATTGATGCGGTGCTTGGAAGAAATCATTTCCAGGAAACCGGAGAACTGTCTAATTTCTTCTTGAGATAAGTTTTTATCTTCATTACGTACACTCGGAGTGCTTGGCGCATCCAGGATCTTCGTTCCGGCCGGAAGCTCAGAGCAGGGGGCAAGGAAGAATCAGCTGCGAGCTGTTTCGCGGGGAAGGCCCGAAATCCCTGAATCTCGCGGCCGGCAGTCGATCCCCCACCGTCATTTGTCCGTAGACAGATAATTGCAGAACGTTCATCCT